>Ga0268283_1000882_pt1 | contig 16425 bp, 27 predicted proteins | sample saktaG_13_FD_190140 | JGI IMG/M metagenome (GOLD analysis project Ga0268283, IMG submission 190140) | Saline water microbial communities from Sakinaw Lake, British Columbia, Canada - sak_2013_06_06_36m | ecosystem: Environmental > Aquatic > Non-marine Saline and Alkaline > Saline ... | reverse complement strand
TCTGCCCACTCCTCTTTCGAGGAGTATTCCCCAAGGTAGGACTCGAGTGCTTGGGGAATATCCCCAGTCTCGTCAAGATACTTACGAAACAACGTAACGATTTCTTTATCACTTTCCGACAACGCCATGTACTCCCATATCTCGGGAGACACAAAAACCTCGGACGACATCCCTTCGGGCACGTCCTCAACATCCTGGTACATCAACTCAGGATCTTGTTCGTCGTTATTTGCATCGTAACATGCAGACAAAAAATCGTCTTTGTCTGCATAATCAGACAAGTTGAACCAACGACCTACGATCCGACCGTCGTTATACTTCGCGTACGTACTCACGAAAATCCTCGACATATCTACTCCGTACTTCTCAAGTGGTCCCCCCCCAGTATTAGGGGAGGGAAATGGGAAACTAGAAGCATTTCCCTTGGATCATATTCCTAATGTGGTTCGCAATGTTTTTCCCTACCTCAGATAGATCCTTCCTGGGATCTTGGTCAGATCGGTCCACAAGCCCTAACAAAATCAACGAATCTACTATCTCTATCCCTATCTCATAGAGATAGTAATCTCTATGTAGGTAAAATAACTTCGTCCTTGAGTTATACTCTACTAATACCACAAGTGATTCCTCGTCACACGTGGTACCCGGTCCAAATTCCCTGAAATTATCAGGGTAGAATAGACATTCAGTTACCTCCTCCAGAACGTGGAGGTAGTCATTCCCTCCGCGCCCCGTGTGCCACTCGCGGTACCACACTGGGCTGTAGTGTTCATCAAGGATGCGGATAGTTAACCCGCCTACTTTGGTTGAGATTAATTGGGCAATCATTTTTACTCCGTACTTCTCAAGTTCTTCTCCCCAAGTATTAGGGGAGGAATGTGATTATTTTCCTCCGCAAAGCCGCCAGGCTTTCTGAGGGTGTATCCCCAGCAATATAGCTACCTCCCTATAACTTCTCCCTTTAGCCTTCAGACGGAGCGCTTCGCTCCTTGCCGTCTTCAGCTTCTCTCGACTGGCCGCGACAACCTTGAGATCAAGGTTGCCGCACTTCCTTGTTGCCGCCGCCCTGGTTATCCCAAGGTGGCTATTCCCAGCCCACCATCCGTACTGGTCAGTACGGATGACTCCTAAGTCTGTTTGATCTCCTACATTCATAATTATCGAAACCTCTTCCCAGACCCAAGCTTGACAGGTAAGGGATAATGAAAGTGGATAAGTGGAAGTGGAAAGGCATTATAACAATCGGAATAACAAGATGCAACGGCTTTTTGTGCAATCGTTAAATATATTTGTGTTGGGGAGAACTATATCAATCCCAAAAGATGAGTAACTCCGACTAGATAGGACCTATTACCGTTGTGATTGTAGGGGAATTACGACAAAGGCAGTAAAAAAAGGTAGTTTAAAGGCAGTAAAATAAGATAGTTTAAAGGCAGTAATACACTAAGGAATAATGTTATTTTTGATCTTTAACAGGAGGATTCTGACCGAAAAATACTAAAAATATTTATTTATTTTCATCCTCTTCTCCTGTTACACTTCCTTCTTCCCCAGGAGTATTACAATGAAAGATCTATCTTCAATCTCTAGAGAAGAAGTTTTATTTCTTGTTAAGAAGTATAAGATTACAGAAGAGGAATTATTTACTATTCCTAATAAGGTAACGGGGTGTTGTGGGAACTGTAATGGCCATAAAATTCCTGTAAACAAGCCTCATGAGAATGCGATTACGATAGAGGAGTAGGGTGGCCCCTTTGCGTGTTATACATTTGGAGTTTAAGATGAGTAATGAATTTACGATTAATGAGGATGGTACTGTCCTAGATAGGGAGACGGGGTTAATGTGGAAGCGTTGTGCAGAGGGGCAGTATTGTAATGAGATGGGTTGTATAGGTAATGCGAGGGGGTATACTTGGGAGGAGGCGATGTTACTTACCAGTCCCTTTGCTGGTTATGAGGATTGGAGGCTCCCTACGATTAAGGAGTTGAAGTTGATTATAACTAGGGAGGTAAGTAAGCCCTACATGAATCGTTTAATATTTCCAGATACGGGGAAAACGAATTTCTGGTCTTCTTCTGACAGTCCTTATTATTCTTTTGGTGCTTTTTATCTTGATTTTAACAGAGGGTATCCATACTATGACGATAAGAGTCATTTATATTCTGTCCGAATGATTCGAGGTCAACAAGCAATCGATGGAATTCCCTTTTGCTTTAGGAACCCATCTACCAAAGTCTCCGAGAAGCCCTTGTCTTTAGCCAGGCAGGGGGGAGGAAAGGAGGCTTTGGTAAATGAATCAGAAAGAGGCAGAGGATAATGGGATGAGGAGACTGGCCATTTTATCAAAGGAGAGTGGTCATTCACTTTCAGACCTTCTTGATTGGTATCAGTGGGAGTTTGAGGATATAGGTAGGATTACAGAAGAGGAGGTTAGGGGGATTGTAGGTGTTTATATTAAACAACATAGAATGTATAGAGATTCATCTAACGTTAACGAGGGGTACTTATGAGTATTGCTGATGTAATCAATGAAGATAATAATAGGATTAGCCAATATGATGAGTATTCATTATGTTGTATGCTTGAGGCAATAAAGGATCAAGGAAGACATTCGAATGCAATGATGAATTTTCTTAATCGAGTAGGTAACCAGATTAAATTATTGGTTATTTCTGAAGAAGATCCTATAGATCCTAAAGATCTATTTATGATTCAGAGATATATTCCTCTTAATGAATTAAGTGAGATAGTTGGTTTATTATTTATGCTGGATAAGGTGGGCGCCCATGATGATTTGTCATTGTATACTATGTTGAAAGAAGGGAATCCAGATTTAGGTAAATCTGAGATAGGATGCTTCAAGGAGTTGGAATCTCGTTTAGTAGAGAATAGGGAGACGAATTTACTTCTAAAGAAGAAGAAAGAAGCAGAAGATAAAAAGAAGAAGGAAGAAACAGAGGATAAAGATAATAAGAAAGAAGCAGAGGATAAAGAGAAGAAGAAAGAAGAGAAGTAGGATATTATCTACTCTATAGATTATCTTTCTATAGACGACTACTTCATAGATTGAATAGGTATTCTCTTTCTAAGAGAAGGAAGAGGATACCTAGTTATGGTTATCTTTCCTCTCCAGTTGGCCCTTTCTTTCTATTGGTTATCGTGGTCTCACCAGATTGTTCGTAGGCATAGAATCCGAATTGGATCACAGGGAAGATATCGGTTCGGAGCATAATATCTAGGGATTCATGGATTCCATATTTAAGGACATGAGCAAGCATATTTTTTGCTATTTGAGGGTCAATAGCATAGGCATGTGCACGAAGCATGAAATGGTAATCAGGACCATTGGAGCCATGAGGAGGGAGAGGCATGATAGGAAATACTGAATTTCTTTGTTCGAGACAACCCAAGTATACGATACAGTTGAACAGAGGAAATTCTTTGAATGGTTGACGAACGATAGCATCATGTTCTAGGATGATGAGTGGGGTATCGGAGGCCACACATTTGGCCCATAGAGCGATATGGGAGAAGGCGCAAGCCACTTCGGTAGGGGACAGGTTGGGGTCTACTACTTTTATCCAGGATACCCAGGAATCAGAAATAGGGGTATGTGTAGGGGTAAAGGCTTCGAAGTATTCATAGGGTTGGCCCACTTCTTCACAGGAAGTTGCGCAACGTTCTGATAATTCATTAGAGATAGGATTATCCGAAATACGGATAATGTAAGCAAAAGGAATATCTCTTCGATAGGAAAAGTTCAATTTTTGCATTATAGTTACCAGGTTTTCATAGGAAATAGTAACTTATCGGAATAGAATTTGGATAACAAGAGGGGATATTTGATGGTTATTGAGATATGGGCAGGTAAGGGGAAGAGATCAAAATTCCACAAGTTTATTTATAATACTTCTTTTAAAGAAGTATATTCAGAGTATTCTTGTTGTGGGAAGAGATTCAATGGAACAATATATTCTACAAAGAAAGATGAAGTCCCAGAAGAAGATAGACTTTGTGAGAAGTGTTTTGTTTATTCTTATAAAGAAGGGTAAGAATCAACTATTCTGTTTTAAACAAACATTTGGAGATAATTAAGTGGCAAGAATTAATGCAGAAGGGGCGGTACATAAGTGTAGTAACTGCCGATACTATTGGAGTAAAGGGAGGAATGCAGGATATTGTGCAGAACGAGGAGTGGATACTGTAGAAGGAAATGATTGTCCTCGATTTGAATTAGGGAGAACAGATTTAGAATATATAGGTAATCATTCCGTTCTTTCTAGATTTAGGGAGATCTTCCAGAAAGGAAGGAAGAGTATAGACAGGCACTACGGGATTACAATTTCCGGTGCGTAGTGACCTACGGATAGGACTTTAGCCCGATTCCAAAGAAGAGCGGGAACAGAGATAGGTAAGCTGTCAAGTTGAAACTAGGTGTTCTGTATTTTCGTACAGAACACCTAATTGTTATCAATATATTCTACAATTAACACATAAAGGAGAACGGCCATTAGTATACTAATAAGTATACTTATTAGTATACAAATAGGAACAAATAAGAACATTCCAAAGATTAACGTAATTTTATTTATTGCATATCTAATCATTGTTAACTCTTGCTGTATAGGTTATAGTCTTCTCTTCTATTTCTTTCGTTCGCTAGTTTAATTTGTTGTAGTTTATCATTTGCTAATTTTAATTGTTGTTGTTTATCATTTATTACTCTCGGTTGTTTTGGTTCTTTAGGTTCTATCTGTTTTGTATTCTTTAAAATGTCTCCTTTACTAACCCAGAGTTCACGAGGAGTTCCAGCCCTATATTCTCGTTGTCTTTGGTTTACATATTCTTTATTATCTTCTTTATATCTATATCGTGATTCTTTAATCTTATCTTTATTTACTACCCTGTATTTGTAGGAATTATCTCTTATTTTTATCCTATTATTCTCTCTATATATCTGTGCTTTTACTCTTGTGGCTTGTCTATGTTTTTCTCTATATTCTATTTGGTAGAGAAGATAGTTCTTTTTCCTTTCTGCTTCTATAATGTCCTCATTAGTAATCATTACTATTCCTTCTTCTTGATTGGTTCTATACTTAATTGTGCTATCTCTTATTTTCTGTCGATTCTTCTCTCTATATTCTTTTGATTTCTCTAAAATTTTCTGTTTGTTATTATTTCTATATTCTTTTGCTTTATCCTTTATTTTCTGTTTATGTTTCTTTCTATAATTTGCCTGGCAGATAAGATGCTTCTTTCTTCTTTCTACCTCTAAGGCTTCTTCTTCTTCGTAGGTAATCATTTGTGCCAACAAGACCCTATCGTTGAGAATTCATTATGGAATAGTTGAGAATCTTTTCCTAAATAGAAGAAAATTTGTCCTTGCAATGGAGTTTTCTTTATTTGTTTCCCATCATGAAAACGGATTCTTTTCTTTACAAGACAGAGGGAAGAAGCATGTTCTGAAAGGATATTGAACCATTTAGTATCTGTAGCATTATTTACTAAGACAATGGCAGAGGACACATGACCACAAGAAAATTCATTAGCCATTTTCAACATAAACTTTCCAATAAGGTCTCTACCATAAGGTGGGTTCATCCATACCTTACCGAGCCAGGAATGAGAGAGGCCGTCATCTTCTAGGGAGAAGATATGTTTAGCTTGTACTGTTTCTTGTGCCAAGGGACAACTAGCAGGATCAAGATCAATACCTCCCATTACAATTCGTGCTTTCTCAATATAGAGTGATGGGGTATACCATTCATTATTCCCTACGCCTAATGAAACATGTGGTTTTGTTTTCTTAATAGTCATCTTCAGTTACTCGTGAGTAGGATCTTTCAAAGTATTCTTTAGGGAAAGGATATAGGGTACCATCCTGAGCCGTCAGTAGCCAATCTCCTATATTGCCTGACTGAATCCCCAAAGAGGTCTTAACAAAGAATTCTTCTTTCATTTCTCTTGCTTCTATCGGAACTGGTTTCTTTATTACCAATATAGAAGGAGGTAAACTATGAGAATAGGTTCCGTTAGGTAGTCTTTCAATAATCATGTTGGCACCTCGCGTTATTTATTTATAGTATATCAATGTGGGAAGTAAAGAAAAAACCATTTATTATTATGTTTTTATAAGAAGGTAAATACCATGCAAGAAGAAACGGAAATTACGGAGTCAGTATTAGAGAAAGAAATCTGTGAAAACTGTAGAAATTTTTGGATAAAGGCAGTGACCGGACTAGGGTTTTGTTCCTCTATGTATAAAGGAGTAAAGAAAGAAGATTATTGTCTTCATTTTGCAGGTTCTTGGTTATTCTTACATTATAATTATGACTATATCCGAGGAACTGCCACACCAGTAAGTACCGAAAAGAAGAAGAAAGGGAAAAGTCCATGACGTTCCGATTGACAAAAATACAACAAAAGGCTTGGGAATTAATCTCTGGTCCTGCGAAACATGTGTTATTAGTAGGGGGGTCAAGGAGTGGTAAGACCTTTATTTCTATAAGGGCTGTGATCCTACGTGCCCTACTGGCCGATGGATCTAGGCATGTGATTCTACGGTTTCGATTCTCTCATATAAAGAATACGGTTATTTTAGATACCTTCCCAAAGGTAATGAGCCTATGTTTTCCAGGGATTCGATACCATCTTGATCGTTCTGATTGGTATGCCACCTTTGACAATGGCTCACAGATCTGGTTTGGGGGATTAGACGACGATACCCGTTCGGAAAAGGTATTGGGGTCAGAATATGCCACCTTATTCCTAAACGAATGTTCTCAGATTAGTTCGTCTGCTCGAAGCATTGCGCTTACTCGGTTATCGCAGCAATGTTTTGTAGAGAAGACAGGAAATAATCTACGAGTTAAGGCGATCTATGACTGCAATCCTCCCTCTACTGCCCACTGGACCTATAAAATGTTCCAAAAAAAGGTGCAGCCAGAGACGAATATGCCATTGACTAATCCATTAAACTATGAATCTATATTCATGAATCCTTTCGATAACCTTGAGAATCTTCCTGAAGACTATATTACAGAGATGGAATCACTCCCAGCGGCCATGAAGAGACGATTCTTAGAGGGTAGATACTCTGATATTTCTACAGGAACCCTTTGGACCGTAGAGATGATTGAAGCCACGCGAGATGTAATGACACCTCTTCCTGAGATGAGACGAATTACCGTAGGGGTAGATCCTTCTGGCAGTGCAGATACTAACAATGAGAGAAATGATGCCACTGGGATTATGGTTTGTGGGAAGGGAAGTGATAATATAGGGTATGTACTAGAAGATTGCACAATTAAGGCCGGTCCCGCCACTTGGGGGGTAGCGGCCATTGAGGCTTATCATCGTCATCGAGCAGATAAGATAGTAGCTGAGAAGAATTATGGAGGAGAAATGGTTCGCCATGTGATCCATTCCATCGATCCTTATGTAAAATGTGATCTTGTCACCGCTACCAGAGGAAAATGCGTCCGTGCCCAACCTATCAGCGCGTTAACCGAACAGAAAAAGATCCGATTTACCAATCATTTTCCTGCACTAGAAGATGAATTATGTGCGATGAGTGAAGATGGTTACACGGAGAAGGGGTCACCGAATCGTGCAGATGCCTTCGTCTGGGCGATGAGCGATCTATTTCCTGTAGGAGAAAGAAGCAATCTTGCTACTTGGATACAACTAGGAACGCCGTATGTCTAATCTTTCCGCGCTATCGGAAGAAATGCCCACCCCCACCTCCTTAGATACCTTTGAAGAGTTAGGCCGAACGGCTACCACACAAGATAGCTTTATAAACTTTGAACAACGCATGGGAGTAGGTGCAGATAATGCCCTTTCCTCTTCTACCTATGGGCTGAATCCAATCTCTAGGCAGAGGGTGTTGTTAGAGTGGATACATAGGGGGTCTTGGTTAGGAGGGATTGCCGTAGATGCGGTTGCAGATGATATGACCCGAGCGGGTATTGATATACGTGGAGATATTGATCCAAAAGATATCTCTGCCATTGAAGAATGCGCGGTTTCATTGGGGATCTGGAAGACATTGAATGAAACCATAAAATGGTCAAGGTTATATGGCGGTGCCATTTCTGTTTTATTGATAGATGGGCAAGACTTAGAAACACCATTCAGGATAGATACCATAAATAAAGGACAGTTTAAAGGTTTGGCCTGTTTAGACCGTTGGCAGGTGATGCCCACTCTGAATGATCTCGTCACTGAATATGGCCCTATGCTGGGACAACCTAAATACTATGAGGTGATGGGCCAAGGCCCTGTACTACAGGGAAGAAAGATTCATTATTCTCGTTGTCTACGTTTTGAGGGGATCACGCTGCCTTATTATCAGAGAATATCTGAGATGTTATGGGGTATATCAGTATTGGAACGGCTCTATGACCGGATGATATCGTTCGACAATGCGACTATGGGTGCGGCGCAATTAGTGAATAAAGCCTATCTTCGTACCTATAAGATCAAAGGAATGAGGGAAATTGTAGCGGCAGGGGGGGATGCAATGATAGGACTGACCCGTTATGTAGACATGATGCGTCGATTCCAAGGAATCGAAGGGATTACGTTATTAGATGCAGAAGATGATTTTCAAGGAAGTACCAACCGAGGGTTTGCGGGTATCTCAGATACTCTGCAACAGTTTGGACAGCAAATCTCTGGGGCATTGCAGATCCCGCTGGTTCGTCTTTTCGGTCAAAGTCCCGCAGGGTTTGCTAGTGGTGATACGGATCTGAGAAATTATTATGATACGATTCGTCAGACCCAAGAGAAGGATCTACGAACCTCGATAATGACGACCTACAGGCTTCTAGCGGCCTCAGAAGGAGTGACCCTGCCCAAAGGTACCCGGTTCGAGTTTAAGCCGCTGTGGCAGCTTACAGAGGAGCAGAAGGCCATTGTGGCAGAGAAGACAGGAAAGATAGTGGCAGAGTTGAATGGCTTCTCGATTATTGATAAAGCCACGGCCCTTCGTGAACTACGGCAGAGTAGTCATGCCACGGGGATCTTCACGAACATTACCGAAGAGATGATTCGAAAGGCAGAGACAGAAGAGGAGATACCTCAACTCCCTATTTCTGAACCAACAGGACCACAAAAAGAATCTATAGTAGTCGCACCTGGCGTACAAATAGAGTAATATTCGCTTTCCTATAGTAGGAAACACAGAAAACAGGTATCCCTAGTAGGGATACGAGATCGTTCCTATGGCTGATATGCGAAGTGTCCATTATCCTGATCCTCCTTCTTCTTTTTTAGAAGAAGAGGTAGCCAGTCAAGCGGCTTGGCAGATTTCACTTTCTGAGGCTTGGCGGTTTCATAGTCACCCTCCAGGACCAGGTGAGGATACTTCAGGAGGAGGGTCTCCAGGGAGCGGACTTCCCCCGGAGGAAAGTATTCTATATCCTGATTACTTGTCAGGTAATACCTTATCAGTAGATCCAGAAGCCCTTCATGTAGGACTGCATCTTTCTGAATTTAGTACCCCGGAAGATAGGGTTGAGGCGAGGGAAAGCCTAGAATTGCAAGAAATTAATTGTGGCGTATTTTAACGCTTATCTCTTACCCTTTATTTTATACCCATTCATAGGATTTAAACCAAATGGCTGCTGAAACTCCTCGCGTACAAATTAAGACTGGCGTACAGGCTAACCTGCCGACCAGTAGCATGCTCCGTGGCGAACAGTTCGTCACTACCGACCGTCATGGTTTGTATATTGCTACGGATGCGACCACCACTATCAACGTGGTTCCGTTGGTCGATCAACTGACTGCATTTTCGAGTGTAGATGGTGCGAACGATCTACTGTTCATGCACGATGCCAGTGCTACCGGCGTTAAAGAAAAGAAGATCACCTTTGCTGATTTTAAGTCTGCCCTAAATATTCCTGCGGCCAGTTCGGATGAGATGGTGGCAGTGGTTAGTGGGGGTACTGCGGGTTATCTCTGGGGCACTGATGGTACCGATGGTATCGTACGTGTGGATTCTTCGTTGCAGATGATTAAAGATTCCGGTAATGGCTTCATTACGCTGAGTGCGGGAACCATTAACTGTGGAGAGTTTTGATTCTCCTATCTCTGAGGATGGAATTTCTCCGACGATAGGGGTAGGTCATTATCCTCTTGGATATTGAATAAGTAGTCTCCTCATGGAGAAGGTCTCTCCTTCCCATGAGGACAAATTAAAAGAGATCCATGGAACCTCCTGTGATTTTATTTCCTTCGGGAACCAGAAGTCGATTAGAAGAAGTAAAAACGGCGGCGGCATTGCGTCCTCGTCAGCTATATTTCGTTACGGGAGAGGGTAGACTTTCCGCAGGAGTGACTACTACTCACTATGAGGATATCGCGTATTGTAGCGATGTTACGGCACAGTATGGGTATCATTTATTAACACAGAATACTACGTTAAGTTTCTCCTCCTTTCCTGCAGGAAGTGTTATTACTGTGGTATTGGAACAAGATAGTACCGGAGGATGGACCGTCACCTGGCCCACTTCGCTACTATGGATGGCCGGAACGCCTACCATTACAACCACCCCTGGCAAGAAAGATATCTTCCATCTTCTTACGGATGGAACAAGATTCTTTGGTAAAGTGTTTGGTCAGAATATTTCTTGGTAAGATTATGACAATACAGTTTTTTACTACAGAGAAGATTGGTCCAAAACAAGAGAAGACGCCAGAAGGGTATCTTCTTTGTAGAGAAGTTCCCATTGCTCGTACAGGAGCAATGAGTTATCTACAAGGAGGAATGCCATTGGATGGGCTAGGTCGTCCGATTAGTACGGATCGAGAGATTGAAGTGGTTCGAGACGCTATGGCGTTGTTCAGTGAAGAATCTCTTTCTAGTTTACAAGGAAAGTCATTGGTTCATGATCATCCTAAACAGGATATAGATCCTACTAGTTGGAAAAAACTTACGTTAGGGATTGTAATGAATCCCCGGAGGGGGGACAATGCGAATGATGATTTACTGATGGCTGATATTTTAGTCACGACGGAAGAGGGAATGAAGAAGATACAAGAGGGAAAGAGAGAGGTTTCGGCAGGATATGATGCAGAGTATGAAGAAATTTCTCCAGGGAAATGGAGACAACACCGGATTATTTTCAATCATGTCGCCTTAGTAGAACAAGGTCGATGTGGCTCACGATGTAGAATACAAGATTCAATAGAGGAACCTATATTTATGTCTGAAGATATGAAAGAAGAAGAGAACACTCCAAAGGAAGAGTCTGTCTCTGAAGTGAAGACAGAGGATAATGTAGTGCCAAAGGAAGAAGAGAACCCAATGGCAAAAGCTATGGATGCGCTTTCCACCACTATGGGGTCGTTAGTGGCCCGTATGGATGCGATAGAGAAAAAGATGAGTGCAGCTACTAAGGATGAAGTACCAGAAGTAAATAAAGAGGAAGAAAAGGTAGGAGAGAAGGAAGAGGAGAAGAAAGAAGTAGCAGAGACGAAAGATAGTGCCTGCTTGGTCGATGCTTCCACACAAGATTCTTCTTCGCTACAAGATCCTTTCCAAGCTATGTTAGCAAAAGCAGAGATTATCTCTCCAGGAATTCCTTTGGTAAGTTTCCATACTAGGGATTCTTTGGAAGATACGAAGAATCGTATGATTGAGTTTCAGTCAAAATCGCTTATAGAAGCCCATCGTCTCCCAGTAACTAGAAAGATTATGGAAGAGATTCTAGGGACTCCTCGACTACACCTCGCTGGAATGACTCGGGACAGTATTGAAGTTCTCTTCAACTCCACTGTCTTGGCAAAGAAGATGTCAAATAATGCTCCATTAGTCGCAATTCCTGTCACTTCCCATATACCAAAAGAACTAACTCTTGCGGATATCAATCGAATTAATGCTGATTTCTATCGCAATCATCCATAGGATCTATTCATGGCCGCTTTCCTTTTCAGAATGCCCGCTGGTTTTCCAGGAGATGTAAACCGTACTCGTCCTTGCACCATTGAGCCTACGGTAACTTCTTCTACTAATCCTCCTACCTCTTTTGGTCAAGCCGTTGTGCTTGATGCTACTACCCATGGGGTTCGGCTCATTAACGTGAGTACCGATTCCGTGGCTCCTTACGGAATTACGGTTCGTCCTTATCCTTCTCAGGAAACTTCTACTACCGCAATGGGGGCAGTAGGTTTTGGTGCGGGGACTCCTGCGCTTACTGGGATTATGGATGTTCTACGCTCAGGTTATATTAATGTAAAAGTTAACGGTGCAACGGTACCTGTGAAGGGAGGCGTAGTGTATGTTTGGCATGCTGCATCTTCTGGTGCTCATGTACAAGGAGGATTTGAGGCAGTAAGTACCGGAGGAAGTACGATTACGCTTACTAATTGCGCCTTCAATGGTCCTACGGATGCCGATGGTGTTACTGAAATCATGTTCAACATTTAATCTCACAAAGATCTATTTCATAGAAGGGTAATATCATGTCAGACATTTTAAATGCGCAAGGAAAGAGTTTTCGTGCTGTAGATTCTTTGTGGGGTGCAGAAGGAAGTTCCTACCATCCTGGTCGTCGCCTTCCTCACCGATTTCAAACGCATGATGGTCGTACCGCAGATTCAACGGGCGCGTTTATCATAGGTGAACTGGAACGATTGGACCAGACCTATCATGGTCCATTGTCTGGGGTCACTTGGGGGCGAGATCTCTCCTTGCGTACCGATGTAACTATGGCAGATGAGTACCATAGTTATACCTTGTCGAATTTTGGTTCCCAAGGGGGACTAGGAACGGGCAATGGTATTGGTACTGGAAAGTCCTGGGTAGGAAAGAACACCACTGAAATTTCTGGTGTATCTCTGGATATTAGTAAGATCACGCACCAGCTTCGCGGTTGGGGTCTTGATCTTAAATATACTGTTTTCGAATTGGAATCAGCCGCTCGTTTGGGTCGTCCTGTAGACCAACAGAAGTATGAAGCGATTCAACGGAAGTATCAGATGGATATTGATGAGCAGGTATATATTGGAGATATTAGTCTGGGAGATAAAGGACTATTGAATAACGCTTCCGTAACTCCTTCTAGTCTTCCTAATAACCTTGCGGGTAGTTCTACTCGTTGGGCCAGTAAGACCGCAGATGAAATCTTGCTTGATACGAATCTGATGCTGAATGCTACTTGGGCAAGTTCTGCCTACCAAGTAGTTCCTGAAGTGCTTCTGCTTCCTCCTACTACTTTTGGTTATATCAGTACACAGAAAGTATCGTCCGCTGGCAATATTTCCATTCTTCGATACATTCAGGAAAATAGTTTGCTGGCTTCTTCTGGGAAAGGTCCATTGAAGGTGTATCCTCTGAAATGGTGTTTGGGTACAGGAGCAGGAGGAACGATTGGTACGGATGGAAATGCGAATCGTGCCGTCGTATATACAAATGACCCTATGTATGCTAGGTATGCAATGACCCCATTGCAGCGCACTCCTGTTCAGTTTGCAGGGTTGTATCATAGTACCACTTATTATGGTCGTCTTGGTTCTACAGAGATTATTTATCCTGAAACGATTGGATATTTTGACGGAATCTAGGGGTAGATTAAATGGTAGAATTAATGGTTACGCATTCGGAAAGTACCAGGTTAAAAGGAAAGAAAGTTTCTCCTCCTTTGGGTAAAGAAGAAATGGTCACAGTAATTATCCCTGTCGCCTTTATTCACCGACCTGATCATAATTCTTCTTTCCGATATGAGATTGGCATTCAGGAAATTCCTAAGAGTCATGCGGAACATCCTTTTGCCAAGGCTTGTGGGGTGAAGTTATATTCTCCACGTATTCCATAATATCCATGAAAGAGTTGCTATAGTATGTTTTATATAGCAACTCTTCTCATTAGAGAATGAACGATTACTATGAATAAAGCATGGCGGCCTAGTCATTTTCAGAAACAACTACTTCTTAATCTTATTCAAGAAAATATGGTAATGACCATAGATAAAGAATTCTTGTTAGATTGGGAGACGACAGAACGTCCAAGGTATCACATGCGAATGAATGTAATAGGACTTATAAAAGCCCACGAAAGAGGTTTAATTACTTTCTACCCAGTATCTCCTGATCGGTATTTAGTAAGACCTACCGATAAGGGTATTTCTCTTATGACCCTTGGAAAGGGTATCCCTACTCCTCCAGAATAATATAAAACATGGTAAAATTAACTCCTAGTGCGTTTCGTATTAATCATCCTGAGTTTGCTAGCTCTGCTCTTTATACAAATGCACAGATTGTTTATTACCTAGAGATGGCCTATTCCTTTCTGAATGAGGAAAGGTGGGGATCACAACTACCGTATGGGATTGCGCTCTACGTGGCCCATAATCTTGCTTTAGAAGCAAGAGCCATGAATATAGCAAAGAGTGGTGGGGTCCCAGGACAACCTCAAGGGGCACCTATAGAAAAGAAAGTAGGCCCCGTGGAGACAAGATATGCTACTATCCCCTCTGGAAAAGAGGGAGATGATTACTGGAATCTTACTCTTTATGGAATACGCTTTATTCGTTTAGTAAAGCTCATGGGCGCAGGTCCAATACAAATCTAATGTCAAGCGTACATATGGATACCCAAGGATTGGATAAACTGGCAATTCAGTTAAAGGAATTAAGTCGTCATCATATAGTGTTTGGTCTTCTTCCTAGTCATGCAGAAAGAAGAGAACCTGAGCCAGATGAAGAGAAGATTGATAATCTATCTCTTGCTATTACTCATGAATTTGGAGATCCTGCGAAAAATATTCCTGCACGTCCTTTCTTGCGTCCAGGGGTAGATAAGGCTAGAGAGGAGATAATTTCAAAAGTAGTTTCTTCTATTCAGTCAGTAATTATTTCAGGAAATGTAGAAGAGGCTATTCATGAATTAGAGGAAGCAGGGAAGATAGGGGTATCGGCAATGAGAGAAGTTATTATGGAAGGAATACCCCCTCCATTGAAAAATATTACAATAAGACATCATCTACGTCTTCATGGATTAGAACAAACAAGAGTAGGTGCGGCGATTGAGACAGATAGGAGAACTAGAGGAGAGGTATCGTCTGTAGATTATGCTACTCCATTGGTAATGACTGGTCAATTAATCGAAGCGATTGATTATGAAATTCGGAGAGGGTAATGGCAAGTATCGATGTAAGTGATGTAATTACGGATGCTACCTTTACTGATAGATTTGATGTGTATCGACAGAAAGAAATTATAGGTTTAAATGGTAGGGTACATACCCAAGAACAGAGATATTTAGGAGTATTCGGGGTAGTAGTTCCAGCGTTACGGGATGGATTAGATAGTCGTTATCGACTACATAGAAAGAGTAATTATGAAGTATCTGAGAAGGGAATCGTTATTGTTACTCGTTTTACTCTTAGAAATAATACCGTTGGAAATCAACCTGACCAGATATACTGGCAAAGAAATCGATATCTTGTGGTCTCGATAGCTCCCTATTTGAATTTTGGGGAAGGGTTTATTATTGCACAATGTGAAAGTTTAGAGGAAACAGATCGCAATTTTGAACGCGAGATGACCCCTAGACTCGATTTCTCACGGTTAGAGAATTCCTTCTACTTAGGGGTGATCCCATGTTAGTCACTGTTTTAGATGGGTATGGGATCGCACAGACGATCATCATGCAGGGACAGGAGGTTATCCAGGGATCGTTTGGAGAGATCATTGCTACGGATGTAGAGCAGACACTATTAGAAGCCAACGGAACTCGTTCTGGATGGATTATGCAGAACTGTGGAGCACATACCCTACAGGTAAATGATGTAGGATTGGCTACAGGTACGGTGGATTCATTCTCAGTCCTCCCAGGTACTTTCTTTCCTCCTCGACATTACCCAATGAATACAAATAGAATATCTATATTGGGTGTTGTGGGGAATGCGTATGCCGTCCGAGAATGGTGATGAATACCAGCGCAACTGGTGGGTATCTAGTACCAGATACGGCTTCGATTCCTCCTTCTGATACGGCCCTGATTGACATTCTTCAGGAATGGATAGCAGGAGTTTCTGGTATTGAAAGTTCTTTACTTCGTCCAAGATGGCAACCTGACCCACCTAATTTACCAGGACCATTGTTCACTTGGGGGGCATTCGGGATAGAAATTATTCCTAGTGAAGTCTATCCCTCTGTGACACATTATGGGGAAGGAGAAGGATATAGTTTGTTAAGAAGACAAGAAATGATCCATCTTCTTATCACTATGTATGGTCCAGAGTCGCAAAAAAGAATGGGGTTACTTAGGGAAGGTATGATATTATCTCAGAATAGAGATAATCTTCTTAGGCAAGGGATGTCTGTAGTGAAGAGTACCCCTTGTTTGACAATTCCAGAGATGATAAAGAACAAATGGATTTTTCGTACTGATATGAAGATAATTCTTTGTAGGAA
>Ga0268283_1000880_pt1 | contig 16457 bp, 15 predicted proteins | sample saktaG_13_FD_190140 | JGI IMG/M metagenome (GOLD analysis project Ga0268283, IMG submission 190140) | Saline water microbial communities from Sakinaw Lake, British Columbia, Canada - sak_2013_06_06_36m | ecosystem: Environmental > Aquatic > Non-marine Saline and Alkaline > Saline ... | reverse complement strand
CGGGCCTTTCCATGCCGTGGTGCTCATAACCGGTTCGGGGCCGCAAAACAGGGACGAAGAAATTATGGGACACAAGCCGTTCCTTGTAATTGCAGATTATCTGAGTCGCAATGGCATTGCTGTGCTGCGTTATGACGACAGGGGTGTCGGACAATCTAAAGGAAACTTTGGCAAAGCAACTTCATTTGATTTTGCTGATGATGCAGAAGCAGCATTTGAATTTCTGGAAAAGCACGCATTGATTGATAAAAAACACACGGGGTTGGCCGGCCACAGCGAAGGAGGCCTTATTGCCCCAATAATTGCAGCGCGAAATAAAGATGTGGATTTTATCGTGCTGCTTGCCGGCACAGGAGTAGATGGAGAACAAATCCTTCTTGCTCAATCAGCATTGATAATGGAAGCAGGAGGTTCAACGCAGAAAGAAATCGAAGAAACCCGTAATGTGAATACTGAAATCTATCGTGCAATCAAACAGAAACCTGATAGCGCCAAAGCAATGAAATTAATGGTTCGGGCGGTAGAAAACTATATTAATGCTGATACTAGCATAAAAGCGAGCGAAAAAGAAAACCGGATAAAAGAAAATACCGCAGGCTTATCCTACATGACTACTCCGTGGATGCGGGCTTTTCTTGTGCTCGATCCCCAGCAATACCTGGTTAAAGTAAAATGTCCGTTGCTGGACCTTAATGGCAGCAATGACCTGCAAGTTCCCTGTGAAATGAATCAGCAAGCCATCGAAAAAGCCATGAAAGCAGGTAAGAACAAGGACTATAAGATTGTGAAGCTTGATGGGTTGAACCATTTATTCCAGCATAGCAAAACCGGTTCGCCTGTGGAATATTCTACCATTGAAGAGACATTTGCCCCCGAAGCCCTGCTGGTTATTAAGGACTGGATACTTAGAAAATAGGCTATTTTTTGGATACCGGCATGATAATACCGATTTGTATGCGTAATTTTGCATTTTTAATATAGAAATTGGCCTCGTAGTTCAGCTGAATAGAACGTCAGATTCCGGTTCTGAAGGTCGGGGGTTTGAATCCCTCCGGGGTCACTTTTATAATTTGTTAGCGCCGTTTGTAAAAGTATTATTTTCAAACGGCGTTTTGTTTATATATAATATATACGATTAATTTGTCAAACGCTGAATCCAGAGAATAAGCCAACTAAGAACACTTGAGATTGCAGCATAGATTTCCTGCAAAAATTCGCCGGTAATGTAAACTCCCCCCATATATCGGTAACCATCCTTACTTTAACGCCAAACTCCCCTGTTTCACCGGGCAGCGAATCAACGATTTGTATTAGCCTCTTACCGATTGCAGTTGCCTCTGGGTGAGCCTTGTGCGTAATTTTATGCTAAATTAAAATTAACCGTTACAGGAGGAAAAGTTATGAAAAGAGCAGTTATAATACTCGGATTGATATTGATCGCATTCTTGAGCAAGGCAATTAACCCACCCATAAATGATATCGTGATAACCGATGATAAAACGTATTTCGGTGATAAAGTAGTTATGGGCCCTTCAAGTGTAAGGATTTATAACAAAGCCGGAGAAATCACAAAAATCCCTAGCCACGCTGTTGAGTCTTTTATCAGGAACGGACAGGTGTTTGTTAAGATGCCGGTAATAACCAAGGCAAATGATACCGTTGGAATGGCTTTTATGCAATACATCACCAGTCGTTCGGGGTTGCAGTTGTTTCGTTATTGCAGCCACTGTTTAAATTATGATCCGGTTGCTGGCGTAATTGCTCCATTAAATCAGGTGTTCAGGTATTACGTCTTCAAAGGAGGGAAATTTATAATGCTTCTGGAGGAAGACAACGCAACTTCTTTTCTTTCCTATTTCGGTGTGAAAGTGCTGGCCTGAACTATTGGCCTGCCAACATCTTTTGTATGGCCGATTTCTCATTTTGGGTAAGCGAATTCATCTGATTTAACGCTGCTATAGTTTTTGTCTTGAAATTCCAGCAGGTCATTTGCCTGAGCGACAATCGTCTCGCGAATTCATACGTTGAAATATCTTCTTTTCCCTTACATACATTGTAAGCGATATAGAACGCCTTGCTTACCGGGAATTTGCAGTTGTGAAAGATGGTTCCCGTGGTAGCCGATTCTTCGGATTTGCATTTTGTGCAACGGCGGGAATGCGGTGTCTTGCCAGCGCAATAATTGGTGTTTCCACATTTACGGCAAACAAAACCATTTTCCCATTTGAGGTTAGCTAAAAATTCGAGGCAATTGTCGTCGCTCTCGAACAATGCTTCAAGTTGCCCGGCGGTAAGCCCTTCGCTGAAAATCATACTCATTCCATCCTGTTTAGGGGCAAAAGTAAAAAAAATAGTGATACTAAAAAGATTTAGGTGATACTAATGCGATTTATATAAAAATAATATTTACTTTTGCAGCGTCAGAGAAAACATGTGGATCCACCGATGCTTTCTGATGAATTTCTAACCTGTAAACCCGAAACCAATGCCATCAACAGCAGTAATTATTACCATAGCCCTAATTGTAGCTGGGATAGCTTATCTCTATTTTGCCGCCCGCAGGCTGAAGAATATGCCGGATGTGCCGGAAAATCTGAATATCGTTACACTGGACAGCAGCAACTATCAGCACCAGCTTAAAAACGGAATTGCACTTGTAGATTTCTGGGCATCGTGGTGCATGCCCTGCAAAATGATGGCTCCTATTCTTAATGAAGTGGCTGCAGAGATTGATGGAAAAGCCAAAATCTGCAAAGTGGATGTTCAGCAATACCAGGATGTATCTGCCAAATTCTCGGTACGAAATATTCCAACACTCATTTTATTCAAAAACGGGAAAGAGATCAACCGTTTTGTTGGCGTTAAAACGAAAGACTTCCTGCTGAAAGAGATTAAAAAAGTGCAATAAATATCTACTTCCGTTAAGTTGTCCGACAATTTCCGGATGAACAATTCAACAGTAATAAGGACTAATAATTAATCAGAATAAAGATGAAGGAAACGTGTGAAACGGATACCAAACCAAAAACATTCAAGGAACTGATCCGCTCTTCCTTTTTCTGGAAGCCTGCTTCAGGTGTAATAATAGGCGGAATACTTGGCTTTTTATATTACTATTTTGTGGGCTGCTCCTCCGGCTCATGTGCCATAACAGGCAACCCGATATCGAGCGTTCTTTTCGGTGGATTGCTCGGGCTCTTTATTGTAAACAGACCTTGTAAAACATGTTGATAATTTAGATATCTTTGAGCTAAATCGGATGGAAATAGAACAAATAAACAACAGGTACAGCCAATTGGCTGAATCGGAATGCTGCCTTTCATGCGGTGGTGCTATCAATTATGCAGTACCAGAAGATGGTGAGGTTTGTGTTGACCTTGGAAGCGGTCGCGGCACGGATGTGTTGCGTATGGCAGAATCGGTTGGTGAAACAGGTTTTGTTTATGGCATTGATATTTCTGATGGAATGCTGGAAAAAGCGCGGAAGAACGCAGAAAAATTTAAGGTCACAAATGTTAGTTTTATATGTTGTGAACTTGAAAAACTTGAACTTCCGGATAACGTTGCTGATCTTGTAATATCCAATTGCACGCTCAATCATGCAAGTGATAAGCAAGTTGTATGGAATGAGATACACCGCATCCTGAAAAAGGGTGGCAGGTTCGTAATCAGCGATATTTATGCTTCAACAGCCATAGCTGACGAATACCGGAATAATCCAGTTGCTGTGGCTGAATGCTGGGCCGGTGCTGTAACCCGTGCCGAATATATGATGCATCTTGAAAACGCGGGATTCACTTCTGTCGAAATAATTGAGGAATCGGCACCGTACGCCAAAGGGAATGCCGAAGTGGTAAGTTTTACGGTAGCTGGTAAAAAGGCAGCCGGATGTGGATGTGGAAATTGAAAAATGCAAAAGGTATTAAAAGTGTGTTGCAGATTTACAACTGAACCTAGTGAGCTCAGCGAAGCTAATTTCCGTTAAAAATATTAATTCATTTATCGAGTATAAATAAATAGAAATTATGAAAAGCCTTGTGAAAAAAAAGACTGAAAAAACAAGTACAAAAAAAGTAGCCCAATGCTGCGCAAAGACTTCGAAAACCGTTGTTGGTTGCCACGATTAGCAGAAATGTAGTTGAGGAATTACCATGCAAAATTCAAAAGCATCCTTCGTAATTAAAGGCTCAAATGAAATCACGTTAATGATTTATTCCAGGCATAATATATTCTCCCGTATATCCGGGTCGGGCAATTATTTTATTGTGAATCTGCTGAACGGAAGCGCGGATATTTTAACACCCGAAGAAGGCGGGATGTTAGGTGATTTTCTTGGCGGTAAAGAAATTGCGCCTGAGTTCCTGAATAGTTTAAAGGAACAGGGTTATTTTATGGATGAAAAAGAAGAGGAACTTCTTTATCGCAGTAAATATCTTGATTTTATTGATTCCCGGGATGAAGATGAGGTGCAGTTGTTTTTTGTCCCGAATTACAGTTGCAATTTCGCTTGTACCTATTGTTATCAGGACGAATATGCGAATCCGGCCACAGGACTAACACATAAAGTGGTTGATGCTTTTTTCTGCTATATCAATACTGAATTTGCCGGCCGTAAAAAATACCTTACAATTTTTGGCGGGGAGCCTTTGCAGAATTCGCCGAAGCAAAAGGAAATGATTGGTTATATGCTGAGGCTGGCAAATGATTCTGCTCTGGAAGTCTGTTTTGTGACCAATGGCTACATGCTGGAAGAATACATTGAAATCTTGGGAAATGCCCGCATCCGCGAAATACAGGTTACCCTTGATGGTAAAGGAGGTGTGCACGATACGCGTCGTTTTCTGAAAGGCGGAGGAACTACATTTGATAAGATTGTTAAAGGAATTGATGCTTGCCTGCTGAATAAAATACCGGTGAACCTGCGTATGGTAGTGGATAAGGAAAACATTGACGGCTTGCCCGAACTGGCTCAATTTGCGATAGATAAAGGCTGGACCGCAAGTGAGTATTTCAAAACACAGCTTGGGCGGAATTATGAACTTCATCATTGTCAGGCAACTTCTGAAAAACTGTTTAGCCGGATTTCGCTCTACGAAACCCTTTATAAAATGGCAAAGCTGCATCCCCATATTCTCGAATTTTACAGACCTGCATATTCGGTTTCTAAGTTCCTTGCCGAAAACGGAAGCCTTCCCGATCCATTGTTTGATGCCTGCCCTGCCTGTAAAACTGAATGGGCTTTCGATTATACCGGTCATATATTTTCCTGCACGGCTACCGTAGGGAAAGTTGATGAATCGTTAGGAACTTTCTATCCCGGGATATCCCGGAAAGAGGAAATGATTAACCTGTGGGAAAGCAGGGATGTTACCGCTATTGACGCATGCCGCACCTGCAACCTGCAACTGGCATGCGGGGGAGGATGTGCTTCGGTAGCCAAAAACAATACGGGGACTATAAGTTCTACGGATTGTCGTCCGGTAAAAGAATTATTAGAACTAGGATTTAGCGCATACTTTGAAAAGCATACATCATAGCGCTCACCGGTATAAACCGAATATTATCAGTACACATAATTAATAAAATAACAGATTAAAAAGCAGTTAATGAAAGAAATATCAGCATCCGAATTCGAATCAGAGGTTCTTGCCGGCGGCAAAGTTGTACTAGATTTTTATTCTACCGAATGTCCACCGTGCGAAGCAGTAGCTCCCAAGTTTGAAGGGCTGGCTAGGCTATATGGCAAAGATATCAAGTTTGTAAAAATGTTCCGTCAGCAAAATAAGGAATTAGCTGAAAAACTCGGAGTAAGATCATCACCAACACTTTTGTTTTTCGATAACGGTGTGCAACTTGCCAACACCCTCAGCGGAGGAATCAAGCGAAGCGATATCATCAACCAACTGGATAGTTTATTGCCTGCCAAAAGAGTACAGGAAATAAAGGCTCTCATAACACCCACTGTCTCGGAATTTGATGTTCTTATTTTAGGTGCGGGGCCTGGCGGACTTACAGCAGGATTGTATCTGTGCCAATCGAAAGTGAATACAGTGCTCATCGATATTGCGCTCCCTGGCGGACATGTTTCTACGACCCACGAAGTGTCCAACTACCCTGGTTTTATTGATCCGCAACCCGGGTATCTGTTGTCGCACAACATGTCGGAACAAACAAAATTGTGTGGTACAATATATAAGGTGGCCGTTGATGTTACTAAAATTGATCTCGAAAATAAAGAAGTTGTTATAGATGAATTCGAAACCATTAAAGCAAAAAAAATCATCATTGCAACCGGAACATCGCCGAACCTGATGGGCGTAGCGGGTGAGAAAGAAATGAAAGGAAAGGGGATTTCCTACTGTGCAACCTGCGATGCTAAATATTATGGCGACAAAGAAGTTGTTGTTATTGGAGGTGGAAATTCAGCCGTTGAAGAGGCTGATTTTATCAGCAAGTTTGCCAGTAAGATTACAATAGTACACCAGTTTGATACTTTCACTGCTAATAAGCAGGCACAGGAAAAGTTATTAGCAAATCCAAAAATCAAAACTCTTTTTGAGCATGAACCAAGGTCTTTTGCGCGTGAAGGCGATAAAATGGTAACAGAAATAGAAAACTTAAAAACGAGAAAGATAACAAAGCTGATCAGCGATGGCGTGTTCGTATTCATCGGAATGAAACCCAATATCGCCATGTTCAGTGATAGACTTGAACTTGACAGCTGGGGCTATATTAAGACGGACGAAGATATGCGCACCAGCGTGCCGGGTGTATATGCAGTTGGAGATGTTATTAGCAAGAAATACCGGCAGATAACTACTGCTGTTGCTGATGGAACCATTGCTGCCATTGCTATTGCCAAGGAATTAAATTAACAGGATAAAACTCAGGACAATGAACACAAACCAATTAATTATTGAGCAGGTGAGCCCTTTTGATGTGGCTACCACAGTTGAAAAACTTATTGCAGCTGCAAATCAAAAAGAATGGCAGAATCCGGCTGTTCACAATCTTCAGCAATCGCTGGCCAGGTCGGGTAAAGAAGTGAGACCTGTGCAGGTAATCGAGATTTGCAAGCCTGAATACTCAGGTCAAATGCTTGAGAAGAACCACGAAAGGATTGTTTCCGTGATGATGCCATGCCGCATTTCTGTTTACGAAAAAGAGGATGGTAAAGCCTATGTAGCTCTTATGAACACTTCAGCGATGTCGGCAGGAATGCCACTTACAGTAGCCGAGGCTATGCAGGGAGCTTCTGATGAAACATTCGAAATAGTCAAATCTGTAATCGGGCCTTTTTAAAAGCTAATTACAGCAGGTTCGCTTTCGAAAAGCCGAAGGTTTAACAGAAAGTAAACCTAAAAAGAATTAGTATAATACAAAAGCCAAATAGCAAGATATAGCAGCAGTCCGGTAATATTTTATAATATGCTAATTATCAATATATTACATACGATTCTTTCGATATCACATAGTGCTGAGAATCAACGTTTTGCGCCTTTGCGTCTTTATTCGCTGAGCTCATGAGAACGCTTCGCTAAGTTGCGAGAAATGAAAAGTTACCGGAGTATTGATATAGTAAACATACTTTTAATCTTCCTCCCATGTCCGGGATTTTCTTCCTTTGAATCGGAGGATCTTATAGTTATTTTCCTTAGCTAAATGAAATACTTTTCTTCTAAGTAATTTTGGATAAAAATTTGAAAACACGTTGCTGTAATAGGATTTGTATCTCAAAATCCCAATCTGACTGAGAATATCGTATGTTGCTGAAGCGCATCGCATTCCAAAGAATGCATAATCATAAGGTGATATATCCAGATAGCTTGTTATGATGATATTTAACTGCTGATATTGAGTTTCGGTAATTGGAATTTCGACAATTGCGTATTTCTTTGTTATAGTATCCTTCATATAGGTTTGTTCATCTTCCTGCACAAATACACCTTTAATATTCTTTTGCCTGGGGAAAATGTGATAACCATCGGGAGAATCGAATCCGATAACGATAGAATCTATGCTAAGGCATACATGTCCGCCATGAATGCCCCCAAAGTCAGTATGTTCAATTTTTTCATATCCTTGTGCAGGTCGCGAACCATAGCGGAAAAGCACTTTCAGGATATGATCTGACTGCCCGGTGGCAAAACCTGTTATTAAAACCAGGATGAGTGTTAATCGTAGTGTTCTCACAATATAGATTATTGTCTTTCCTGATCTCCCTGGGAGATAGTTGAATTTGTTTAATTAGAATGCCTTTTTCGGCTTTATCTTGAGCCTATGGGTTTGCTTTTTTCACATAGCCAATTTAACCAAAGTATAATTTAACAAAAATACTCAAAATCAACGGTATGCGTGTGCTGGAATTGTATTTGACAACAGACTTTTCTATATAAGATTATAGAGTTTTCTCTAAAATTGAGTATAGGTTGAAAATTCAGAGTTAACAATTCTTAGATTTAATTAACAGTGTTTAACATTAGATGAGTATTTGCGGCTGTATCTTTGCCCATCATTTATCTAATAACATGCTATTAACTAACATTAAACTTAAATTAGCAAAAAAATGAAAAAGGTTTTGATTATCGTATCTGCAATTCTGATTGCAGCAACTACAACAGTTATGGCTCAGAATGCAACTGTAAATAGCCAACCGCAAAAGGCTGCAACAGCTACTCCTGCTGTGAAACAGGAAGTACAAAAGGCGGTTATAACAACAACCACAAAACGGGAGACTCAAAAACAGGCTGGTCCTACTGAAGTTATGGCCACTTCCCCTGAAATTGGAGCTGCTTCAATTTCAGCTACATCTGTAAAAAAAATGTCAACTGCTCCTGCTGCAACTTCAAAGAAACATCATAAAAAAAAGGCTGCTAAATCAACGACTGCGCATGCTCCTACTGCAAAACCTGCTGATACTCCGAAGAAATAAATTATATGGGTTTCAATTATAGAAAAGAGGTTGCCTTTTAAAGCAACCTCTTTCCTATTTTACCGCAACCATAGTGTTAGAACCGCAACCTTAGGTTAACAAATATTTCTCTTCCTGCAGCTGTCTGATAACTGTTGTAATCAGGTCCACTATTCGGTTCGGTGAAACCAAAATAGTGTTCATCAAATAGATTCTTAGCAAAAAGACTGATATCTCCCTTCAAAGAACCTATTTTCCATTCATACTTAAGATTTACATTATAAATATTGAAGCCATTCACCCACGAGCCACGCTTGTTAATAATAGTATCCGAAGTAGTTTCAATATAATTGTTATAGATTGCAGAGTCTGTTTGAATACACCATTTTGATTGGTATTCAGTATTGGCGGTAAGTGTAAATTTCTTCAGGAATTTATACGAAACCTCTGCAGTAAGCATATGTTGGGGACATTGAGGAATATATTGATCCTTAATGGTGCTGGGTGAAGAATACCGGAAATTGGAATAAGTATATGCTACATTCAATTTCAATGCATCAACAGGTGTAAAAGATAAATAGGTTTCAAGGCCATACCGTTTACTCTCACCGATATTGCCAAAGTAAGCAGTCTGACTGCCTGATGCCAGTCTGTAGAATTCATCCTTTGCGTTAATATTGAAGGCTGTTATGTCATAATAAATCATTTTTCCTAATTCACCTCTTACACCCACTTCCATCTGCTGTATTGTAGAAGGTTTTATGCTTGTATTAAATCCACCTTGTCCGTCAGTATCATAATTATTTAATAATTCATCCCCTGTTGGAATCAAAAAGCCTGTACCAAAGCCCGCGAAAATGTTGGCCTCTTTTGCAAGGTCATAAGCCACCCCAAACTTGAATGTAGGTTTGTCAAACGTCCTGTTATCCGAAGATTTTGAACCGGGTTTTTTGTTTTCCAAATCGTTATACACATTATCATAACGGACGTTTAGAGTCGCAAAAAGCTTTTTAGCAATATCAAGTTTATCTATCAGATAAATGCCGAGACTTCTTTGACGGACGATCTGGTTAATTCTCATTGTATCCTTATCGATATACGATTCTCCAAAATGAGTATCGACTCTGTTAATGTTATTGGCACCGCCAAACATATGTTCGGTCATCGTTTGCGCCTGGATGTCAGTCCCAAGACTGAGATGGTTTAGTAAATTTTCACTGCCGTCGTGCCTGTTGTATTGTGCCGAAAAGCCAGGGCTGATGAATGGTTTGTAATCATCTCCGTTATTGGATGTTTCCCTGTAATTATTCATTCTGAAAAATCCCTTAAGCTGTATATCCTGGTGCTGATCAAGAGAATAATTGAGAATTGAAGCGCCTGTGAGCCGTTGTGTCTTGTGAAACTCATTAAAAGGAATGGCATCAGTATTGGCTGCCTTAGCGCCAAAAGTCAGATAGCGGTAATAACTGATACCTTCTGAATTCTGGTTAAAATAACTTGTATATGTAAGTAATTGGGTGACTTTGAGTTTGGAAGAAGGTTTCCATGTGAGTTTTTCGCTGAAGTTATCTCCCATAAATGCCTGGTGCAGGCGATATCCGTTACCTTGCATGTAGGAGTATGAAATTCTGTAATTGATATCACCTTTGGTGCCATCAACCTGTCCCTGGGTTTTCCAGAAACCATTTGAGCCTGCCGAAAGATACAAAGAGCCATTTACTGGTTTGTCGCCACCATCTTTAGTAGTTATATTAATGACACCACCCGTAGAGCCGGCACCATACATAGAAGCAGCAAGTCCTTTAAGAACTTCCACGTTTTTTACGGTTTCCCAATCAACATCATACAGGTCGGGGCAGAATCCACCAGGGTTGTTAATTGTAATTCCATCAACAAGCACACCTATTCCGCGAAATCCACTTTCGGTCAATACACCCTGGCCACGGATATACACATGTACTCTGGAGCCTCCGGTTCCATTATCAATTCTTACTCCGGGTACAAGCCTGAAAACATCCTCGGCATTAATAGTTTTGGTCATTGAATTCAGTTCACTTCCCGAAATAAGGGAGATGGAAGCAGGTATTTCTTTTAGTGGAGTATTTAGCCTTGAAGCAGAAATAATCACTTCGCTAAGATTTTTTACCGTAATTGTATCTGCTTTATTATTCGGTTTTACAATTGATTTCTGCGCCATTATCGGCATTGATAGAAGAAATAAAATAGAAAGAATGGAAATGTATTTTGTTTTCATAGTTGTAGCTATTAATATTTATTATGAAATAATGATCCTTCATGGAATATTATTTAGCAATTCATTTATAACTGAAAGTGCCTCATTCAATTCAATATTGATTCTGAAAGTAACTAAGCGATACAAAATGGTTTAGGAGGAGGGGAGAGGGTATTTTTTACTGGAGGAAGATATTGCCATGCCAGTTGAAAAAAGCAAAAGATAACAGGATGCCTGAATAAGGCCAAAGTGGGATAAGGAAGAATAAATTGGGATTGGGTTATTTTTCGGGTTATCTGGTTTGTACGGTTATTTGAACGGTTTTTTGTTTCGAAATCTGCAATTAGCTTTTTTTCTTTTGAGTCTTTTACGCAATAATAAAAAACTTGCTTTCCCGAAACTTTACAACTAACGACATCATACATCTGCCCATGGTAAATAAACTCTTTTTGTTTTTTTATCCATTTCACACCAATTTCATTCCCGATTGTAAAAACAAGAACATTCTGACTTATCTTGTTATGACAGTTTGTCGTCTTTTTCCCGATAGCCTGGGAATTGAGATATTGCTCAATTTTGAATGCAAAGAAATATCCACCCGATCCGGAAAGGAAAAGCCAGAGCACAATAAAAGGAATGATTTTTTTCAATTGTGTGCCTTTAGAAGTGCACAAATATAAAAAAACCAGATATGTAAGTTAAATATATTTTTATTTTCACAACAAAATCTTAATTGACTTTTGCTGCAATACTTTTTGCAAACTCATACAGTAGCCTTACGCCTATGCCTGTTCCCCCTTGTCCGCGATAACTGTCGCGTTTATCCACGAAAGCAGGGCCTGCAATATCCAAATGAATCCAGGGGTAATCAGTAAAGTGTTCGAGAAATTTCCCTGCTGTTATAGCTCCAGCCTTGGGTCCTCCAATATTTTTCAGGTCAGCAATTTCTGATTTGAGTAATTCGGCATAATCATCCCAGAAAGGGAACGGCGCTATTCGTTCGCATACCTTTTCTCCGCAATTTTGAAGCAGGCTGTAATCTTCTCCAGCCAAAGCGCTCATAGCTACAATACCATATCGGCCTACAGCTGAATCAGCAGCACCAGTAAGTGTAGCAAGATCGATTACCAGTGCCGGATTATATTTTTTCGCGTAACTCAATGCATCTGCCAGCAACAGGCGTCCTTCGGCATCGGTGTTTAATACTTCTACTGAAGTACCATCGAACATAGTGATAATGTCTCCCGGAACATAAGCGTTACCATCAGGGCGGTTATCTGTAGCAGGAAGTAAGGCAATTATATGTAGCGGAAGTCTCGCCATGGCAATCATATAAATTGCACAGGCTGCAGCGGCAGCACCAGCCATATCGCATTTCATGGTATCCATGCTGCTGGTTGGTTTCAGGCTCAGCCCTCCGGTGTCGTACACCACACCTTTGCCAACAAACACGATTGGTTTGGTATTTATGTAGCCTGATGGTTTCCATTCCATAATGGTAAATGTGGGAGGATCCGGGCTGCCTTTGCTTACAGCAAGGAGGCCTCCCATTTTCAGAGCTTCTATTTTCTTCCTGGTAAGAACTTCAACATTTATTCCAACTTTAGATCCCATTTCCTCGAATTCATTTGCCAGGACTGTGGCATTTAGAAAAGAAAGAGGCTCATTCACAAGGTCGCGGCATTTGTAAACTGCTTTTGTGAGCTGTGAAAGTTCATTGATTTCGTCCATTGAAATCTTTGAACAAATCAACTGAATATGCTGCAATTTGAAACTTTTTTCGCCGGCATCTGCACGGTATTTCAGAAACTGGTAACTTCCCAGAAGCATCCCTTCGCTGTAAGCCAGCAATTCCGCAGCCATGCCTGAAGAAGATGAAATCGTAACTTCCGTAATTTCATGGTCGTGGAGCATTGAAAGAACACTGTCTCCGGCTTTGCGGCATTTTTCGAGATAAGGTCCTAAAGGTTTGCCTTCGGCAAGAGGTGCAATAAACTGGATGAACAGCCATTTGTTATATCTGTTAAAAGCAATAAGTTCTTTTTTAGATTCCCTGCGCTGCAATAGATAAGTTAGTTCCTGATCTGTTATTAAGCCAGGTTTTATTTCTTTCGCATCAGCAAGCAGAATTATCTTGTTACCGTTATCGGGCAATTTATTTATTTTACTTAAAATCGGGAGCATAATGAGATACTTTTCATTAAAGCGAACAAATTTATCTTGTCCTTGACTGCTGACGACCATGCCATTTATTCTCGCCTCCTCGGGAATAACCTGAAGTTGCTGGTCTGTGCTGCTGAACAACTTTTTTTGGAGCAATATAGGGGGTATTCAGCGAAGTGTCACTCATCGCATAAGGATGATCTGAAACAACAGGTATAATCTTCGAAATGAGTTTATGAATGTCTTTAAGAAATGCTTTTTCTTCTGCATCGCAAAATGAGATCGCCATACCACTGACTCCTGCTCTGCCTGTCCTTCCTATGCGATGGATATAAGTTTCGGGTACGTTAGGTAATTCGTAGTTGATTACAAGCGAAAGTTCTTCAACATCAATTCCCCGGGCTGCAATATCGGTAGCAACCAGCACCCGTGTTTGCCCGTTTTTAAAGTTATCTAAAGCAGCCTGACGCGCGTTCTGCGATTTATTCCCATGGATGGCAGCAGCTTTTATCCCCATTTTTATCAGATCCTTGCTCACCTTATCCGCACCATGCTTCGTACGTGTAAAAATGAGTACACTTGAGATAGATTTGTCTTCCAGCAAGTGAAGCAGTAATGATCGTTTATCGTTTTTTTCTACAAAATAAACTGATTGGCTGATAAGGTTTGCAGTAGCTGTAACAGGCTTAACCTCAACTTTAACAGGATTAACAAGGATACTATCTGCCAGCTTTTGAATTTCGGAAGGCATTGTAGCTGAAAAAAACAAAGTCTGTTTTTTTGTTGGTAATTTGGCGATTACTTTTTTTACATCGTGGATAAATCCCATATCTAGCATACGATCAGCTTCGTCAAGAACAAAGAATTTAATATGCCGTAGATTGATAAATCCCTGATCCATAAGGTCGAGCAAGCGGCCAGGTGTTGCAATAAGTATATCTAGCCCTGCTTTCAGTGCATTTGTTTGTGGATTTTGTGGTACACCACCAAAAATTACGCGGTGTTTTAGTCCGACGTGTTTTCCATAAGATGTGAAACTATCGCCAATTTGTATTGCAAGTTCTCTGGTTGGTGTAAGAATAAGGGCTTTAATAGTTCTTGGGCTGGCTATATTGATTTGCTCATCCCGGAGTAGTTGAAGAATGGGAATAGCAAAAGCTGCTGTTTTTCCAGTTCCTGTCTGGGCACAGCCGAGCAGGTCTCTTCTTTGAAGTATAATGGGAATCGACCTCTCCTGAATTGGAGTAGGCACTGTGTATCCTTCTGTTTTTATAGCCTTAAGGATGGGCTCAATTAAATTTAAGTTTTCGAATGACATTTTTAAGTTTTAGAAAGGCTGAAAGCTTCTTAAGTAAGGCTTGTCAGCGGTTTGATACTATTAATTATAATGTTATGGTCAAATAGCCTGCTTTTCCAAAATCGTCTGCATAATGAGGATCATGGGGAGTAACTTCCCCTTCTTTCTTAATTGAACTAATGTTGTCAGGGATATAGATAGGTAGGATATAAGATTGTGCAAAGGTAAACAATGTAACCATAGCTTTTGCATTTTATTGACAAAACCAGTATATTCACATTAAATGCTGTTTGCAATTAGATTTTAGAATATGTATTCCGGATTCCTGAATCAAGACAGATATTTCGTTATAAATTCGATTAAGTCGCTGATTAATAATATGTATTTATTATAAGTCGGGAAATTGGGTGGGAGAAAAAAGGTGTCCGGATTCCTGAATCCGGACACCTTTTTTCTTGGTAGTACCGCAATTTTTTTAAATTTGCTTTAAATAAAGCAGAATGTAAAATTGGTTGCATTTCTATTATGGTATTAATTAGACGAATTATTTCTTAATCAAGCGTATACCTAATCTTCTCCTTGATTTGGAAATTTTGATTTACTGAATTGAATACTATTTCTCGTGCTTCTCGTCAAGTTCTTTTGTCTTACTATTTGAAATTGAAAAGGCTGTTTTTGTCCATCAGTCTTTGTTTGGCTCACTCATTAAGCATAAAGTTATAAAGCTCATTAAGTATAAAGTTATTCCATTGAATTTCAGTATGATTGAAATACTTATAGGGTAATTCGGTGGAAATTAAGAGAAAGCTTAGCTCATGCGGTATCAAATTGACATAATGATTTTCAATTCACTCAAACGACTATTCGTGCTATTATCACCAATATAATTTTAATGATATGAAAAGGATTTATTTCACATTAACCCTGATGTTTTTTTTACTATTGACAGGTAAATATACATCATCACAGACTCCTTCTTCATCAAAGGATACATCGGATTACCCATATTGGATTCAGATGATGCAGGATCCCGGAGCAAATTATTTTGCAACAGTTAGTGCATTTGAGAAATACTGGAAGAACAGGACTATCACAAAAGGTTGTGGGTGGAAGGTATTTAAAAGGTGGGAATATATAATGAGAGGCCGGATTTCACCAGATGGTACTAAACCAGCTCCTGATAAAATTTTTAATGCCTGGCAATCATTCACAAATATTAACCGTTCCAGTTCCGGAAACTGGATTTCGCTTGGACCTTCAACTATTCCTGCTCCCGGCCCTGCCGGATATGAAGGCCTTGGAAGATTGAATGTGGTTGCATTTCATCCTACCGATCAAAATAAAATATATGTGGGGTCGCCTTCGGGTGGCTTTTGGTTGTCAGCTAATAATGGCAGTACATGGAGCACATCTACTGATAACCTGCCAACAATAGGGGTATCTGCAATATCTGTTGATTATTCTAATCCAAATACTATCCTTATGGGAACTGGCGACAGGGATCATGGAGATGCACCCGGAATGGGTGTGTTCAAAAGCATAGATGGCGGATATAACTGGGTAGTTTCCAATATAGGAATGGGTAATGTTACCGTTTGTAAGCTGGTTCAGCACCCCGGAACTTCTTCAATCTTTCTGGCTGCCACTACCGGTGGGATTTATCGTTCAATAAACAATGGAGCTTCGTGGACACAAACTGTGTCCGGAAATTTTTCAGATATCTGTCTGAAGCCGGGTAATAGTAATATCGTTTATGCTGAGTCATATGGCAATTTTTACAGATCGTCCGATAACGGGCTGTCTTTCATCCAGGTCACATCGGGATTAACATCGGGACAGCGGGGAGCAATTGC
>Ga0268283_1000879_pt1 | contig 16461 bp, 6 predicted proteins | sample saktaG_13_FD_190140 | JGI IMG/M metagenome (GOLD analysis project Ga0268283, IMG submission 190140) | Saline water microbial communities from Sakinaw Lake, British Columbia, Canada - sak_2013_06_06_36m | ecosystem: Environmental > Aquatic > Non-marine Saline and Alkaline > Saline ... | reverse complement strand
AAGCAGAAAATATTTTACTTTCCGGCAGAAGGCTGATGGATACCCTGGATGCCATCATGGACCTTTCTTTTCTTGAATCGGATAAATTAACGCGGAAATTCAAACCGGTTTCTGTATCGAAAACCCTACGGTCGGTTCTCACATCCTATGAAGCTCCGATGAAACGGAAAGGTCTTGTGCTGAACCAGGACCTTCAGCCGGATATTCAGATTGTGGGCGATGAGCATCTTTTTTCCCACTTATTGAAAAATCTGATTGATAATGCGGTCAAGTATACCGAAAAGGGAAGTATCAACATCATTGCCTGCAAAGTTGAGACTGAAGGGAAATCAATGATTTCTATTTCTATAAAAGATACCGGGATTGGTATTTCAGAAGAAAATTACGCCATGATATTCCAGGCATTCCGCCAGGTAAGTGAAGGGTATGGGAGACAATTTGAGGGCACCGGACTCGGCCTTTCCATCAGTAAAAAGATTGTAACACTGATGAATGGGAATATCAGCGTGAGCAGTAAAATAGGGGAGGGATCCTTGTTTACCGTGTCAATTCCCTCGGTGGTTGAACTTCAGCTCCCTGATACCAATTACCGGGGGGGGGGGGTAAAAACCAGGCTGATTTCCGACTCTGAAAACAAATTACCTGATGTTCTCCTGGTTGAGGATAACGTCATTAACCTTCAGTTGCTGATGGTTTATATCAGGGATTTCTGCAATGTTTATTCCGCGCTTGATGGAAAGTCGGCCATAGAGATGACCCATCAAAGGCAATTTGACGCCATCCTGATGGATATTAACCTTGGACCGGGAATGGATGGAATCCAGGCCATGCTGGAAATCCGTAAGCGTCCTGATTATACCAATGTTCCCGTTATCGCGGTGACAGGTTATGCCTCAATAGGCGACCGAGATCGATTGTTGACCGTCGGGTTCAATGAATATCTCCCAAAACCTTTCGACCGTGAAACGATCGCGGATCTGATGTCGGATTTTTTTCCAAATACCTGATCAGGCAAAAAGTGCTATTAGCAGGATGACAGCCATTACAACCGGAACTACGGTGAGCACAGTCCGCCGGTCGCGGGCAATATTTGCATTCATAATATCAATCTGTCTTAAACAGGGAGTATCGCCCGGCTTGTATGTCAGGGCAGTTTTGAATTCTTCCCGGGCAGAACGGAAAAGGTCGATCTTTATAAAATGAGCAGCCCGCTCCGTATGTTCTTTGTACTTGAGCTCCTCATGGGAAAGATTTACATTGTTTTCTTCTTTATGAGCCATATCTCTCAGTTTTTTCTTGTATTGTAAACAGAATCAGATCAATGAAATTTATAGGAGAGTCCGACCCCGATCAATTCCTTGAACTGGGTACGAGGACCGGGCTCAGATGTCGGGGTCGTTTTAATCATTACATCGTTATCATAGATTACCTGGGTGGAAATGGATGTTGCAAGCCATTTATTCACTTTCAGGGTCAGCAGCAGGTTCCAGTTCACATCGATATTACCGAAACCTTTCAGATAATCAGTAAAAAGTTCAAGGGTAGAGGAAATGTTGATGGCTTTGGAAAGGTCCTTGTTCAGGTCGGCCCTCAGGTAGGGACCGAATTCCCCCCGGATTTCTTTTCCCTTATCTACTCCAAATGAACCATTATTCGAAAGGGCGGTATCCAGCACAAAGATAAACCGGCCGGAGGCGGGTGAAAGGTAGAGATAAAACCATTTAACCGGTGCATAGGTAATTCCGGGTCCAACTACCAGGTAACCAGGGGCCATAAACCGGGAAATTACCGTGCTGTCGTCGGGATAGTTAAACCCTGAAGTGAATTGAGTTTTAAAATTTGCAAGAAGGGTCAGGTACCATTTCTTATTACGGTGAATTTCATAACCATAAGCTGTGGTCAGTTCAATTTTATCATTGCTTTTTGTATAGCGCGCATTCTTTCCTATACCCAGGAATTGAAAGCCATATCCCAGGTCAACGGTGTTTCCCCAGGCATGTTTTCCTTTTTTATAATTGATTTTAACATTCAGGAAAGCATTCATGCCAAGGGCGTTTTCACCTCCGGCAGCCCAATTTGAAAAAGCAGCCTGGGAGATGGCCAGATTCCCGCTCCCGCTGATATACCAGGGAGATTTTGCCGTATCGGATATGGCTGCGGAAGTGGCTTCTTCTTTTGCCTTTGATACTTTTTGAATTTCCTGAGCAAATAATGAACCTGACAGGAAAGTGATGAGCAGTAAAAAGAATATTTTTTTCATATGGAAAATGGATGATTACCGGATTATTTTTTTAATAAGTCTCTGATCTCTGTGAGCAACTCCTGGTCTCTGGTCGGAGCCGGGACGGCTGCAGGCGCATCTTCTTTCTTTCTGGAAAAATTAATCACGCCCTTAATGAGCAGAAAAATCGAGAAAGCCACAATCACGAAATCAACAATGGTCTGAATAAAATTCCCGATTTTCAAGGTTATAGCTGCCTGGATCACTTTTCCCGCCTGGTCGAGTTGCTCCCCTTTCATGGTAATGGCAATATCCTTGAAATCAATTCCACCTACCAGCAATCCGATCGGAGGCATAATGATGTCGCTTACCAGGGAAGAAACAATTTTTCCGAAAGCGGCGCCAATAATAATGCCTACGGCAAGATCAATGACATTGCCGTGCATGGCAAAATCCCTGAACTCTTTGAATATCTTCATTTTTATATATGTTTATCCGATACAAAAATATAAATATTATTGAAATTACAAAACAGGTTTGAGGAAATGCCCCGGGTTTAACCCAAAGAAGAACTTGTCAGAAAAAGAAGGGAAGAAGAGGTCGGAGAACTAGTCTTCTAAACATCTGACACTGTAACCATATTGTTTTAAACTGTTGCTTCTGAAATTGTTGTTCTTATCGTAGGAAAGATTTCTGATCCAGACGGTACCCGTGGAAAAATATTCAGAGGATGACCAGTAATAACCATAACTGCTCATACTTGCGAATGTGCCGGTTGTACTTCTGTATCCCCCTGCGAATGCTGTGAACCCATAAAGGTCGGTTCCATTGCCTGTGCCCAGCCATCCGGAACCCGACTTAAGATTGATTCCAACATCGAAGCCACGGCTTCCGGTTGTGTTCCAGATGGGGTCCCCCACCGGAAATTGACTGTCAACAGTACCTTCAAGGGTTTTCCATTCCTCATCGGTAGGAATATGCCAGTTTTGAGGACAAATTCCCCTGGCACCCGGACTCACAGATGCCTGCATAAGCTCATCCCATTGGTATAACCCTCCAAACTGGTTGCAGTTGCTTTCAAGGTCATTGAAACAATATTTTTCGATGGTACTGTTTGATGGTTCCTGATTCAGTGATCCGTTAATTCGGATTCCAACATTCAGGTTTTCTTTAAGCCAGCATTGTGTGCCAATTTGAACCGTATGGTATATTTTCCCCTCGTAGGATACTGTCGGGAGCCCCGGACAGGGTGCGCCATATCCACTGCTGTTAAGGCTTGTAAAAAAAATATTATTTCCATAGGCGGTTCCTCCTGAATTGGTGGCATAAGCCCTGATGAAATAACTGGTTCCGGGATAAAGGCCTGTGATCTGACTGGTGAACAATCCTCCTCCGGCCCCATCGGCCGTATGATCGTTTTCAATGGTAGGATTTCCGGAAGTGCTCCAGCATACCCCTCTTGAAACAACGGCCGAACTTCCTTCACTTGTGATCAGCCCGCCTCCTGTTGCAGCCGTCTGCTCAATATTGGTAACATCGGATGTGGTAAGAATGGGGATACTGCCACCGGAATTAAAAACGGTAACATTCCAGGAAACGACAGGAGAATGGCCGGAGGCATCTATCATCCTGATGCGGATCGTGTAATCGCCATTATTGCTTTCCTGGGTATTCCAGACCGCAGTGTAGAGAGAACCGATAGGTTGATTGTCCTCACCAAGGGTGGTGAAAACTGAACCCTTCCCTACTTCAAAAATGACCCGGTCCATTTTACAATCATCCTCAACGTTTGCGGTAACATGGATGGTCCCGGAAACCGTTTCTCCAGCTGCAGGACTTTTATCTGTCAATACCGGTGGATTACTGTCAATATTTGTAAAAAAATCGATTTCCTGTCCATAAGAAGTACCATAACTATTCGTGGCAAAGGCCCGGATATAGTAATGAGATCCTGAATTCATCTGCCCGTGCAGGTCGTAGGTGTACTGGCCCATGGAAGTTGGAGAAAAGAAATTATTATGATCATTGTTTATCGTCGGATGTGGTGAGGATGACCAGCAGAATCCATAAACAGAAATGGAAGCGCTTCCTTCATTGACAAGTTCTCCTTTCAGGTCAGCTCCGGCACAATTGATGTTAGCGGGTTGAAATGTATTGACATTCGGCTGGTGTCCGGTACTGTTCACATAAGCAATATCAATATAATCAGAAAAAATTCCGGAGGATGGAAAAACCGGCATTTCCGAAACTTTCAATGGAATTTGTTCATTGCTGAAAATTACCTGGGGAGAAACTTTGTTTAAAGAAGTCCCGGCCCTGTCATTGGATAAAACATATTCCACCCTGGCGAAATAACGGGTGTCGGAATTGCCCTGAAAATTCCGGAAATTGAAAATCAAGGGTTCACCCCTGAACCATACATTCATCAGATCAGCGTACAAGCCCATACCCGTGGTAGAATAAACAGGTATGGCTTCATTGTCAGTAAGTATCTCGGCGCGATAACCGCTTGCAGTATAATCAGAACGATGAACCACAATGCTTAAGGTCGCATCCGGTGATTTCCAGAAGGAACCCGCTGAGTATAGTTTCACATGGAAAACTGAATAAATTTCCGTCTCACTTTTATTGATGGCATCCCAGGCGTTACAATATCCTGAATTTGAACAATAGGTAAAGGTGGTAGGTAAGTTGAGCAGGTCAGTCAGGCTGGTTTGCACTGCAATTTTTCCGTCAACATTGATCAGTTTGATGGTTCTGAAGAGATCATTTTTCCAAACGGCATAACAGGAAAGATGATTCGTTTCAGCATAAACCACTTCTTCCTGATAATCTACATTCCGTTTAGGCATCTGGTCAACGATCATTTCAGCGGGATGGTATGAAAATACGTTCAGCAGGCTTGTATCCGGCTCATTGTGGTAAGGAATACCAATTATAACTGGTTTCAGAAAAACAAAGTTTTCCGGTTCAAATCTGACCACCAGCATGGAAGTGTCCATGATGAATTTGTCTCCGCTTAAGGCCGGGGAAATTTTGATGTCAACTGCTTCAGAAAGGCCTCCTTCCGGAATCCTGATATAGGCCCCATGTATCGGAGAGTCGGGATCGCTGACCAGAACAATCCCTCCTTTCTGATCAATATTACCTTCTCCGTTAATATAAGTGGGCGGATCTTTGGGTCCAATAGAATCCAGGCTTTTCCGGCATCCTGAAAAACCTGTAAGTAATAAAATCAAAAAAAAGGTTGCGAATGATTTTATCATATTGTAAAGATACCTTATTCCTTCATACTGCAAAAATAGGCCTTCTCAGGAATACGAGAGGGCCTATTTCAATCCGGATATAAATCAGACCTGTTTAAGCCATCAGTGATGGTAAATGATCGTATTGTTCCTGTATCCGGCGCCGGTGTTGGTATACCAATCCGTAAACAGCGCTCCGTTTGATTCGGCCCAGGCCTGGAAATGAAGGTAAGCCTCGGTGAAGTTGGCCATTTCTGTGGCATAATCAAAATAAACGGGGAAATCAAGCGCCCAGGGAATAAAGGTTTTGGTCACATAATATTGGCTGGTCAATGGGTTGCTGGCATCATCGGCGAGTCCGAAATAGGCCGGGTTGACCAGGTCTGTCGGGGGACGGTTTTTCAGGTGAAGTTCATATCCGCGGGTAAGGTTGATGATCAGGAACGGGTTCCAGGTTGCAATGCTGAAATCAGCGGCGGTATAGATTCCGCTGTTCACGGTCATATCAACGTTGAGTTCAAACGGGGTCACGTAAGGTTTGCCCAGCTGGGTGTTCACATAACCGCCCATGTAGTCGTAGTTGTCTTCAAAAACGATCACAGTGGGTTTGGATTGTCCCATTTCAAATCCATTGGCATCCAGGGTGATCATGGAGGGAGTGTGCAGGCCATAGCCGGTCACGGTAACATTTGCTGTGTTAAAGGTGGCATCCGGCAACTGGAAAGCAAAACCATTGAGCTGCAATGCACCGTTGGCGCGTCCCGTGAATTTTCCGAGCACTTTAACCACTCGGTTGGCAGCATTGGTAATAATGGTGAAACGGTAGCCCAGAACCAGGTCGTTGAAATCAAAGTCGCCCTTTCCCGGCCAGAGGTCTTCAAATACTAGGGTTCCGGTTCCCGAAGCGGGATAATAGTTTGCATGAGCCAGAAGTGGATCTGTCGGAAAATCGTCTGTTTCGTCATTAACACCGTCCCCGTCGCTGTCTCTTGTAAGAGGATAAGCTACCCAGGTACAACCATGAAGCGTGCCATCATTATGTTTGATGGAATGATCGGTGGCGATGGATCCGGAAGCGTCATCAAACCACCAGTCGCCGATCAGATTGGGGGTGGAAGATGGCAGCAGTTTGTTCATTACAGTATTGATGTAAGTACCGGAAAGCGTAGCGTTCCATAACCTCACGTTATCAATTCTTCCGTTCCAGAAACCAGCGGTGGTGCCTCCATTCTGAAGAACCCCAACCGTGAAGTGTTCGGAAGAACCCAGATCGGCTGCCCAGGCAGGATTGGTTTCGGTATAATCGCAGGTTCCGTCAACCCAGATTTTAATTTGACCTGCATTTCTTGTAATCGCAATATGATGCCAGGCTCCGTTGGCTATAACCGTAGTCGTGAACCCTGCACTGACAATTGAATTGCAATAAATTCCCAGTTTTCCGGTAGCCTGGTCCAGGTATGCTGAAAATTTAAAACCTTTGCCAAAAATTCTTCGATGCCAGGTGGTCAGTGAATAATCGCTGCTTCTCACCCATGCTTCGATGGTAAAAGGCCCGGTTCCAAGGTTTAGATCCCCGCTGCCAGGGTTGCCCATGTCAACATAATCGGAACTGCCATTGAATGCCAGGTAGTAGTTTGGAGTCATAGTCGATTTGGTGGGAGATAGGGTGATCGAAATATTGCCCTGGGTCAAAGTCACTTTCTGATCGTTCACCATGACTTCTTTCATGAAGGTAGGCAAACTCAGATTGAAAGAAACCTGCGTTTTTCCATCCTCTATATTGCATTTATAAAGGCGTTTGGATCCGTCAGCCGTCTGGACTATGATGACCTGCATTGCCTGACCGGTAACTGTGAAGGAATAATTGTCGGTCATATTCCACTTGAAGTTTTCAGATACTTTCATTTGATCAACAGAAGTTCCTGATTTTGGCTGGTTGTCCACTTTCTTGCACTGAGTGATCAATAAGATTCCTGGAATTGCCAGAAGAAAAAATAGCTTTTTCATTTTATTTTTTATTTTAATTGTTAAACAGGTTATAGAACAGATGCGGTACGGTACTTTATTTAAAGTACAAAAATACTTCATTCGTTCACCAATATAAAGCGGGGTTTTTGCTGTGTAGCAAAAACCAGGGTAAGTGTCGCCAGAAAATTAGTAAATGTGATCTGTTTTTATGTTTCCGGAGATATTTGAATAACATTAATGTTGGTAAGTGTTACCGGAAATTTTGTTGTCGTATTTGTTTTTTGCTGGTTTGTATAGGGCAAAAAAAAAGAAGCCGCCTGTTGTGGCGGCTTCTTTTATAAGAATAAAACGTTACACTTGACCGATCAGTGATGGTAAATGATCGTATTGTTCCTGTATCCGGCGCCGGTGTTGGTATACCAATCCGTAAACAGCGCTCCGTTTGATTCGGCCCAGGCCTGGAAATGAAGGTAAGCCTCGGTGAAGTTGGCCATTTCTGTGGCATAATCAAAATAAACGGGGAAATCAAGCGCCCAGGGAATAAAGGTTTTGGTCACATAATATTGGCTGGTCAATGGGTTGCTGGCATCATCGGCGAGTCCGAAATAGGCCGGGTTGACCAGGTCTGTCGGGGGACGGTTTTTCAGGTGAAGTTCATATCCGCGGGTAAGGTTGATGATCAGGAACGGGTTCCAGGTTGCAATGCTGAAATCAGCGGCGGTATAGGTTCCGCTGTTCACGGTCATATCAACGTTGAGTTCAAACGGGGTCACGTAAGGTTTGCCCAGCTGGGTGTTCACATAACCGCCCATGTAGTCGTAGTTGTCTTCAAACACGATCACGGTGGGTTTGGATTGTCCCATTTCAAATCCATTGGCATCCAGGGTGATCATGGAAGGTGTATGCAGGCCATAGCCGGTCACGGTAACATTTGCAGTGTTAAAGGTGGCATCCGGAAGCTGGAAAGCAAAACCGTTGAGCTGCAATGCTCCGTTGGCGCGTCCTGTGAATTTTCCGAGCACTTTAACCACGTTGTCTGAGGCATCGGTCAGAATGGTGAAACGATAGCCCAGAACCAGGTCGTTGAAGTCAAAGTCGCCCTTTCCCGGCCAGAGGTCTTCAAATACAAGGGTTCCGGTTCCGGAAGCGGGATAATAGTTGGCATGGGCTAGCAGGGGATCCGTCGGGAAGTCATCGTTTTCATCCATGATCCCATCCCCGTCGCTGTCAATTGCAAGGGGATTTGCAACCCAAGTGCAGCCATGAAGCGTGCCGTCATTATGTTTGATGGAATGATCGGTGGCGATGGTTCCGGAAGCGTCATCAAACCACCAGTCGCCGATCAGATTGGGAGTGGAGGAGGGGACCAGGATATCTTTGACCGTGTTGATATATCCGCCGGAAAGTGCTGCATCCCATAATCTGACATTGTCAATGGTTCCGTTCCAGAAACCGGCCGTAGTGCCTCCATTCTGAAGAACCCCAACCGTGAAGTGTTCGGAAGAACCCAGGTCGGCGGCCCAGGCAGGATTGGTTTCGGTATATTCATTAATTCCGTCAACCCAGATTTCGATTTGACCGGCATTTCTTGTGATGGCAATATGATGCCAGATTCCATCTGCGATGTTGGTTGTAGTGAAACCTGCGCTGATGGTAGAATTGCAATAGACACCAAGCTTTCCGGTGGCATCATCCAGAAAAGCTGAAAATTTGAATCCTTTGCCAAAGATTCTGCGGTACCAGGAAACGAGAGAAGCATCGGTGGTTTGAACCCACGCTTCGATGGTAAAAGGACCAGTTCCAAGGTCAAGGTCGCCGCTTCCCGGATCACCCATGTCAACATAATCGGATGTGCCATTGAAAAGCAGTTCGAAATTTGGCGTCATCGTTGATTTCGGTGCAGGCAGTGTAACGGAAATATTTCCCTGAAGCAGGGTTACTTTTTGACCGTTCACCAAAACTTCTTTCATAAAGGTGGGTAAACTCAGATTGAAAGAAATCTGGGTTTTCCCGGCTTCTATGTTACATTTATAGAGGCGTTTGGATCCGTCAGCCGTCTGGACGGTGATCACCTGCATCGCCCGGCCGGTAATGGTGAAGGAATAATTGTCGGTCATTTTCCAGTTGAAGTTTTCAGACACCTTCATATTATCAACAGAAGTTCCGGAGTTTGACGGATTGTCGTTCTTTTTACACTGTGTAAAAAACAACAAGCCCGGAATTGCCAGAAGAAACAAAAATCTTTTCATCTTATTTATTTTTTGAATAAAAACTGATTAAAATTCTTATTTAGAATTAATGTAAATTTTTCGTAAAAATACAAAATAAGAATTTTAATTACAAGAAATTTTTGACTTGTGTAGCAAAAATCCGGGTAAGTGTCGCCAGAAATTTAGTAAGTGTGACATTTTTTTAGGTGAACGTTGCGAGCCTCCCTTAAAAATAATTTTTAAGTGTCACCAGAAATTTTATAAGTGTGGTTATTTTGCCCTGAAATGTGACCAGGAAAGTAAATTAATAAAACTCTGAACATTCCAGGTAATCATATCCTTTTTTAGAACTGTAGCGATTATACCCGCTGCTGTTTCCTCCGAAAATCTGAAGACCGGAAAATTCCAGTGTAAGGCTGATTTCATGAGCGCCCCCGGTTCCCATCATGGCTCCGGAAATAGGAATGTCATAACTATACATAAACCGAACACTCATATTTTCGGCGAAGCGGTAATTATATCCGGCCAGCAGGGCAAGAACATTTGAAACTGCTCCCGTTACGGTGGTTTTATACCATCCTCCCAGGTACAGATTAAATTTCATCAGGTTCATACCGACTTCGAGGGTGTTAAAACGGCTTTGACTGATAAAGATCAATCCCGGATTTAACTTCAGGGGATCACTGAATCCATGGGAACCCATGCTTGAGGATGAACCTTTTTCACCGAGCTGGAAAACTGCATCTACATGGGCAATCCATTTTCTTGCCAAGGGAGCGCTGGCGGTTTGAAGAAATGATTCGTCAGGTTGAAACAAATGATCCACGGAAAACCCCAGGGTGCCTTGAAAAACACCCGATTCATTCGTGGTTCTCAGTATCCCGCCTGCAGCAAAATCAGGATATGATTTTTTATTGGCATCCGGGTGGGTCAGGGCTGTTTGGTATATGTTCCCATATTTCTCATTCAACTGATCACTTACGATAAAATCATTCCAGTTGATTGTTTTTTGTTTGAAACTTGCCTTTACCCCAACCTGGGCAATCATAAAACTGGTGATCGGAATTCTTACTGCAAGATTCAAAGCGAATTCCAGATTATGAATAAAACCTACCCCGTCATTATCTGAATTTACCATTAATCCTATTCCTCCTGATCCGGGAAGATTTCTGTCACCAAGGTCTGCTGAAAAATAATAGGCACGGTAGTCGACCGGCAGGTTGGGCCACTGGTTTCTGTAGTTAAACCTTGCACGTAGCCCCGTACCAATACCTGTAAAAGCGGGATTGTAATACAGGGGAGCGCTGAAAAATTGCGTAAATAACGGATCTTGAGCCAGAGCAGTCCTGGTCTGCCCAAGGGTCAGGATGATGCATATCATCGAGAAAATCAGCTTGTTTTTCATGGTTTTCCTATTTACTTTAACGAACCAGGGTTACGGTACCCATTGTGGTTGTAGATCCTTTACCCATATTAGATCCCTCCCAAACCTTGCCATCGGTAAATATTGCGGAGATTTTCCACATATAAGTTCCCTGTGGCATCATGTTGCCATTTACCGTCCCATCCCAACCTTCCATGGGTCTTCCTTTATCATCTATTTTAATCGATTCCCATAATAAATGGCCAGCCAGGTCATAAACCGCAGCATGGTATTGGCCGAGGTTGACCCCAACCGGCTTAAATAGGCGAACCTGATTGATTATGTTTGTCGGAGAAAAGAGGTTCGGCACAAACAGATTATGAAAAAGGAACTCATAGTTCACAAAGGTTGTATCGGAGCAATTGTTCTGGTTCCAGGTGATGAGCAGAATACGGTATGTCCCATCTTCATTGTAAGTGATCAGTGGATTTTCTTCCGTTGAAGAATGGCCATCTCCAAAATTCCAGTAATAAGTGGAAGCATTTGTTGACAGGTTATTCAGTTTTATTTTCCCTGCCATTCCATCTACATCTTCTTTAATTGTAAAGGCGCTGAGAGGGGATTCCAGCACGTTGACAAAGCGCGTAATGGTATCCCAGCATCCAAAGTTGTCCTTGACTTTTAAGTAAACCTGATATGGCCCCGGCCTGAAGTAGGTATAATTCGGGTTTTTCACTTTGGCAGAATCACGCATGTTCTCAGGGTCGCCGAATGACCAGAGCCAGTAAGAGGCGGTGGTGTCTCCCAGTTTGGTTTTATCGGAAAAATACGTGAAATCCCTGGTACATGCCAGTGAACTCGAAAAATCAGCCTGCGGAAGTTTATGCACCAGAGCGTCCTGTTTCAGGGTGTCAAAACAACCCAATTGATTCCCTACGACCAGGATCGAATGGTACCTGCCATGACTTGCATAGCGGTGCCATGAATTAACGGCCGTACTTGTATCATTTGAACCCGAACCGGGCTCTCCGAACTTCCAGTAGTTTGAAATGATGGTTGACCCATTGCTGTCGGACAGGTTTATGAAACGGGTAGTATCACCGGCACATACCGTTGAAATACTGTATTTTGCCGTAGGGCCAATGTTTACGTTGATCACCTGACGCATGGTATCTGAAAGGGTGGTAGCGCCTGTGATGGACGAAACGACCAGCATGACATTGTACTGACCGGGGGAAGCGTATTGATGCCTGATCCGGTCAGTTTTAAAGATGGTATAAAGGGTATCCGAGCCATCCCCAAAATCCCAGTACCATTGCTTTATCATGGATCGGGGACCGGAACTGTCGATGAGATTAACCGGAAGATTGGCACAGTTCAGGGTGTCCTTTTCTGTAAAGAGTGCTGTCAGGCAGGCGATAAGAACCTGTTTGGAAACCATGCTCCTGCATCTGTTTGCATTGATAACCGTCAGACTTACGTCAAATGTTCCAAAGCCATGGAAATGATGTCTCACGGTATCGGGAACCGAATAGGTTTTCACAATGGTATCTCCGTCGCCGAACACCCAGATCAGGGAGTCGATCGGAACCCCGCTTCCGTTGGAAAGGTGGTGGAAGGTCACAATACTGTCACAGTACGGAATGATGTTATAGGCAAAATCAGCGTAGGGCAAGGGATTAACCACGACCTGCCGGTAAACACTATCGGTACAGTTTTCGGAATTGTATGCCCGAAGTTTAACGGTGAAGGTTCCCGCGGTGAGGTAGGTATGAGAAGGCCTGTACAGTGTCGAATGGTTATAGGTTCCGCTGGAAGGTTCTCCGAAATCCCAATGAAGATCATGCAAGGTATCATTCACAGCAAAATTCTGGGGAGAGAACTGGGTCGGATCCCCCAGACAAGGAGTGGTGGCCGTGAATGCAAAATTGAATCCGGGAACAACAAAAATGGTATCCACGATGGTATCCCGGCATCCATTTGCATCTGTTACAATGAGTGTCACCGCGTAATTTGTATCGGTCACGGAATAAGTATAAGTGGGGTTGGGCGATGTAGAGTAAAACCCGGGTTCAAATAACCAGGACCACCCCACGATAGGAACTCCTGAGGTGGTGGAGTGATCTGAAAATGCAACGCGACCTTTCGGGCAATAGGAGCTGAAGTAGCCGAAGCTGGCAACAGGCCTCATCAGAATTGCAACGGGAAGTGTAATGTGTGAAGAACATCCCTGGGTGTTTGTGATGGTCAGGCTTGCCTGGTAGTTGCCTCCGCTGGTATATACATGGGTCGGGTTTTGCAGGGTAGAAGTGCCACCGTCGCCGAAATCCCAGACCCATTGATTTATGAAACCTGCCGGGGTGGTGGATTGATCAGTAAACTGAATGCTTGACATCATGCATCCTCCGGTGTAGGTAAACATTGCAGACGGGATGGCGTGAATCAGCACTTGTCCGGAAGTGTCGTCCTGGCAGTTCATGGAATTTAAAACAGTAAGAGTAACGGTATATATACCGGAAGCAGTGTATAAGTGCTTGGGATCCGTTAGCGTGGAAGTTGTACCATCGCCAAAATCCCACAGACGAGAAACGATGGTACCCGAATTTGCAACAGAGAGATCGTGAAATTGGGTGCTGTCGCCTTTACAAACCGTATCCGCAGAATAAAACGCATTGGGTTTGCTGTTGACGGACACTGTTTTGCTGGTGGTATCATGACAGTTGTTGATATTGCCCACATTTAATTTAACCTGGTAATTGCCTCCGGATTGATAGATATGCGACGGATTCTGCAGGGTCGAATAATTATTGGCACCCGAAGTCGGATCTCCAAAATCCCAGTTCCAGCTAATGATCGGCCCCCCCCCGTTGGGTTGTGAAAGAGAATGGAAACTCACCGGAGATGCCTGACACCGGTTCACCGCAAATTCAAAGTTCGCCAGTGGCCGGGCGGTGACCGTTATCTGATGGGTAACCGCATTGGTACAACTGTCGCTGGCCTTTATCGTAAGGGTCACGTTATAATTTCCACCGTTTGCATAGATATGTGTTACATTCTGAGGTCCGGGGAAATAAATGGTGGTGTCCGTTCCGTCGCCAAAAGTCCAGATCCATTTAACGATGTATCCCTGCAAAGTATAGCTTAAATCATTAAATGCAACCGGTCCGCCGGCGCAATTAATGGTAGCATACGAAAATGCTGAGACGGGTACCGCATTCACTTTGACCTGCTTGATTATGGACTGCAAACAACCATTCAGATTGCCCACAGTAAGCGTAACGTTGTAAATGCCTGACATCGCGTACAAGTGCTGGGTGTTCTGCTGATGTGAATGGGGCGTGCCATCGCCAAAATCCCAATCCCAGCTTGTGATGGTCACATTGGATGTGGATAAGTCAAGGAAATTGGAAACCGATCCAAAACAGGCTGTGTCGGCTGAGAAATTGGCAGTCGGCTTTTCATTGATCGTCAATATTTTGATGATCGTATCACGGCAGGTTCCTGTATTTGTCACAATCAGGCGGACATTGAAAGGTCCCGCTGAGGTAAAAGCATGTGTTGGATTCTGAAGGGATGAAATGTTGGAAGTTCCCGATGTGGGATCTCCGAAATTCCAGTTCCAGGAAGAGATCGGACCGCCTCCGGCCAACTGTGTCTGATCGGTGAAAGCCACACTTGTAACATTACACAGGATTTGAGGATAGAAGAAATTGGCAACAGGCGCAGGATCGCTGTTAATGATCTGTTCCGAATAACTGCTGCAACTGTCGGAAGTGACCACCGTCAATCTGACCGTGTGCTGTAATGCCGGGCCCTGGAAAGTATGCGTGACATCCGGAGCTCCTGGATAATGAATGGTTTGAGTATTTCCATCGCCAAAATTCCAGATCCATCTCACGATCCAGCCATGCTGTGTGGTAGAAAGGTTCGTATAGCTTACAGGAGATCCTTTGCAGAGGGGCGCATTCGTGGCAAATCCGGCCTGGGGCAACGGATAGACTGTCAAAGCAAGCGTGGTGTCATGCAGACACTGGTTTGAATTTCTCACCTGCAGCGTTACATAGAACTGACCCGGGCTTAGATACAGATGGATGGGGTTCTGCAGATTTGAATGGGGAGACCCATCGCCAAAGTTCCAATCCCAGGAAACGATAGAAGGTGCATTGGGAATTGAAATATCAGTAAAGCTGGTACTGGAGCCCCGGCAGGTATTATTGCTTGTAAAATTCGCTACAGGAGCGCTGCTGATGTTAACGGTATGCATCATGGTGTCCCTGCAATTCTGGTCATTGGTGATAATCAGCCTGACATCAAATGATCCGGCCGATGTGAAATTATGAGAGGGATTTTGTAAACCTGAAATATTGGAAGTCCCTGAAGCCGGATCCCCGAAATTCCATTGCCAGGAAATTATAACACCTCCTCCAATGGCTTGGGAAAGATCGGTAAATGAAACATTCTGACCTTTGCAAAGTGTTCCAGGGTAACTGAAGTTTGCCAGTGGTTTCGGTGAGCTGATAACCATATGCTCTTTAAAAGAGGTACATCCGTTATCGGTTGTTACGGTTAGGCGCACCAGGTGCTGCAAAGCAGTCCCGGTAAAAATATGTGTAACATTCGGTGACAGGGGATAAAGAATGGTTTGTGTGGTTCCGTCGCCAAAGTCCCAGATCCAGGTGTTTATGAATCCCTGACTTGTGGTTGACTGACTTGTGAACTGAACCGGAGAGCCGACGCAGTTTTGTCCGCTGGCAATAAACTCAGCAACAGGCGAGGTTATGACCTGCACCGGTTTGGTTACCGAATGAATACATCCGTTGCTGTTGGTCACGGTCAGCGTTACCTGGTGGGTCCCACCCAGGGTAAAGATATGGGTTGGGTTTTGGATGGTGGCATGCGCCGAACCATCATTAAAGTCCCAATCCCAGCTTGCTATTCCGGTTGCATTGGGGACCGAGAGGTCGGTAAACGTTGTTGCATTGCCCTGGCAGGGGGCATCGGAAGTGAAATTGGCTACCGGCGCTGCCAGGATCTCTATTTGCTTGCTGATGGCATTGATACAACTGTTCATGTTCGTGACCGTTAATGTCACATTATGAATTCCGGTTGTAACAAAGGTGTGTGACGGATTCACGAGCGTTGAAGTGTTATTAACGCCAGAGGCAGGATCGCCAAAGTTCCATTGCCGGATTGTAATGACTCCAGCTCCGTTGCTCAAACTCTGATCCGTGAATTGAACAGATAAACCATGACAAAGGTTGTTGCTGTACATGAAATTTGCCAGGGGGCCGCTCGATACCGTTACCAGGTGGCTGATGTAAGAAGTGCAGTGATCGGAAGTTTCAACCGTAAGGGTGGCATTATAAGTCCCGGTTGGTGAATAAGCATGCATAATATTGGCTGGCCCCGGATAGTTGATGGTTACCGGACTGCTGCCATCGCCAAAATCCCAGA
>Ga0268283_1000878_pt1 | contig 16467 bp, 12 predicted proteins | sample saktaG_13_FD_190140 | JGI IMG/M metagenome (GOLD analysis project Ga0268283, IMG submission 190140) | Saline water microbial communities from Sakinaw Lake, British Columbia, Canada - sak_2013_06_06_36m | ecosystem: Environmental > Aquatic > Non-marine Saline and Alkaline > Saline ... | reverse complement strand
GTGCCCAAATTCTTTAGAATTCTTCTCTTATGGACTAAAACATATACTCTGCAAGAGATAACAAAATGAATTGCTTGAAATAAATTCAGATGGTTGGTAGAATCCAACGGTCATTTGCGGTAATAGTCTATTCCTGTTTGTTTTGTTTACAGCGATGATTTTCTCCATCGGGTTTCCAACGAATACTCGGGCAGATAATTGTCCATTGTTCAGTGAAACATTTTCCGGCACTTCCGGCCATACCTGGACTTACGGATTACACGGAACGTATGCCATCAATAACGGCAGGTTTGAGCTGACCCTGCCGGAATCGGGTTATTTTTCGTATGGAGAAACCGGTTTCATGCCGACGGGTTTTTTTACCATCGATACGGACGTGACGGTCACGCCACAATCCGCAAATTCAAAAATCGGGATTTACACCTTCACAACCGGCGACGTGCTTTTCTCGATATCCAATGTCGCCACCGACGGTTTTGCAGCGTTCTATTACCCTCAAACCAGTCAGGTCAACTTCATGTACTGGGATGTCTCGGCCGGTGCGTGGATATCGACCCAGAACCAGGCGGTGACAGGACCCGTCACTTCAATCGGCATGAAAGTTTTAAGCGACAGAGTTGTCTTCCGGGTCAATCGAGCGGACACAGCTATCATCCTTCCGGGAATCTTCACCATGCCCGAAGTGATTGATTCTCTCTGGTTGATGGCTTCTGGCAGCTATAGCCTGGCTTCCTTTGACAATGTCTGTGCATTTTTAAATTCCACTCCACCGACGCCAACTCCGACTCCAACTCCAACTCCGCAACCCGGTTTTCCGCCACCTGTGCTGAGCTATAACATTTCAAACAACAACCTCACAATCAACTGGACGGCTGTACAAGGCGCGACCGGTTATTTGCTGAGCGCGGGTACGCAGCCAAGCAACTATATTGCTCAAAATGTCGATATGAAGGCAGCGACCTCGCTTCCGATACCACTGGCATCCATTCCCAATGGTATTTACTATTTGGCGGCAAAAGCTTACAATTCAACCCAGACAAGTGGTTATTCAAATGAAATCGTTGTGGTCATAGGTTCGCCTGCCCTTTATGCCCCTCACGACCTGCGGTATACACTGAATAACAATCAAGTGACGATCCAATGGAATCCCGTCGCAGGCGCTACCGGATACAAGATCTTCCTGGGGCTTCGCCCGGGCGAGTATACGAGCTTCAGCGACGTCAAAAACAATATCTTGATTGGCCCCGCTGACATCTCCGGCCTGCCGCCCGGAACTTATTACCTTGCTGTAAAAGCTTACAGCAGCGCGGGTGAAAGTGATTATTCCAATGAAATCAACGTCAAATCCGTTGCCGGCAATCTGACAATCAGCCCGACTTCCGTCATCGGCGGCGCCACCGGAAGCTACACGTCCAAAACCGACGGCAAGCCAGTCGCTTTCACGGTGACGCCTTCGGTATCCGATGGTTCGGTGACAGCGACCATCTCCAAGGGATCGGACATTCTGACTGTCCGGACAGATACAACACAAGCCAGCATTAACTGGAAAGGCGTTACCCTGGATGGTTATGGATCGCTTTCGGTAAATGAGAAACAGGCCATTCAGAATCTTGCCGCAAGCGGGCTGGCCGAGGCACTGGCTATGATTCCACTGAATGCCAGTTGCGGAACCGTTGATCTGGATCTGGCATCGGCTCAAGCGCTGCTGCTTCCCTGGCAACTCATATTGAAGTACACGAGCTGCAATCCACCTTTGGATGCCAGGACCATGGCCGATCGATCGGTTTGTGACTATTTCAGCGGCAAGGATGCCGCAAAAGCGCCCAAAATCATCCTTCTTTCTGAAAATGACCCCATACCCCACGTCTTTGGATCCTGGCCTTTAGATGAAATCGGCGCTTTTTCCAATGACGCGGCCGCTTGCCCCGCATCAGCATCTGCCCTTGAGATAGAACACAGACGAACAAAAGATCAAGACATATCTACCAGTTATCTCAGCGCACTTGGCATATTGCCAGAAGCATTGACCCCATCCCCCCTGGTACAAAGCCAGAAATCGCCATGTGGCTCAAAATGCAGGGATGCCTGCGGGGCGGACTGTGAACCATGGAACTGTGTCAGAACGCTTCTATATGAATGCGCCAGCGACGGCATAACGCTTGTAGAATGGGAAAAACAAGATTGCGGAGTTCACACAGGCTGTATCAATCATGATACATGCTACGATGATTGTGACAATTATTATCATTGCGCCAAGGACTGGGGCACGCAAGGCTGGTCAAATTCAGCCTGCCATCGGAAATGCGACGGGAAATGCCTGGCTGAATACTGCAAAAAATGTGCTGTCAGTGGTTTTTTAGGCGGAGGCTGGGCACTGGCCGGCTGTCTTGCGGCGAATTGCGACTGCACGAAGTGGGCGATCGGAAAAGGGACTTTTGAGTATCGTCAGGATTATTACTACATCACAAACCCAACATACGGGAAGTGTGTAACGGTGAATTGCAGCGATACGACTATCTCCGGCGGAGACGCTGCGGACACCCAGATTATTAAACTCGGAAAGAACGCAGGAACCTTCACCTTCGACTATGAAACATACAGCGTACCCGATCAAATTCAGGTTCTCGATGAAGGAGGCGCAGTCCTGTTTGATACCGGATGCGTCGGCGCAAACGGCAGCAAGCAAATCACCTATTCCGGCACCAAGGGCGAAATTACCGTAAAGGTAACTCCCAACTGTACCGGTACAACGGGTACATCTTGGAACTACACGGTGCATTGCCCCAAATAGTATTTTAAAGAGAATCGAATTTTACAGAATTTGAAGTTTTGAATCCAGACGGTTAATAAAGTGCAAAAGGGTACCCATGCAAAAAATCCAACCGATGCCCTGTGATATTTTCCGTCTGGGAAGAGGCGTCTGCTTTCTTTGTTACATCTACTGTCTTTTAGAGAGCCCTGTTTTTGCCGATACCTGGATATGCGCGGAACAGAGCGGAGAGCAAATCACCTGCAACCAAATCGATACCCGGAATACGTATCGCTTTTCGTTTACCAGGGGACTTAAAGGAATAGGCTTTTCCGACCAACTGAGCCTGAATTCAAAAGGCATCGAAATATCCCGGGTGTGTCAGGAATTCCAGCTCTCCTTTCAGGAACGGTCATGCACAGTCGATGTTTTGGCATGGGGAGTCTATGCAGACTGCTTTAGAAAGATATTTGGTCCCAAAGGCCATCGGCTGAAAATCGAAACCCAGGGCAATGCCATGAAAATATTTGCCCTGGGAGACGAGCCGGACTCAGAGCCAAACACGGAGCCGGTTTTTGTATATCCCGCGGCAGATCAGCACCGTTCTGTTATGCGAACCGGTTTGATTTACGACAAGGTTCGCAGAGATTTTATCACCCACTTCCTCGATTCAATTGACCACACCAAATATGAACCGAACCTGCCCAAAACCAAGCTCATTGAACGCTGGATTCAAGCCATTTACAATGAAACCAGCTTTAAAAACTGGGAAATGATCAACGCCGAAGCCCGCAATACTGAGCCGAACCCGAATGTCATGGTATGGATTCAGTGGGTCTTTGCCGCACTCGGGCTTTGTCTAAATGGCCTGACGGCGTATCTCTTCTATCGTGGATCAAGGATCAGAAGGCAAATGCTCTGGTTATCGGTAACGCTTTACGGACTTTCAACCGTCATCTTTCTGACTGGATTGAACCCAATCCTGCTGATCGGGGCGTTCGGATTCTGGTCCGGCCTTGCCTTCCCGTTTTCGCTGGCAGCATTCCCGGCTCAAATCCTGATCAATTTTCTAAGATCCTTTATCGAGTTCGAATGGCTTGTCTTCCTGTTGGTCATGGGGCCTGGAACAGGACTTGCCTTTCTGGGCTCTTTTTGGATGTGGACGCGCTTCAGCCCCGGAATACATAGGTGGAGGGAAGACAGGAACTAAAAAAATAAGAGACATGCCGGATTGATCATAACAGACCCTTATGGAAAGCCCTGCGCAACAGGATTGGAAGAATCAGGAAAAAATCAATGAAGATATTACAAATCCTGACAGCATCTACCGATTAACAGGGAACTGCCCAAGTAGGCAGCGCTTCGGATCATTTCCGAAGACCATAAGGAAAACCCTTCAGCATGCGTAACGTCTTTGGGCAGCGTCATGCTGCGAAAGCAATTCATGGCAATGGCAAGTTCATCATAATTTCTTTCGAAAAGCTGGCTTTCATATACTTTTAAAGCGGTTACCTTGCGTTCGAGCACTGATGTTATATTCACCAGCAAATTAACCCTGAGCGGCTGCCCGATTTCGCAAAACGCCACATCGCAGGGCCTATCGTACATTTGAACGGCGGCGCATAAAAAGGAACATGCCGCACGGTGATCCGGGTGGAATTCCAGCGGAGAAGGGGCATACACCAAATCCGGTTGATAAGCTCTCAATGTATCAAATATACGTCCCCGCACTTCATGGGAGGTGAAAAGTTCTCTATCCTCATAAGGCCAGAACTCAATATCCATCCCTCCCAAACACGCACATGCGTTTCGAGCTTCCTCTTGTCGAATCGAAATATAGGCGTGCTTTTCAAATCTGCCGGACATGTCCCCTTTGGCGCCATTGGTCAGAAAAATCACTTTAACCGGATCATGGGCTTCTTTATGGAGTGCAATGCTCCCCCCGCACCCAATGGTTTCGTCATCCGGATGGGGCGCCAGGACAAGCACGCGCCTGCCTGTAAGATCCGTTGAGTAAAATGGAATGAAATGATCTTCTGTTTTCATCAATTAAAATAAATCCGCATCTGCCATCGTGTAAAAAAGATGCTCGGATGTCCATTCCAACAGAGGTGCCTTCTCGAAATTCCGCACGGTAGGGAAAATTCCCAGCGGTTCCGGGGAATTGATAAAACCCGCTGAAGTTAGCGTTTTTGTTATAAAATGATTTTCAGGCAGCCACGTTTCAATCTGTTCAATACCACGGCCTTTCAATTCACAAGCTGTCTGATTCATAAAATCGCCAACCAGATCTTCTGGAAATGGCGCCAGAATATCCGCTATTCTGGCTTTTTTCCCTTCAACAGAAAATACCGCGTATGCGCTCAATCCATTGTCCGAATTTTTTCGATAGCCGAAAATTTCATACTTCTTCATCGGATGGTTGAGAAAACGCCACCTGACAAAATCCGAATTTCTGATGATCGAAAACGGATAATTATCCTGACATTTTTCCCAAAGCCGATCAAACGATGCGTCAATATCCACGATGCGCTCAATTCTGCCGGATTCTGCTTTTCTACTCGCCAAAACGTCAATTTGAGCACTCAGATAACTCACCGACTTTGTCAATGCTTTGTATCCCAGATATTTTTCTCCGATATCCAGATGATATTTTCCCGGAAATCCGTAGACGAAAAGAATATCTTTGCCGAAAATTTCAAAAAATGCGTGAGCGGTTTTTATAAACAAGCCTGTTTTGCGATATTCAGGATGAGACATGATATCCATCAGCTGTGTCATTTCAACGATTTTCCCCTGTAAGTTTGTCCGATAGGGAATCCCCGTATAAGACACAACCATCTGGCCTGTTTCGCTGACACACAGCAGCATTTGGCGATTGTAAGGGTTTTTCAGATATTTCCAATGCCACAGGGAAGAAGACATTTCTTTGCCGAAAGCGGCTTTCCAAAGCTTATGCACGCCTTCTTCATCTTCATCACGATAGGGACGGATGATAAATTTTCCGGCTTCGATTTCTATAAGTTTTTCCATTAATCCTCTTTCTGGGTCATGCAAGCATTCTGTGAAAATACAGCCATCCGTTCCAACCAGCCGGATTCAATCTTACAACTGTTTCGATATGCTCAAATATTTTTGTCATAACGGCATCATAATCCCGAGACGCAGGAATTGTTCTAAGAAATATTTTATATGGCTTATCACATGCCGAAGCCCATGGAATAGCAACCAGTATCGGAACTTTGCATTTCCACGCCATTATTGCGGAACCTGCCGGAACCCAAAGAGATTTGCCGAACATGGAAACTCTAGCTCCTTTATAACCGGGAACATCGGCAGCCATAATCATGGATTCATCAGCCAGGAGAACCTTAGAACTTCTGCCCAAAATATTTTTTTCATCTGAAAAAATAAGTGGCTGACGCAGCCTCCATGAGCGGAAAAGCGCGGCCACGCTTCGCTGCATCGGAGTTGCAACATTCCATGGTTGGTTCATTGCATTTGAAGCAATAAATGTTGCTTTATATCCTATCACCCGCAACAATTCGACCATGTCTATTATCCCTGAAAAGTGGGCGGAAACGATAACGTAATTTTGTTTGCGAATCAATTTTTCCAATGAATTTATATCCGCATTATTAAAACTATGAATCACATGCTGCCTGTTTTGTCGTCTTACCCATATATTTTCCAAGGCAAAACGGGTTTCAAAACGCAAGTATTCTTTAAGAACGTCTTTAATATGACAGGAGGGCAAGATATTGACTTCTTCCAAATTGCGATGTGCCCGAAAAAAAGCACCCGGTTCATACCCGCATGAATAATCACGAAAATTTCGGAATAAATGACCTGTGTAAGGCAATATTTTATACGCAGACGGCGGCGGCAGAATGGCTGCTGCTTCAAGGACTTTTCGAAAGTATATATCCAGACATCGGTCAGAAATATTCATGGCAATACCGTCTTTATCAGATGTCTGTGCCAAAGAATCAGCCGACACAATATACGCGAGATAAGACCACTTCCTAAAGCATGTATGGTTGACTGCGGACTCAGTCCATACCGCAAAGCCAGTCGCCATTTTCCGCACCGAACGAGATAAACCGCATACAGTTTGCGATAAGCCGGATTGTCCGGAAATTGTTCAACTGCACGAGCCGCATGATAAAATCCGTGTTCAACAGGCGCCATCCAGTAAAGAAGATTGCGGGCAAAATGATAATGTCGATCTGCCTCGGAAACTTCAGAAACCACACTTTTGCCCTTTACCCGAGACTCAAATCTTTCTGTCCATTGCAGTTGAACACAGACGAGATGGCGATATGCTGTCAATGCTTTCCCCAATACTTCGGGAGAACTCCACAACGGCGGCAGAGCGAAATTACAAAAAGGCGCGCGATCAAAGGTAATGGGTTCGAAAGTTAAAACTCCGTCTGCATCATCCACCAGCCAGCGATGGGTCGGATAACCGGCATAATATTCCATCCACTTTCTGGGCGTTTCGAGAAATCCCCGATGTGCGATCCGTATCAGTTCTTCACAGGCTTTTGCCGGATCATCCGTATGTTCCAAAACATGAATGCATATGACCACATCAAAACTTTTATCTTTGAAAGGAAGCGCGGTTATATCTGCCTGAACATATCCGTGTTTTGAAAGATCAATCCGCATCCGGATTCCGTCCCGATGATGACCCGAATCAAAATCAATATCCGCCACAACATCCGCACGGCAAAAGGGATGATGCCCTCCGCCCACATCCAAAACCTTTTCATGCGACAGAATTTCCAGTGCCACAGCCATTGCCTGATGATCTTCTGTGGGATACGGGGGATATTTTATTTCCTGATTCATAGTGGTTTATATTCTGTCTGTGATGTTTTGTGAAACATTCTGCATCCAATCTGCTGATTCTCTTCGGTTTTATGAACAATATTGTCCGACCATGTATCACATTCACGGCACATCGAATGGCCCGCATAATCTCCCTGCTCGTGCATTTTTCTTAATTTGGAAATCTCGGGACCGTTCCAAATCTCAATCAATGGCTTTTCCCCTATCCTTCCGAGCGGAAAATCTATATTGAAATCTTCGCAGCATAATCCCACTCTTCCGTCACAGGCAATAACCATTTGTGACCACAACAGAAAGCAAGCTTTTCTTTCAGAAGGAACAATGGGCCATCGTCTGCTGTCCGGCGGATTTCTGTAATGCGAAATTGTGATATTGTTGACCTTGTTGAGCCAGCGTTTCACAAAAAGTTCTTTCTGATTTGCCACTTCTTCATAGGCCACCATATTCAGCGTAACAAGGGGCTTCTGAGCTTTTGTCCTTTCTCTGACCGAAAGAAGATCAAGCAAATGTTTTTCAATCAGATCAAGATCGGATTTTTTTCTAACTATCCGATGCGTTTCCGGGGATACACCGTCAATGCTGAAGCCGATCCAATCCAAACCCAGAGACACCGCAAACTCAGACCAGTTCATATCCAGCAACATTCCGTTGGTCAGAAACCCTGCCTGAAGTTTCGGAAAAGATTTGGCAAACTGTAAAATCTCTTTCAACCGGGAATGAAGAAGCGGCTCTCCTCCGCCATGAGCGGTCAGATTAAGTTCCCGATTCCATGATCCCATTTCGGCAATTGCCGTCCGCCAGAATTTTTCAAGCATTGGTCCTGTCTGACGGGTTACGAAGCGGTCAGGTCCGTGAATTGCGCAGCCCTTGCAACTCAGATTACAGGCACTTGTAACTTCCAAAACAACCTGAGAGGGAAAATATATTGTCATGGCTATTTGTTCACCCTGAATCCGAGGTCTTCAAGTTTTCTGAATTTATCGCAGAAACGGATGACGTCTTCTTTTGAAATCGATGGCTGCTTTAACAGAGGCACTTTATACTCCGGCGCGCCGTGATAAGGAAAAACAGCTTCCTCGGTCAGATAGCCTTTTTCGATGCAATACTGATATAAATATGTTCCGGGCAGCGGATGAAACAAAGACCATCCGATAATATCTGGTTTTATTTTCAAAATAAAAGCAATAGTTTCATCAATCATTTCAGAAGTTTCATCGGGAAGCCCCATCATTACCCATGCGAACCGCTCAAGTCCGACAGCTCTTGCCTGTTCAAATGCTCTTTCGATGGCTGTATTCGACATATTGCGGTTGAGATACTTTTTCCGGTAATTTTCATTTCCGACCTCAACTCCCATGAATACACATCTGCATCCCGCATCATGCAGACGGCGTAGCGTTGTTTCATCCGCCCGTTCCACGCGAATCGCACAGATAAAAGGTTTATGTATTTTTTCGGTGTACCTATCACAGAAAGTTTTTACCCATTCGGGGTCCGTGGCAAACATTTCGTCCCAGAATTCAAAACTCTGAGCATTGTATTTTTCCATCAGCGCTTCACATTCGGCAATAACATTGTTAACGCTTCGTTTTCTGACATACCGACTTCCCTTATGCCCCTGATCCGAATACATTTTCAACAAAGATGAATTATTGCAGAAGTTGCAGTGATAGGGGCATCCCCTTCCCGAAGCCATTGGAAAACCTTCTATATGGGTTAACGAAAACTGACCGACCGGGACACCTGACTCTAAAAAAATATCTCTGTCCCAGTAAGGCAGATCGTCCAGATTTTCAGGTTCAGGCAGAAGATTCCTGACAATCTTTGTCTCAAGCGATGAGCGTTTTTTCACCCAGAGTCCCGGAATATCGTCATAAGACCGTTTATCTTCCAATCGTCGCACCAGTTCTAAAAGAGGACGTTCGCCCTCTCCAATACAGATCACATCCACACCGGGATGGCTCATAACCTCTTCGGGACACAGGGTCGGATGGTATCCGCCGCAGACGATCAGGGCATTAACGGATTTTTTTATTTCCGATATAAGCTCGGAGAGATGCTCCCAATGCGGTGTATGAATGCTGAACGCAATCATATCAGGAGAGATGCTGTTTATCTCCGAGAGAATGCTATCAACGGTATTTCCGCCTCTGACATTCATCAGACAAGTTTTTACGGATGGTTGATGCTTTTTCAGAAATGCCGATAAAGCAGCAACAGCGCTGTTGAATGCCGGACCGTTTGAAATATGATTGATAAATAAAATACGCATTTTCTATTCCTTACTCATTGAGTTATGATCTTCCAATCATGTCCGCAGGAAAGAAGACCGAATCCTTTATTGGCCTGTATCTTCACAGGTCCAATAATTTTATATTCATAAAACAGCAATCCGCTGTTTTCAGCAACGCCGCCGACCAAGCGATATGTTCCCTCTCTGACAGGAAACTTTTCAAGATGAAGACGGACAGTGATCTTATTTCCAGCAGTGTACGGACCGCATGAAATTCCATCATGATGAGTCATGCTTCCATAAAGAGGTGATTCATCCGGCATGAGAAATCCGAAACCGAACCGGGGCAGCAGTCCGTCTTTGAGAATTTCCACATCCATCCTCAGTACGGCATCCGCATAAGGAATAAGCATTTCTGTGGGATTGCCCGCACTGTCTTCAATACATAGCAGCGAGATGTGGCAGTCTTTTGCGTCAGAAGCTTGAGCCGGTTCAAATTGAGCTTCGGAAGCCGGTTTTTTTTTGGCTTTGCAGTAATTTTCATACCGGGCTACTGTTTCTGTGGCGCTGCCCATATAGCGCAGTTGTCCACGATCCAGCCATATCGCCTTTTCGCAAAGTTCCTGAACATGATACATGGAATGGCTGCAAAAGATCATGGTTTTGCCCTGACTTTTGAAAGCATTCATTCTGTCAATACACTTGCGCTGAAACGCCATATCTCCAACCGACAAAGCTTCATCAATAATCAGAATATCCGGGTCAATGCTGGTTGCGATGGAAAAAGCAAGACGTATATACATTCCCGAAGAATAGTTTTTTACAGGGCGATCAATGAACTCTTCCAATTCGGAAAAAGCGATAATCGCCTGCTCCCGCTCCTGAGTTTCTTTTTTAGACAATCCCAATAAAGAGGCATTTAAATAGATGTTCTGACGCCCCGTGAACTCGGGATGAAATCCCGCGCCCAGCTCAAGCAGCGCGGCAAGGCGTCCTCTGATTTCCATTGTACCCGCAGTCGGGGAGAGCGTTCCTGCCAGAAGCTTCAGCAGCGTGGACTTCCCCGCACCGTTATCTCCGATAATGCCGAGCGATTGTCTGGGCACTAACGAAAAAGAAACGCCGTTTAACACTTCATACACCTGATGCCTTGGCTTTCTGGTAATGGCTTCTGCCAATCGGTCTATGGGACGACGGTAAATTCTGTAGTGTTTATGAAGATCACTGACAATTACATTAAACATATTTTGGCACATCTCCGAAAGCCGGTTTCGCTCGCATGAAAAACCATGCGCCGATAATATATAAGACATAACAAAAAAATACCTACCAGCCAGGAATTTCACGCATATCCCGGATTAGCATGCTCAGAGCGGCAAGAAGATAACAGATTCCCCTGATAAAGAAAAGCTGGATTGTCACCCGCAATGGCAAATACAGCCATGCCGGATGGGCATTTTGAATCCCGGCCCCATTTGTCGGTAGGATTGCTGCACCGCACGTTTTTTTGTCCCCGACATCGGAATTGAAGATTTCAGGCAATCTTGGTTCTCATTGATATGATCAAGATTGAAGTTTGAAATCTTATCAGTGTCCTGATATTTGGATGCAACTACACTTTGAAAAAGTGGCGGGATGCGAGTGGATAGTCTTAATTATTTAGATACCTTGAGGCGATGTCAAATCATAAACCCGAGTATCATTATCTTTCATGACCATTTTATATTTGAAATAAAACAATAATTCATTGGCGCCAAAATTATTTCTGGCGGAAGGGGATAAGACTGCATATCGAACGTGATATTTACTGAAAAGAGCCTCTGCGCCGGGTTTTCCGGAATACATCAACCGGATTTCTTTCTCCCTTTCCGAATAATCGATCCCGTACGACCAGAGCCAACCCCGATATCCCATCAAAATCTGTCCGCCGGCAAGGCTTGAAACCCAGTTCAGATGGTCATCATCGGTCAGAACGGTTTCATCTGGCTTTAAGATTTTCCGGAGGTTTGAAGCCATTTCGATTTTTGACGCATCCCACATCCGGTTCGTGGTGTGGCCACTTTGCACCAGCCGCATCAGCTCCAGTCCACCGGAAAATATCAGCAGTCCCGTCAAAATGACCGCAAACCCCTTGACCAGCCGGCGGTTATCTCTCCAGAGATACGACAACACACCGACAACAGGAATGAGCAGCAGCAGATAACTCCAGGTCAGGAGTTTTGAGTTGTCCCAGTTCCAGGGCTGAAAACGGATGATATTGCACAGTACAAAGAGTATCCACCCGCCGATCACCATCGGATGCCGGTAATAGCGCATCTGAAGGGTTCCCCATAGCGCCAGCGGCAGCACCAACCCCCAATTCATCAGCCAGAATTTAATAAACGGGAAAATGCCGCCCATCTGTTGATTTGACATCCATCCCCATTCCCAACCGAACCATCTCGACGGCACGGATTGCCCATGAAGCGTTATGTATAGCCATGAGGATATCAGGCCCGCGCCCAGCGCAAAGCATAGCATTTTTTTATAGCATTTCAGGTTGAACAGGGTCAGACACGAACAAAGGATCACAAGCGCCAGGTACGTATGGGTATGAACGATCATCAACAGGCCTGCCGGAATGCCGGCGGCAAAATATTTGAGTGCGGATGATCTTTCCGGATCACCGGAAAGCCAGCGCATCAGGATCAACAGCAAAAACAGACCTATCGGCAGACCCAGCAGGAAGCTTCGCTGCGGCAGCAGTTCCGACGGAAATACATTTCTAAAAAAAATCCCCTTTTCTTCCAGAAATGTGTATTCCCGCATGGGGAACACCAGGTTCTGCCAGGACAGCGTCTGAATAATATCCTGAATATAATATATAAAACCGAGGCCTCCGCTCATGAAAAACAGCGTCACCGCCGCGCAGGCCTGCCGCCCGGATTTTAAAATGCTGTAATAAAAACCATAGAGAATCAACAACAGAAAGAGGCTGGTGACAATAGAGGGAACAATCATTGCGGAAATCCGATCTACCCCGGCCCGCATAAGAAGCCCTGATATCATGCTGGATGCAAATGGATAATTATAGGCCTGCCCATAAAACAGCGGATGATTTTCAAACCACAGGGACACGGGACGGAAAGCAAATACCGCGCTGCCGGCCAGATGACCGGCCCAATCTCCCCAGATTGCCCGTTCCCCGGCATAAATGGCATCGGCAGTTGCGAAAAACATCCGGGGCCAGACATATAATAGAAAACCGATCCAGGCCGCAAAGAACAAAAGGCTGTCACGCCCGGGCATACGGATTTTCATTGGATTCATGGCCCGAATCCGATCCAGCCCAACAGGGTCTGGTAAAGACTTAACGAAGGCAGTCCATAGGTTACAGGCGACAGCATAAAAAAAACGCTGACACAGCAGACCGCAGCCGCATAATAAGAAATACGCTGGCGTCGAAGAGAGGCGGTTTTTGTAAATCCCAACAAATCGATCCAGAGTATTCCTGCGATCAATGAAAACGTCAACGCCGGCAGATAGTGGTAAAGGAACAGCGGTCGCTGAACCGGAACCAGGGGAATGATGGAAATCAGATATCCGGCCAAAGGGATCCAGAGAACCGGATTCCGATCCACTGAAAGCGTTTGCTTCAGATTTCTGGCCCTTGCGAAAATCAGATACCCCATCAGCCATGTGAAAGCCATGCCGGCGCTCCACCATACCACTGGATTGCCGATAAAATATATTCCCGCATTATTGTTCAGCCAGTAAAATATCGGCTTTTTCATCATCGGCCATTGCCACCAAAAGCTTGAATAGGGGTGGGGGGTCATGATGCCTGCATTTGCGGAAAACATGATGCGATGCAGATGAACCGTATCCTTTAAGAAATTGGCCGTGGGGACGAAAAACGCATCGCCTTCTCCGGGAAAAATCATCAGTTGAAAATGGATCTTCCATCCCAAAAGATAGACAACCACTGCTGCGATAGAAAAAAGAGCGGCATGGACAAGCCCCCTCCATCGCATGCGAACGGATTTCTCTCGGTACAGATCGTCCCCTATAATCACCAGCGCCAGTCCGGCTGCAGCCAGCCCAGTGAATTTTATTCCCACAGACAGCCCGGTCAGAATGCCCGATAGCAGCATAAACGCGATCTTTGATTTTCCCGAACGGGTTCTTGCGGATAGCAGTGCGCTGAGAGAGGAGAGAATACTGAAAACCAGCAGGGTGTCCAGTCCGATCACCCGGGACTGCACAACAAAAGCGTTGTCGAAGACCATAAAAAGAGCGCCCAAAAAGGCAGCGGCCAGGGATGCGCCGAGTTGACGCAGAAGGATGAAAACAATCGCCGGAATGAGCGAGCCGGCCAAAGCCGGCATAACCCTCAGGGGCGCGATGGACTCCGAACAGGGAGTCCCGATTTTGGTGAAATCGATACTGCCGGTATAGCCGCCCAGGTAAGCCGCAGCCGTGATCAGCAGTTTCCCATGCGGCGGATGAATATCGAAAAGACGTTCTCCGGTCCAGCCGTAGGCCGTGACCAGCTTGCCGAAACCGACTTCGTCAAAAACCACCTGGGATGGGTAAGAAATGAAGGGAAGCCGCAGGAGCAACCCCAGACTCAGAATAACAGCCACAGACAGCCAAAAGGACTTTTTTAAATCCGAACCCGAGTCTTTGGATCTTTGCGTATCAATTTGCGTCATCTCACTGATAATGCTCATAAAACATCCGCAAAGGCTTTTCTGGATTTATTGTAAAACCACAATCCGGTTAAAATTGAAGCCATGGCAAACCCAATGGCCTGCTCCAGCGATGGATATGAAATTACGTGCTGCAGCAAGCTCTGATGATAGAGTTCAATAAAGGGATTGATCGGATTGATTGTTAAGAGAAACCGCAAGGACTCCGGCACCATCTGCACCGGGTAAAGAATCGGCGTCAGATACATCCATAAGGAAAGAGCGCTGGCCATAATTTGCTGAATATCCCTGACAAAAACGTTTAAACTCGCAATGAGTACGACAATTCCCAGGGTAAATACCATAAATAGCGCGGTGATGATCGGCAGAAACAACCAGGTCGTATGACAATAGCCCTCAGAAGCCAGGTATATGAGAAAAAGTATAAACCCTATCCCATTCAAAATAAAGGTGACAAGTATTCCCGCAGTCGGTATCAGCTCTAGCGGAAAAGCCACCTTCGTTATCAGATTGGCCTTCCCCACAAACATGCCCATACTGGTGGAAACCGCCTCGCTGAATGCAATCCAGGGCAGCAGCCCGGACAACAGAAACAGCACAAAACTGTCTGTACCGGTTTCAACGGGCTTCAGGCGAATCTTCATGACAACAGAAAAGACAAAAATATATATCAGGATATTCGCCAAAGGAGTAATGATACTCCAAAGGAAGCCGCCCATCGATCCGGCGTATCTTCCCTTGATTTCCTGATTGACAAACCCCCAGAACAGGGTTTTATGTAAAAAGGGAGCCTTGATCCACTTGGTAAACATGTTCACCTGAATATTTCCCTTCAACCTCTTTGAGACAACAATATGCAATTCTGACATTTAATGTCAATTATCTGACAATTTTTGAGCCCTTCCCAGATTATGCTTCGCATGCAATTGCATATCATACTGAATGGCTTTTGTCGAATTTTCAAATGGTGTTTTTTTGAATACGGGCGGGCAGTATTGGGAAGGTAAAACCAGTTTGCCGTAAATTAGTTTGGGTGGTGATATGGTTCCATATCACCACCCAAACCGTTTGATATCAGTATGTAACGATAGACTCAGGGTTTTGTGAATGTAAATGCAGCGCCCTGTAATTTGGACAGATCTCCGTCCGGCGCATATCCAAAATAAAAGTTGAGCCCTATATCGGCAATCTGATCGCAAGTAATTCCGGAAATCTGTGAAAATAAGTATTGAAACGTTCCATTGTTCCAGGTTCCAGAAACAGTTCCCGTAAAAAATCCCTTGACAGGATCACCCTCTATATACCTTAAAAACGGAGTGTTGCCCAGAATATCTTTTTGAGCAAACACCAGATAGGGCGTCGAATCCGGAATAAGCATCGCGGAATAACAGGTGACATTTCCGGCCGGCGGCGGATTGGCGGTCAGAACAACCTCAAGGTTATTCATATCGATATTTGAACAATTAATTTTTTGAACAACCACCTGAGACCATGGCTTGGCTGTAAAGCTCAGGCTTGATGGCGTGGGTGTCGGCGTAGGTGTCGGCGTAGGCGTTGTGGTCGGCGTAGGCGTGGGCGTGGGATTCACACAAACACCATTCACACAGTGCCCATTCGGACAGGTATACATATCGCAGCCTGCACCCGGTGTCGCGGTCGGCGTCGGGGTCGCATTCGGTTTAACACACGCACCATTCACACAGCTTCCGCCTGATAAATAGCATGACAGGGCATCACAGCCGGAACCGGGCGTCGGCGTCGGCGTCGGTGTCGCACCCGGCACCGGTGTCGGCGTTGGTGTCGCACCCGGTTTGACACACGCACCATTCACACAGGTTCCGCCTGATAAATAGCATGTCAGGGCATCACAGCCCGATGTCGGCGTCGGCGTCGGCAGCGTATAACTAACGCAAGCACCATCCACACAGTGTCCATTCGGG
>Ga0268283_1000877_pt1 | contig 16512 bp, 17 predicted proteins | sample saktaG_13_FD_190140 | JGI IMG/M metagenome (GOLD analysis project Ga0268283, IMG submission 190140) | Saline water microbial communities from Sakinaw Lake, British Columbia, Canada - sak_2013_06_06_36m | ecosystem: Environmental > Aquatic > Non-marine Saline and Alkaline > Saline ... | reverse complement strand
AATCGGTTAGGTATATTACAAAAACGAAAAAGTGGTTATTATTTTAGAATCTGCCAAGTGATTAATAGATTATATCATATTGTTTTTTAACATCTTTATTGATCACGCCAAAGTCAGAAGAGCCTATTATTTATTCGCGGGCAGCTTTGTTGCTTGCTGAAATCATTAGACACCGTCACAAATATCGAAAATACTAAGTGCCTGCACATAAATAATACGTACAAATCGTTTATTTCAATCCTGAAGCTGACGGGGCTTTACACTCCGTTACTCACGTTTTAAAACCTATTTAAGACGGCAAATATTGCAATCAAAAAACACTGTAACTCAATCTTCAAGTTTTTAATTCTTGATTTCGGGGGATTCAGCGATAACAAGCATTAGGCGTAGACCGGAATAAGACTACCCAAGCCTGTCCCGAGTGTATCGAAGGGCGTAGCGCGTAGTGGAGTTTCCGGGACACTCGTACAACTATTCTCGGATGGTCTCCTAGTTTTTCATGACACCTGATATTAACGCAATATGTGCCAATTCAGCCACCGAGGACACTTTGAATTTACTTCTGATTTGGGTGCCGTAATTGGCAACCGTTTTATACCCCAAACAAAGCTCGTCGGCGATTCTATGGGCTGTAAAGCCTTTTGCCAGCAACAAGAATACGTCGAATTCTCTGGCAGTAAGTGAGTCAATAAGGGTTTTATAATCAGTCTCCCTAGTTTCCAGGCACTTACTTGAAAAAGCATCATTATTCCTGATCAAGCTCGGTTCAACATAAACCTCATCCTCGGCTATGGCCTGTATCGCTGCAATCAGAATGTCAGGATGGGCGTGTTTGCTGATATACCCTTTTGCCCCTGCAGTCATCGCGCGATCTACATAAACCCTTTCGTCATGCACACTAAAAACCAGTATTTTCGCTTGAGGTTCGCGATTACAAATACGCCTTATGGTTTCCAAGCCACCAATACCTGGCATGGATAAATCCAGCACCATCACGTCCGGTTGCTTTTCCAAATACAGCTGACAGGCCGCCTCGCCCCGATCAGCTTCGGCTATCACCTCTATCGTGTCATCGATGGACAATAACATGCGAAACCCTGCACGCACCACGGCATGGTCATCCACTAACATGACTTTTATCCGCTTTTTCATGTTAGCGGAATACTTGCAATAATACTCATGCCTTGTTTCGGTTCGGTTTGAACGGCCAATTGACCCCCCAGGCTGTTGATCCTTTCCCGCATGCCCAATAAACCGAATCCTGATTTGAGCTTTTCACCATCACAGCCTTGTCCATTGTCCTTTATGCATAAGCGAAGGGTTTTTTCCATAGATGATGAGCGCATTATTTCCAGACTGATGACTGCCTGGTTTGCCCTGGCATGACGGACGATATTGGTTAAGCATTCCTGCACGATTCTAAAGACCTGAATGCTTATTTTTTGCTCCAGCGCATCAACATCATCAGGACAATCCAGAGTGAGTTTTAACGACGGGTTTCTAATCGCCCAATGGCTCAATAAATCTTCCAGGCTTGCTTTTAAGCCCAGTTCGGTTAAAACCAGTGGATGTAACTGATGCATCATAGAGCGAACCACCGTCATCAAGTGGTCGCAGACACTCATAATGGTATCGGTGGCTTGTTTGATGTCCGCTTTTTTATGCGCAGCCGTCGCCGCCATCACTTTAATAGCCGTCAATGATTGCCCCAGTTCATCATGCAATTCTTGGGAAAGCCGCTGCCGCTCGTCTTCTTGTATTTCCAACGAGCGTTGGGTTAAAGCGCGATTTTCCTGCTGTGTAATATTAAGCTCACCCGCCAGATGATTAATGGCTTTAGCGATGCTGTCATATTCCTGAATGGAAAAATCAGGTAGTTTCCGCCGGTATTGTCCCGTTTCAATAATCTTTAGGCCGTTTACAATAATAGCAATGGATTTGAGCGCTTTGTTAAATGCCAGATTGACCGCCAAAAATGCGAACAGCATCAACAATAACAGTGAACTAAAAAAGGCAATGCTTTCTTGCCAAACTTCCGTTATTTCATCTAACGGGTTGGCTTGGATAATCAACGTCAGCTGTTTGCCGCCAAAGGCGGTGATCGGGTGCTCAGCTTTAGGATGCTGACCTTCGACCAGCGCGACAAACCAAAGTGGCGGCTTTTCCTGATAATTGGTTTGCTGGTTTTTATGGGCGACACTGATTATTTCTCCGGATGGCGTTTTCAGTTGAATGCTTAAATGCCGGGTTTGGTTCAGTGAATTAAACTTTGGCAACCAATCGGTTTCATTAAAAGGCGCTTGTGTAGCTTGTGAGAAGCCAAATGTTATCAGCTGGACGGCCAGATTAATGGAGGAATCAACTTCCTTCCCTACTGCATCGCGTGCTTGCCAAACGGCTATCGATCCACCCAGCAACAGAATGCACAGGGAAGACATCAAAATTCGCAGGTTGATTTGGTAACGCAGGCTCATGTGTTTGGAAACTCGACATTTGCACTATCGACTTAATGACATGCAAAAATGAACCATTATTCATTAATGCAGAATTATCTGCTATAGGAAAAATTCTTTTTTTGTCGTTCGAAATAAATTAAAAACAACTATTTTTGATCAGGGGTTAGCGGTTAGGCAGGGAACTCCCGTTCCAGCGCTTGACTGGAACGGGTATCTTCTTTTTTATCTTTCTGCACTGGCCTCTTCGCCAATTTCCCATTTTTCTGTTGATTCTTCAATAATCTTACCGTTAGCCGCATTTACTTCCACTTTGGTTTCCACGCCCTTATCATTGACGATATCGATTTCGTAGCTGGCATCGCCATTTTCTTCAATTTCAAATTCAACTTCTTGGACTGTGCCTGGATGGGCTTTTAGCGCAATGTCCTTGGCCTCATTTTCTGTCACTTTTACGTTTTTCTTAAAAGCTTCATCATCAACTCCGCTGACTTCACTTTCAGTTTCGGTAATTTTGCCTGTTTTGGCATCACACATAAACTCCCATTCAACACCTTTGGAATCCTTGATTTCAACTTCATAAAAAGGCTTTCCGGCGACACTCAGCTTTTCCAGCTTGATAAATTCGCCTGTTTTTTGTTTTTGTATGGCCGTAATACAACTGTCAATAGACTGATCCGCCGCATAGCTGGAAGCGGAAATGGCAAGACCAAGCACCGACACACAGGTAAGGATTGTTGTTTTCATTGTTTTTCTCCAAGGTGATTATTTCTATAAGAACGTCTGTTGACCTGGATAAATCAGTCAAATACTACAAAAATATCGCTTTCCAGGTCTTATCAACTTAACTTCCCACAATGATCAGTGTAGAAATTGTCCTTTACAATCCCTTAGTTGTCATTGTTGACAGGAATTATACGTTAAGCGTCTAAATCAAACCACTTTCAGGCAACAATTATTTTTGCGTCAAACTGTAGCTTCTTCAGTTTTTGCCAAAACACCGACACGGTAAAACCGGCGATTTACCAAATTCTTTTTAGCCGCAGGGATTTTTTGCATTCCCCACCTCACTCGACCCACCAAAAAGTGCCCGATTGTAATTGCTCTGACTGTCCGGTCAGAACCTGTTTGCTCTGCTTATGCAACAGGACATACACTTTTTCAGCAGCCTTTTGTTCGTCTTTTCCCCACTGCTCAATGTTACCGGCACAATAATTTTGACGCAGGTGCTTTTGGGTCACTTCATTATCTACTTTAGTCAAAGGAAGGTTTTTTTGCCATGAGGCATCCGAATTGCACAATGTTTGCCTGGCTTGTTTACTGGCATCTAAAAATTGCTTGAGCGCTTCTTTATGTTGATCCGCCCAATTTTGTTTGAATACAAAACCCAGATTGGCGACAGATTCTTTAATTCCCAAGCCTTGCAAAATGCTGCGGCCATCCATTAGCGTTCGATAGCCTTCGGCCTCAAGTCTGGCGGCAAAATGCCAATAATTAAGTGCCGCATCAACCCGACCTTGCTTAATTTGCTCATTTATTAAAGCCGGTGTACCGAATACCTTTTCAACGGCGATATCAAGATCAATACCCTGCTGCTTAGCCAGGGTTTGCAGCAATAACCAGTTTTTATCCAGCTCGCCACCGGCGATACCCAAGCGTTTACCTTTAAGATCTTCCAAAGAATGAATTCCGCTGTCACCGGCCACCATCAGCGCACCCGAAATATCCGAATATGGATAAAAGCTAAAATCAGCGCCTTTTTCACGCAAGCCGGATACCCAAATCCAGTCGGAAATGATGATATCCACTGCGCCGGATTGTAAAGCAATCTTACCGGCTTCAGCATTGGCAACAGATTGAATATCGAGCTGAAAATCCATCAACTTTGCTTTCAACTCATCCCGTAAGACTGGCAATTCCCATTCCAAAGTACCACCCGCCTGAACACCGAGATGAATAATGGTTTTTTCTGCCGCAAAGCTGCTGGCAGACAACAATAAACTCAACAGTAAAACTTTACCTTTCATGATAACAATCCTGCTAAAAAACAACTAAAAAACCACCGACAGAAAAACCGGCAAATCAGCTTACTTCCTCTGAACCCGAATAGTAGCTGACTGCAATGGCGACTATCGCCAGTAAGCCTAGCTGCCAGACATAACTATCAAAGTAAGCGACACAAACGGCTGTAAGACCTAAAAACAGACCTGTAATAATGCCTCGCCAGCCTGTTTGTATACCCTCCAAATAAACCGTTAATGCCAGCACTACCAATACCACTAAATCGCCTTCTTCGTGATAGAGTCTGCCAGTGCGTTGATAGGAATAAATAATAATAACCGCACACAATCCACCAATCCAATGCATCAACGGATGAATAAGCCTCTTGAGATTTACGGCATGGTGTTTATATTGTAAATAATCCGGAGCAATGGCAATAACGGTAAATAAAAGCATCATAATCAACCAAATATCATGGGTTTTATGCTGATAACGATAATCAAGGTAGGCACCGAGTAACGACAAAAGCAAACGCAGTGTAAAAAGATTATGGGGTAATAGTAGATTTTTCTTGTTCATGATCGGGACTCTGAATAAAAACAACGAATGATGGTTTATCAATTTTCCTTGCTGGTTTAAGACCTCGGCCTTTAGGCCGAAAGGAGCCCCCCTACAATAATACGCGCAAGCGATTATTGCTTTATCGGGCGCGGATTGGGGAGGGGATGCAGACCCATTGCCAATCTTTGGCTTCATTCCAACGCGATATTTCCTTATTGCTTACCCGAAAAATCGGCGTGATAACGTTACCTTAGGCAGATAGACAATGCTTGACATCAGTAATGCCAACAATGCCGATTGCCAGCGAATATCAGTCTCGACAACTTTTTCAGTCGCCAGTCGGGTATTTTTTAATGCCAGACCCAAGCTTTTCAAATCAGTTAACCTGGCATAGCCCAAGCCCGATTCTGCGCCCAATTTTTCCAAATAGGTTTCTTGTAAGGCCGTTAAATGCTCGTTACCGGTTACAACGTCATTGCCAAACGGCGCATTACGGGCGTCATAACCTTTTATTTGCGAGGGATCCAGCGTGGACTGCCCAAATGAAGAGCGATGCGGCACATCCTCTGGCTTATAAAAGCCGGTTTGTTCGCCCTGACTGTTAAATTTGGGGATCGGCACTGTTTGCAAACCACCCACACCAATAATCATGCCTTTTGCCTGTCCTCGTAAGCTTGAAAAATCGGCCTGATAATTGGCATTAACCGGCGGAGCTTCCTGGCCGTCAGTAATAAAAATGACCGAACTATCGCTCTTTTTTAGCATATCAAGCGTACTCAGCAAGCCTTTGGCAATATTACTGTCTGCGGCCCAGGCCATACGCCAGTCTATTTTACTAATGACCGTATCTATTTCGGTATAGGCGGAACAGACTTCCAACGGCTCAAATAACAAGGTCGAGCGTCTTTCCGTAAACAGTCCTAACCCGACCTTGGATTGGCAAGGCAAATCCCGCAACACCTCACGTAAGGTTTGCTTAACAAAAGACAATCGACTAATGGCCTGATTATCTTGCTGGTAGTCGGTTGCATTCATGCTGCGGGTAATATCAATAATAAAGGTGTAGTTATAGGTGGGGCTTTTTTGCTTTTTACCGGGGATTATGATCAACACCAGCATGGCTATCAGCGCAAACAGCAAACACCAAAGTCGGTAATCTTTTAATCTTTGTGTCATTATCTTCTCGTTATCGTGCAATGCCACTCAAGGCAAACCGCGCGGAAAGCCCGGCACAGTTGTCCATAACTGCAATTTCTGATTGATCGGGCCATCGTCGTCCGGCATGTTAATGCGGTCCATTTCCGGTAATAATCGCATGGCGACTTCAAGGTTATATTTGGCATCCCAGTTACTGCTATCCAACGCTAATGACTGGCGATAGGCCTGTTTCGCCAAGTCCGCCAAAGGCAAAGCGGCATTCATGTTCATTGTTTTTAACTGCTGTAGCGCTTGCTCCAGATACAGGTTACCGATGTTATAGCGGGCTTTGGCCCGGAATGCCTGATCGCCTTTGTCCATAATCAGACTAAGCGTCGATAGCGCCTCTTCATAACGGTGTTTTTGTTTAAAATAAAAAGCCCGTGCCAACCTTAACTCCGGCTTGCCAGTGATCACTTGATTAACGACTACGTCTTGCCCTGTAGTCAATTGCCGGATTAAGTGATTGTCATGATACGTGCTGTACAACGAGTCGGCACTATATAAAGTCGCCAGTAAACCGACCAGCAAAATCGTCCACAAGCTAATATGCCTGATGCTTCTGATCATCGTTTAAGCTCGCACAATTTAACCGCCAGTAATACCAGTAGCAACAAACTCGCTACGCGATAACAGGTTTCTGACAAATCCTGTTTGGGGATACGTTCAAAATAATGCATCGGCAAATTTTCCAGCTGATTAATATCGGCAATCGCCTGTTTTAACGCATCAGGACTTTCCGCTTCATACGCCTGATAGGGACTACCCAAGCTTAAAAAAAACTTATGCAGATAAAGTTCGGGCATGGCTTGGGAGTTGTCGTCGCGACTGTCTTCAGGCTTATCGAAAATACCGGGACTATTGGCCGTTCGCAAAAAAATCCAGTACAGGCGAACTTGTTGCTGTTTAAACCATTCCCGTAATTTTTGTTCACTGTCATGATCAATTACGGCCGCGCCGTCTGAAACCAACAACACAATACGCGAACCGGTTACCGACTGTTGTTGAAAAAAAGACAAGGCCATTCCCAAGCCTTTACTGACATGGGTAAAGCCCAGCGCCGGTGTCGCCGTTGCCGCAATCGCTGCTTGCACCGCATTTTTGTTTTCGGTAAGTGGCATCACAAATAAGGGTGACGTGCTGTATTCCGCCACCCCGATTAAACCGGTTTCCCGGTGCTTGACAAAATCAGTCAATAACCGTCTCGCTGCACCGGACTTTGACTCTTCAGCACCCTTGCCATCTTTGTTCGCGTTTAGCGCACGTCCGGCAAAACTGTTATCCATGCTGCTACTACGATCCAGCAATAACACGACATGGGCACCGTGACCGATACGCTCCAACTGTTGTTCGGTACGATGCAGACCGGCCATTCCCAAAACTAATCCGGCAATGACCGTCATTGCACACAAACGTAAACCAGCATCGATAAAAATCGACAACTTGTCGACAGGCATCAAAGTTAGCCAAGGCGTAGGGCTTGCCTGCATACCGCTATTAAACAACGGCAACAAAGCGAGTAATAAACCTGCCAAGCCCCAGGGCGTGTTAACTGCCAGATTCATAGGCTGCCTCGTTCAATTTTTCGGCACTGCTCACAGAGGTCTTTAATTTGTTGCAAATCCAGCGTTACCGTAATCATTCCGGCCGAAAAAAAATAACGATTGGAATAATTAAAAAACCAATCCAATTTGGCGCTTATTTGCCGATACTGTGGATTACGCTGATAAAAATCACTCAACTGGTTATAAAACAGCGGCTGTCCATTAAGACTGTTTAAGGCGTGATGGACAATACTTAAGGCGTGTTCCATATCCGTTTTGGAGAGCACAGCCAGTTTTCGCAAAGCTTGTTTAAACAAGGTACGTCGTAACAACTTGGGGAAATAACCATAAAGGAAACTTAAATAGGCCGCGCTCAGCACAGTCACCGTCAGACTGGCAGACAAGCCATACCAAGCCTGCGTATTTTCCAACAACTGCGGAGGGCTGTCTGGACGCAGGTATTCGCCCTGTTCGGTTTGACGAACCACCAGCTCTCTTAGTGGCGACAAGGTAAAAGACCAAGCCGGTATGCTTTGGCTATGCATTTTTTCTTCAGGCTTGTTGTCGCCCTGATTAAATTGCACAGTAAAACCGGGCAGGGTTAATGCTTTAACCGTCGGCGGCGCGTAAAAAACCTGATAACGCAAGTCGATTTGATAACGCTGTCCAGTTTGCTTGACGGTCACCTGATTAAGATTCAGCCAACGGTTAATTTGTCCTTTAGTGGGCAAACTACCGATTTGCAAACTGATACCTGAGCGGGTTTCAATAATAATGCGCTGGGGTATTTCATCGCCAATAACGTAACCAAAGGGACGCGGTGTTTCAACGTTAAAGTAACTGACCGGTTCATTAATGGAGCCGGAGCAACCCGGCAGTAACAGTATCAGGATTAACAGGATTCTCATGAGATTCTTTGTTGCAAGTAACGATTAACGGTTTGCGTGCTATAGGCTTCCGTAATAAACAAAGGTTCATTACCAAAGGTTCTAAAGATATGTTTTAAGTCATGTTGACGCTGCTGATAGGCGGCCATTATTTTTTGCCGTAAGGCTGGGCGCATAAACAGTGTGCGCGTCGCCTTGTTTTCCATGTCTTTAAATGAAATCATGCCCCAATCAGGCAAGCTGGCATATTCATACTGATTCCATAGTATTAACGGGATAACATCATGACCTTGCAGTGAGCCCAACAAATCACGTAACTGAGTAAGAGGAAAATGACAATCGGATAACAAAAATACCAGTGAACGTTTACCTGGCATCATGGCTGCTGCGTTTTTAAGACCGTTTGAGCTACCGGCATAACGATGATTTTTAAGTCGCTTTACCAACTCATCGACTCGTCCTGATTGTTGACAGGGGGACAATAACCAACGATTGTCAATACCGTCAGCACAACCGATAAAGCCGAATTTATCGCCATAACTCAATACCGAATTGGCTGCTGTCATTAAAAACTGAATCAGGGTTTGTTGTTTATCGCCATAACCCATGGATGCCGACATATCGGCAAGCACATAGACATTAACCGAACTTTGTTGTTGGTAAACGCGTACCCGATAACCGCCAAACGGATCCAGTACACTGGCACGCAAATCCAGACGCCTGGGATCAGGGCTGGCGATAAGCGGTTCATGACGCTTAAACAAGTGCCCTGCACCAACCATTTGCCCTGGATGTGCGCCCGGATAAACAGCACTTGCTTGCCAAGGCAAGCGATAAAATAGCGTTTCAGTCATGGGTTATTTTTTACGACGTGATGTTGCCGACCCGCCAGGGTCGTGTGTAAGTTGTACTACTCTGCATTTAAGGAGCCGCGACCTGGTTTAAAATACCCGTTATTAATTCAGGCAACAACTGCTCTTTTCTATAAGCATACAGCGGATTTAAGAACAGCCGATGGGTCATGCAAACTGAAAAAACGTCTTGTAAATCTTCCGGCAAGACATGGTTTCTATGCTCCAGCCAGGCACGGGTTTTGGCAGCGCGAATTAAATAACTCATGCCACGGGGACTTGCCCCCGCCATTAATAATTGCGGCATTTCAACATCGCTTAATTGCACACCATAGCACTGTGGCTGCTGGGTCGCTTTCCATAAAATCAGCGCGTAGGCCTGGAGTTTGGGACTGGTCTGTATGTGTTGCTGTAGCGTTTGCGCCAAGTCATTAAGCTGGTAGTAAAACCTGTTATTAGACATATTGCCGATAAGTTGATCGGTATCATGAAAGCGCGGGTTAAACATCAACTCGTCCAGCACCGCATCCGAGCGGGGCATATCAATATTAATTTCCATCATAAATCGGTCTTTGGCAGCAGCGGGCAGCTCAAAAGTCTCTTCCCTTTCAACGCGGTTGCGATCGGCAAAGACCTGAATATGTGGTAGAGCATAGTCACGGTTGAAAGCGTTAATGCTGCGTTCTGCCATGGCTCTTAATAACAAGGCATGAACTTGTGGACGCGCACGATTGATTTCGTTAAAAAAAAAGGTGGCAAGGCTGTCGCCGTGCTTCAGCAACGGCCCGGGATCGACACAAGGGCGACCGTCACTATTTAAATAGGCATAATAAATTAAATCAGCCGGCATTAAATCAATAGTCCCTTCTATCCGTTGATAGTCACCACCCAAGCCTTGTGCAACGGCTCTTAAAAGCGTAGTTTTACCTACCCCGACATTGCCTTCCAGCAACACATGACCCCTGGCAAAAACCGCCAGAATGATATTTCTGACAGCCGGTTGCAAGCCAATAACGACTTGATTGATTTGTTGTTCAAACTGTAACGCTTTGTCACGCCAGTCGATAAGTTGTGTCTCTGTGCTCATTGGCTTTATAAAAAACGTAGGTATTTTTCAAGTGTGAAGGAGTCAGGAGGTATCCAGAGAAGTTTTGTTCTTTCGCAGTAATTGCACCTTTGCGTCATAGCTTGCTTTGCGAACTGAGGCACACGCAGCAAGCCATAAACAGGTAGAACAAAACTTGTCTCGATAACTATTGGCGATCTTCCCGATTGCGTTCGCACGGAACCTGTGAGAACGCCAAAAGAAAAAAGGACATAAGATACAACCGGCTTACAGGGGGATGCAGGTCGAAATAAAAAATGTATTTATGCCCAAAAATCACTATTCTATATCGTCGACATCAAAAATAAAGGTACCCGTCTTGGCTAAATTTTCTTGACGTTTTTTATTGCGTGCTTCCATTTCTACAACCGATTGCGCCTGCTTGTTAAGCTCGTTAACATCATGTTTCGGATCATACTTGCTGCCCGCCACTTTTTCCGGATAACCCGGCTTGGGTTCCCAGCAAACACCGGGTTCACTGCAATTTTGGCCATCATAAGCATTTGCCGACAAGGACATTACTGCCAATATTGCACCTGCATTAACTAAAGTCATTTTCTTCATGTGTTATCCTCGCTATTATTTTAACCACTTGGCTTTTTTAGGATCGCCTTTGTAGATATCCCGAATCCAGGACATAATCAAAAGCATCTCATCAGTTGATAAACTGACATATTGCGGCCCCATCATACCGTTGGCACCACCAAACAGGACTTCAAACAAACCCTGATCTTTGGCATTAGCCGGATATGTCCAGTAATCATCGGCAAGTCCCGGCCCCAATTTACCTTCCGCTTCGTGGCCATGACAGCCGGAGCAGGCCGGCATAAAGAGGTCATGACCTTTTTGTATGGCTTCTTTATCACCGTTATAAGGATTTTTACCGGTCTCCTTAAACTTGTTGAAAACCTCTTGATTGCCACCCGACTTGGCAACGCTCATATCCAGAAGCTCACCGGTAATAACGTTACGAAAAGTTATTTCCGCAACAGCCACCGAACTGAGTAAAGCAAGACTGATAGCCGACATGGCCACTAATTTTCTTCTCTTCATTTTAAGACCTGTCCCTTTCATGATTTATCAGAGGCATCGGGCTCAGAAACCAATGGAATGCCTTCTTTTTCCAACAATTCTGTTATTTCACTTTGATTGTCTGCAATCACCTTGTTCAACCGGGCCAGCAATGTTGGATCGTTTTTGCGAACGCCCATGGATGAACTGTAATGAGAGCCGACTTTTTGTCCGTCCGCACGCACATTGTCATCAGGAATGACGGTCATCACCAACGGTGTTGTCGAGGCTTTAACATAACGTGCGGCAGAGGGGCCCCAAAGAGCGGCAACCTCGGCATGACCTGAAGAAACCTCGGAAACCAATTTTGAAGGCTCGTATTTAATGTACTCATTGCGCCTGGATTTAAAACCCACCAGTTCATGAGAATAATTGAACATATCGTTATAACGTCCGATAGCTCGCAGCATCACTTCTGCCGGTGTTTCGGGTACAAAGGCAATGCGTTTTGCCTTGCGTAATGCATCGCTATCCCAATTTTTTAAATCCAGGTTATCGGTTTCACGCGAGATAAAGACATAGCCAGAACGGTAATAAGCCTGGGTAGTCAATAACCTGGGATCACCTTTGTCCACCCCTATTGCTAGATCACACAGGCCTTTATCCAAGGAATCCCTTATGTAGTAACGCGGATCGCTCCAAGTAACGTAGACGATTTTTCTGCCCAAAGCAGAACCAACCAACTCCGCCAATTTATTCTCAAAGCCTTCACCCGCCTTATTGGAGTAAGGCATTTCATTTTCTGCCGCGCAAACTTTTAGCGGCTTGCTTACTTCCGCATAGGCTTGGGTTGCTGCCAAACTGGCTCCCAAACACAACGCTTTTATTAAAAACTTGATTGTGTGCATAGTTATTCTCATCGGTAACAGATTAAAAACGTAATGGCGGTGCCAGTACGAATAACATCGTACCGGGACTGAATTTTTAATAGCCCAATGCAAAAACCATAACACCCCCCCCTTGTTGCGTGTAATGAGCCAGCTCTTTAAACGCACCAACGGCACCCAAACCGGCGGTAGGATCCTGTAAGTCAAAGACTAAACCCACACCAGGCCAGCCACCGACACCGTAGTAAATCGCTACATATTGCTTGCCTTTATGTCCAAAAGTAATCGGATGACCAATTACGCCGGAAGGCAGTTTAAATTTCCATAATTCTTTGCCGTTCCGGGAATCCAACGCCTTTATGTGACCATCCAAAGTACCGTAGAAAACCAGATCACCAGCAGTCGCTGTGGTTCCCCCCCAGACGGCAAATTTTTCCTTGATTTCCCATTCAAATTTACCGGTCACTGAATTCATTGCTTTAACTTGCCCCAAAGTACCTTTAGGCCCCGGATACATGTTTAGCGTCGCTCCCACAAAGAATTGGCCGGCACGATAAGGCAACATGAACGGTTCCCAGTCCATACAAATATGGTTGGTACCCATAAAGAACAACTTTTTATCAGGATCATAGGATTCTATGCCTTGATTGTGATAACCCATTGCCGACGGACAAATGCCCTTGGCTTCATGATCCATGTGCGTAGAAAACTCGGGATCACGAATCGGCAAGCCGGTTTTTAAATCGACTTTTTTTACCCAATTGACGGTATCGTCAATTTTAAAGGCGTTAACCAAATCCCCGTTTTCACGATTAAGGGTATAAACCAAACCATTACGATCGGGATGGGTCAGTAGCTTGGTCATCTTGCCGTCAACCAACTGTTCTGATAAGCCCATGTAGTTAACACCTGCATAATCCCATTCGTCATGCGGCGTTTTTTGATAACCAAATTTTGCTTCGCCGGTATTAACATCACGCCCCCAAATAGTCATAGTCCATTTGTTGTCGCCAGGACGCATGGTTTCGTTCCAAGGTGCCGGGTTACCTGAACCGTAATAGAGCATGTCCAAATCAGGATCGAAAGCATACCAACCCCAGTTAGTACCACCGCCTATTTTCCAGGCATCACCTTCCCAGGTTTTAAGACCCAAACCGAATTGTCCATAATGGGGATTGTGACTGTTAAAATCTTTTGCCAACTTGATGTCTGCATCGGGGCCTGTGGCGTAAACCCGCCAGGCTTGCTTGCCATCTTTAATGTTATAGGCCGTAGCATAACCTCTTACGCCTAACTCAGCACCTGAGCTGCCGACTATTACCATGTCTTTGGCAACAAACGGCGCGATAGTCAGCGTAGAACCCATAGCGATATCTGAATTCTCCATTTTCCACAACAACTCACCCGTCTTGGCATTCAACGCAACGATATGTCCGTCCAGTTGGTTCTGGAAAATAGTCGCCGGATAACCTTCGCCAGCCGGTGCATAAGCCAACCCTCTATTCACCACGTCACAACACGCTACAGCGCGGGCCGCCGGACTTTGCTTAGGTTTGTGTTCCCATAAAATTTTATCCGGTTCATCAAGATCAATCGCAAAAATGTTATTCGGGTACGGTGTATGCACATACATAATGCCGTCAACAACCAGCGGCCCACCCTCATGCCCGTTCAATACGCCGGTAGAAAACGACCAGACCGGCTGAAGATGCTGGACGTTGTGCGTGTTAATCTGGGTCATTTTACTAAAATGACTGGCACTGTAATCTTTGGTCTGCATGGCCCAGTTGTTATCTTCCTTCGACAGCCTGTCAAGGTCTTTATTAGCCTGTGACGGCATGGAAACCGTCAATAAAGCACCGCTACAAATAGCGGATGCGACAGCAGTGCGGGTGAATTTGGAAATCCGCATAGTTCCTCCAGAGTTATAATGGTTATATTTATAAATGCCCGGCCCGTGCTATCCAATAAGGGTTAAGTATGACAACCAGCTTACTTGATCAAAACGTTTTGCAACTTCTCATTGAGAAGCAGGGCTGAGCAGGTGCTTATAATAATAGGATCAGGATTTACACCGTTACGGAATAAGCCCGAAAATAGACAGGAATAATCCCTTAAATAAACCAGGAAAATTCCCCTTACCAAATTGTCGGGTCAAAAAAGGAAAAGGTCCTATCGATTTACGGCTTATAAATAGGCATGATGACTGTTTATATGCGTTAGGAGCAAAGTAGTGGCGGGTAAGATTAGTGTTTTATTGGTGGATGATCATGCTGTAGTGCGAACCGGTTACAAAACCTACCTTGCATTATCCGATAAAATCGGACAGATTTATGAGGCCGACAGAGGCGAAACAGCCTGCCAAATGTACATCCAACATCAACCGGATATTGTGGTACTGGATTTATCCATGCCTGGAATTGGCGGTTTTGAGAGCATCAGAAGACTGATCAATCGAGATCCACACTGTAAAATCCTGGTATTTAGCATTCACAATGAACTTGTTTATGTGACTCGAGCGCTTAAAGCCGGGGCCAAAGGCTATATTACCAAAAACAGTGTGCCTGAAACGCTGGTGACGGCAGTATATAAAATAGCCCAAGGCAGTACTTATGTTGATCCGGATATTGCCCAACAACTGGCCGTTTCTGCGGCAAGCGAGCAAGATGAATCAGAAAAAATCAAACTCCTTTCGCCTAGAGAGTTCGATGTGTTCTGTCTGCTGGCGAATGGTTATACTGCACGAACAGCAGCGGAAAAGCTGTGCTTGAGTTACAAAACAGTCTGTAACCACGGCACAGTCATCAAAGAAAAAATAGGCGCTAAAACGCTTGCAGAACTAACCTTGCTGGCAAGTCGGCAAGGTCTTATTGAGGCACGCGAAAGTTAATTTGGTGTAAGGGGCAGCTCTTGTGGTTACCTTAATTCGCATTGAGCTTGATTTTATTTTTCCAGTTTTTGTTTGAGTCCAGCCAAACCGTTCCTGAAAAAATCATCCATCGCTTTAACTGCCGCTGCATCATTCAGGTTGTCTGGAGCCGCATTGCCGGTATCACCACGATAAAAACGGCTTTTGAAGGTAACCACGCTGGTATTCGCATCACTCCCGGCTTTAACCTGAATGTTGGTGGTGTAAGAACTAACCGGAAATGCCGTTACATTTTCGGTTTTAAGTCGGTAATTGTATTCATGGTCTTTATCACTGTAATAATCCAGGCTTTCTACCAACTGCCCCTCATTTTTCAGAGTAATAGTCCGAATTCCGTCTGAGGCATTTTTTCCATCACCTGAACCGGCTTTGACATCAGGATGCCAACTGGCAATGGCATCAAATTGCTTGATTACATCCCAGACAGCAACAACCGGAGCATTAATAGTGATGCTTTCCAAACCCTTCTGTGGCGTAGGTCCGTGGGCAATAGACGTAACCGGAAATAGAAGAATATTTAATAAAAGTAAGTGCAAACACTTCATATAATTTATACCATTAATAAAAACGACCTATTATTCACCAATCCAGGCAAAAGGTATCGGGCTATTTTCCTGAAAATAGCCGGGATAATTTCGCTTTTTAAAGTAATAAGATAACCCACAATAAATACCCTCCACCCTATCGTTCCCACGCTCCGGCATCACCGCCATTAAGTTAAGCATGGTAATAATATACTGCGGCTGGAGTAAAACAGCTTTAGCTGTTTTTACAGGCAATAGCTGAAGCGATTGCACTCCGTTTTTAAACAACTTTCGCTTAACTTAGTCGCTGTAAATAAATAACTGTCAGTTTTTTACTTTTTCTGTCGTGGCTTAATTGAATAGTTCCAGTCTTTACCGTGGAACTTTGCTGGCACAAGATTGACGGCCTGAAGTTCTTTTTTACTAATCTCAATACCAGTGCATATTCTGGCTCAACCTGAACACCCATTCTGCTCCAATCTGAACACCTATTCTGAAACAAGCTGAACACTGATTCTGGTTTCAAGCTGAACACTTTTTTGGATTTTCCAGAATCGGTGTT
>Ga0268283_1000876_pt1 | contig 16538 bp, 14 predicted proteins | sample saktaG_13_FD_190140 | JGI IMG/M metagenome (GOLD analysis project Ga0268283, IMG submission 190140) | Saline water microbial communities from Sakinaw Lake, British Columbia, Canada - sak_2013_06_06_36m | ecosystem: Environmental > Aquatic > Non-marine Saline and Alkaline > Saline ... | reverse complement strand
CCCCCGTAGAGTTCCTTTTCCCCGCCCTTGCACTTCAACAACACGCCCCACCCGCCGGGGCCGGGGTTTCCCTTGCAAGCGCCATCGGTGTAGGCATAGACTTTTTCATTCATCGGGGTTTGCGCATTAGTGGTGGCGACATGGCTTGCCCGGGAACCAAGTCGGGCGCACTGACCCAAGACTGTTTCAGCGGGATGAACGTCCATGTCCGCTTGATCGCCTTTACCGCATAAACGGGGGTGAGACCGGCAATGGACCGCTGCCATGTCGATTGGGGTTCGACAAACGCACGGGATGATGGCAGGCCAAACCCTGCACTGAATTCAGTTTCAAATTTTAACAGATTCAACCATTCCATGACTTGGGAACTTCCAACGAAATGCTGATTCCACGACACAGGGGATTTTTGCCCAAAATACAACAGGCCCGGCAGGTGCCACGGGTTGAAACCAAGGATGAGCAAGCGCCCTTCAGGGTTGAGGACACGTTCGGCCTCGCTGAGAATCCGGTGGGGATCCGCCTCGAATTCGATGAGGTGGGGCAGGATTAACGTGTCCACGCTCTCGCTGGCGATAGGCCATTCGTCTATTTTCGCACGGACTGTGTTGGCCACTGAGCCTATGCTGTCGTCCTCATCCACGAGCAAACAGAAATTCCTCAGGAATTCCCCGGCGATGTAGTCAACTTCTGTGCCAAGCCGGCCAACTTGTAATATTCGCTGATAATAAGTATGATTAAGCGTATTCAGGAGGTAGGAAGATTCGCTGTCGCGCAGCGTTTGCCCAAGGGAAGTGGAATCATACCATTCCATAAACTGTTGGCGAGGATGCGGCGATGGAACGCGAACTTGATTGTCTTTCATTGTATTGCGCGATTTGTTGATGCAATGACTCACCGGACTTGATTCCTGAGGAGAAAAAATGAAACATCGTATACCCAATTCAAAATTAATCTGCTGCGCATCGATTTTTGCGCTTTCCTTGGCGGCTTGCTCCAACAACAACAAGCTCAAAAACGACAATTTAACCGACAATGGCCCCAAACAGTCAACAGGGCATTTGGTAAAGCTCAAAAAAGGGCATCGAACGGACAGATTGGCCGGGAAATTTCCCGACCCGCGCAGTTACGACAATCTTTGGGATAGATTGTTCGATCGCTTCGACATCCCCGATGTCAGCAACCAAGAAATTGACCGCGAGGTTAGTTGGTTCATCAACCACCCGACCTACATTGATCGGGTCCAATCGCGGGCCGAGCCGTTTCTGTACTCAATTGTAAAGCAATTGGAAAAACAGAATATGCCGGGCGAGCTGGCACTTCTGCCGGTCATTGAGAGCGCCTTCCTGCCGCACGCAGTTTCCCCGGCCCACGCCGCCGGAATCTGGCAGTTCATTCCGGCAACGGGTCGCCATTACGGGCTTAAGTCGAGCTATTCTTATGACGGCCGGCGCGATATTTACGCTTCCACCAGGGCAGCCATAAAATATTTGAAAAAGATGCACACCCAATTCAATGGCGACTGGCTGTTGGCCATCGCTGGCTACAATTGTGGTGAAGGGGCGGTGGCCAGGGCCATCCAAAAGAATATGGCACGCGGTCTGCCCACCGACTTCTGGTCATTGGACTTGCCTCAGGAAACCCGTTCCTATGTGCCCCGGCTACTTGCGGTGGCCAAGATTTTCAACGAGTCGGAAACGTATGGCATCAGTCTGCGACCCATACCCAATAAAGCCCTGTACAAGACAGTGGTCATGAAAGACCAAGTGGATTTGGCTTTGGCCGCCAATGCCGCTGACATGTCCTTGGACAAGCTATTCGCATTGAACCCAGGCTTCAAGCGCCAACAAGTGGATGTCAACGGGAGCTACCGTTTGTTCATACCGGCGCACAAAAAAATCGTCGAATTCAAGGAAGAACTGGCTCGCCAAGTTGCCGCCCGAAATTATGGCGACCAGCCCGGCTCCACGCCGACCGACGACAATTTGACGGCAACCCCCCCGGCTGCCGAATCGCACGCCCCCTTACCCATGCCAACCAGAATCCCCGTTTCTGCCCCAAGTGCTGACATTCCAGATTCAATTCCTGAAGTTGCCCCTGCAGACACCGGTGCGCAAGCCCCCATTCGTTCAGCCGAGCCAAAAATGGCCGAGGCGGAAACGCTGCCGCCGGAGACTGCGATACAAACTGTCGAAGAAAATCCCCCCGCTAAAATTGGAAGGCTAAAGTCCCCCGGTAATTTGCCGGACGAACCCGTTTGGCAGGCGACAAAGAGCGAGCCGCCATCGCAAAAATCCAATGGATATAGGGAAACGAGGGAAACGGCAGTTCCTGAATCCTTGGCCTTGGCTCAGGTCTATTCGGGTGATTCGCCGGTGGAGTCAAATATAAGCGTGGCATCTTATGAGAGGATTGCCTCATCGGCTAGGGAGCGACAGTCTGCCAAGCTGGCTGCAAAGAATGCCCGCAGAATACAAGAAGAATTACTGGCCAAAGAACGCTCCAAACTGGTCGAACGTGAACTTCTGGCATCGTCGGAGCGCGAAGAGCGTAATTTGCGCAAGGGGAATAAAACTTTCCTGAAGAATCGCGAGGAACCGCCCGTTGAACGCCGCACGATCGATCAGGAAATTACCGGCAAGAAAGCCGCTTATGTGGTCAAGGAAGGGGACACGCTCTATTCGATTGCGCGCAAACATGCCATGGATGTGGACGATCTGAAAAAAATAAACCGTGTCTCCGATGCTGACGAAATCAAGTGGGGACAGAGCATGAAGGTTGCCGCCAGGGATGTTGTTGAAAAACCGACCGCATCCAAGGCCCTTTATTCTTCAAAGATGGCCATTCCCACCTCCAAGTACACCGCTCACGACGGCGAGACTCTATTCAGCATTTCCCGTCGTTTCAACGTGACCGTGGCCGACCTGCGCAAATGGAATGGCATCAAAGCAGACAGGCAATTCAGGTCTGGCTCAAACATCAGCGTATCGGGTGAAAAAAACTGAGGTTGGCCTTAGGTGATCTCCAATAATGAATCCACCAAAAGAATCGTCCACGAAAAACACGAAAGGCACGAACGAATCTTGCTTTTGTTCGTGCTTTTCGTGTCTTTCGTGGACTCTATTTCTTTTCTACGGATCAGATTCTTCATGGGATGCTCTTTCTTAGGAATCACCTTATGGCTATCTCAGAGGGCGCAGGGCGGCTTTCGTGCCGCTTTGGCGGGGTGAAACCCCCAATGCTTGTTGAATTATGGATTTTTCCGTTCGCCCTGGGCTTGTCGAAGCCCGTCCTGAGCTTGCCGAAGGGGGTGAACGGGTAAGACGTTCATGGTTCGACAAGGATCTCCTGAGCTTGTCGAAGGGTTCACCACGAACGGCTTAAGGACATTTACTGGAATGTCTATACCCGTAGGGTGGCCTTCATGCCACCAAAGCGCCCTGAAGGACGCCCTACAACGGGGGATTTTATTTATCGAAAATCGCCTAGCCTGCCCCGACTTAAGCTGGTAGCCGAAAGATTTAACGCGGGTAAAGGATGGGAAACACTTTAGGCTGTTGACATATTGGGACTCCCTATTCATAATGTCCGTCTGGTCAAGCAGCAATGCCCCATCCCCTTAGCCGAGGTGGTGAAATTGGTAGACACGCATGTTTCAGGTACATGTGAGGAGACTCGTGGAGGTTCAAGTCCTCTCCTCGGCACCAAATCATTCGAATCATCGCCACAGCTTGTGGCGTTTCGGATAGCGCATACCCCCTTGCTTACGGTGTTACAATGGTCAAGGGCGATGCATTAACACCCTGACGCAGCCTCTGAATTTAAAATTCAAGTCGAATTTCATATGGCGGTTCCTTACAAACCTGCCGATGCGAACTTATCTTCGCTGAACTCTTGGATAATTCGACCAACCGACAAGAAATCACCATGAAACCATGTGAAAAGCTGTTAATTGAAAACAAAGCTTGGGCCGCCGAAAAAATCATCCAAGAACCTGATTTCTTTAAAGAGTTAGCCGAGGATCAGACCCCGGATTTCCTCTGGATCGGCTGCTCGGATAGCCGGGTGCCGGCAGAGATCATCGTAAATGCGCAACCGGGCGAGATTTTCGTGCATCGCAATATCGCCAATCAGATGATTGCGACCGACTTCAACAGCCAGAGCGTTTTACAGTACGCCGTTGACGTGCTCAAGGTCAGGCATGTGATCGTTTGCGGACACTACGACTGCGGTGGCATCAAAGCGGCACTCGCCAGACAACGTTCCGATTTGACCCTCGTCAATAAATGGCTGATCCACATCAAGGATATTTATAGGTTGCACCAAGCCGAGATCGAGCATCTCGAAACACAGTCGGAACGGGTCAACCGGCTGGTCGAACTCAACATCATTGAGCAAGTCCAGCGGCTGTCCCATACCGCAATCATCCAGAACGCCTGGAAGCGCGAACAGCGACCCATCCTGTACGGCTGGGTTTACGGTCTCAATGACGGGGTGATCAACCAGCTCATCACCCTGCCCCCCGGCACACAGATCAATTCGATCTATCAGTTCGCCGATCCGCCTTCTGAATAACGGCAATTCTCATGTTGGCGATGTCGCCCGGGATATTTCCGACAAAATCAAGGTGGCATCAAGGCTGACGCCATCGTTCAAGGGTAGGTTTTTTTAGGTAGGTTCGATGATTCATAAGCATATACAGTATTACTCCCAGCATTTGGGCAATGACATCCCGGCAGGGGTCGTGGTTTTTCTGGTCGCCCTGCCACTATGCCTAGGCATAGCGATGGCCTCCGGCGCCCCATTGTTTGCCGGTGTCATCTCTGGCATTGTCGGTGGCTTGGTTGTCGTATGGCTTAGCGGCTCCCAACTCAGCGTCAGCGGGCCGGCAGCGGGTTTGACGGTCATCGTTTTGCTCGCCATCCAAAAATTGGGCAATTTTGAAAGTTTTCTGCTCGCCGTGGTGATCGCGGGAGGGCTTCAATTGGTGTTGGGCTATATGCGGGCCGGCATTATCGGGGCGTACTTTCCATCGGCGGTGATTAAAGGCATGTTGGCGGCGATTGGTTTGATTTTGATCATGAAGCAAATACCTCACGTCGTGGGCTTCGACGTGGAATTTGAAGGGGACGAAGCCTATATGCCCGCCGATGCGGAGTCCACCGTTTCCGAGATTTTCACGTCCTTTGGGGCCTTTTCAGTAGGGCCTATGATCGTCAGCGCGGTGGCCATCATCGTCCTGTTGGCTTGGGAGACCGCAATGGTAAAACGCAACCGGATTTTGTCGCTGATTCCGGGGCCGCTCATTGCCGTGCTGTGGGGCTTGGGATTCAATCTTTTCACTTTGGACATTCCCTTATTGGCAATCCATCCCGAACATCTGGTCAGTTTGCCCGCCATCCAAGGCATTGACGGGTTTTTCCAGCAACTCAGATTTCCCGATTTTTCCCAATACGCCAACCCCGAGATATATACAATCGCCATCACCATAGCGATAGTCGCCAGTTTGGAATCGCTGCTAAGCCTGGAGGCCACTGACAAGCTCGATCCATTGCGACGGGTGGCATCCACCAACCAAGAATTGAAAGCGCAAGGAGTCGGCAATATCATCAGCGGAATGCTCGGCGGACTGCCGATGACTGCCGTCATCGTGCGCAGTGCCGCTAATGTCAACGCGGGCGGCAGGACCAAAATGGCCGGTTTTTTCCATGGGGTCTTGTTACTGTTAAGCGTGATGTTCCTGTCCAAGTATCTCAATTACATCCCCCTAGCTTGCTTGGCTTGCATTCTACTTTTGACCGGCTATAAGTTGGCAAAACCGAAACTGTTCATGGAAATGTACGCCAAGGGAATCAACCAACTCGCGCCTTTTGTCATCACCATAGTCGCCATTTTGATTAGCGATCTATTGAAAGGCATGGCCATAGGCATGGTTTGCGGCCTGTTTTTCGTGATCAAGGCGAATTTCCACTCCGCCATCACCCTGACCCAGGATGGCAATCACTATCTGCTCAGGTTGCAAAAAGATGTTTCATTTTTGAACAAGGCGCTACTGCGCAGCTATCTTGACCGTGTGGGGGAAAACGGCCATCTGATTATCGACGGAAGTAAGGCCCAATTCATCGACCAAGACATTTTGGAAACCATCCAAGACTTCGTCAACGCAGCCAAGGACGACAATATCTCTGTGGAATTGAAAAAAATCGGGGGTCTTTCCCAGCTTCCCTGATGTTCCATGACAGTCTATTCGATACCGGGTTTTGCAGAACCCTTCAATTCCATCCTGCACTTGCTCGCAGCCGTTTTCTTTTCCGTCCTGGCTTTTTTTCTGGTGGCTCGCGGGCGGGGAAGCACGGGGCGGATGTTTTCCCTCGCCGTTTTCGCCTTCAGCGCAGTCTTTTTATTGTCCATGAGTGGCGTATACCATCTGCTGTCCATGGGCGGGACAGGCCGCTTGGTTCTGCAACGGCTGGATCATGCGGCAATATTCCTCCTCATCGCGGGTAGCTTCACCCCCTTGCACTTCATCATGTTCACTGGATTTTGGCGCTGGGGAATTTTGGCCCTGATCTGGGCGATAACCATTGCCGGCATTGCCCTTAAAGTGATTTTCTTTGACAGCATACCCGAATGGTTGAGCCTCAGCGTCTATTTGGGGTTGGGCTGGCTCGGCCTGCTTTCCGGTTTATTGCTGGCGCGGAGGTTTGGAATTTCCTTCATCAATCCGCTGGTACTGAGCGGCTTGGCTTATTCTTTGGGCGGAATAACCGAATATTTCCGCTGGCCTGTTATAATTCCCGGTGTCATCGGACCCCATGAGTTATTCCATGTCGCTGTCATTGCCGGCATCGGTTTTCAGTGGTACTTTATTAACCAGTGTTTGGATAAAACGGAGGAGCTTGAACATGAACAAACTGTCACGGATGGTCAACGAGATCAAAGCGATTGTCAGACAGACTAGCCAATGCCCATGCAGTATCATACTCATTATTTTTCATAAGCTTTTCCCACTGCCTCCCCATGCCCGGACAATAATATGAAGTTCCCGAATCTATTGCGCCCAAAATGGCAGCATTCCGATATTTCCGTCCGTTTGTCCGCAGTCCAGAAATTGGACGATCAGGTGATCCTCGCGGAGATTGCCAAAATTGACACGGACGCTTCAATAAGGGAATCGGCCGTCAACAAATTGAGTGACCAAGCCGTTCTGGCCGCAGTGGCCAAGAACGACTCTGACCCGGCAGTGCGCGGGGCAGCCGTTGCAAACATTACGGAACAGGAAGTTATCGCCGACCTGGCCTGGAACGCCAGGGATGCGGAAATCCAACTGGCCGCCGTGCTGAAACTGGACAGTCCCCTGGCACTCGCCCATGTCGCCAAGTTCACTGACGATGGGGGCGTGGGCGAAATGGCAGTGGAGAAATTGGACGACCAAAAGCTGCTTGGCAACATCGCGAAGCATGCAATCAATGCCGGTGTTCGTGAGGCCGCTTTACACAAGTTGCAGGATCAAGGGGTTATCGCCGAGGTTGCCAAGAAAGCCAACGATGCTGACTTACGCTCCTCCGCATTGGGCAAATTGACCGATCAAACCAGCTTCGCCGAAGTGGCAAGCCAGGCCGGCCACGCGGATTCGCGCAAAAATGCATTGCAACGGGTGACCGACGAGGCCATTCTTGCTGAAATTGCCAAACACTCAAGCGATGCGGAAGCCCGTAAGTCCGCATTGGAAAAACTGCTTGACCAAGCCAGCCTCATTGATGTCGCCAAACATGGCAGTTTTGAAGACACTCGCTCCTGTGCAGTGCAAAAGCTGGCTGACCAAGCCACCCTGGCCGAGGTGGCGCGAACCGACCCCGATGCCTTCGTGCGCCAATTCGCCGTGCAGAGATTGACCGACCAAGCCGTGATTGCCGAAATCGCTTGCCATGACAGCAACACCTTCGTGCGCGATGCGGCGGCACTCAGGTTGACCGACCAGGCCCTCATCGCCGATATCGCCCTGCACAATTCCAGTTGGGCCGTGCGCAAAACGGCCACCCAGCGCCTGCAAAATCAACGGGTACTCGCCATCATCGCCGATAAAGACGCCGAAACTTATGTGCGCGAGACTGCCGTGCATAATCTGACGGATCAAGCGCTGTTAAGCGCCGTCGCCAGTGACAACAGCAATTGGTCGGTGCGCAAGCTGGCAGTACAGGAATTGACTGACCAGGTGCTGATCGCCAACGTCGCAAAATGTGACGAAAACTCCTATGTGCGCGATGCCGCAGTAGAGAGCCTGACCGATCCCTCGATCCTTGCCGATGTTGCCAAACATGCAAATGATGCCTGTGTGCGCAAAGCCGCCATTCATAAGCTGGGAGACTCGACGGTATTCGCCGAAGTGGCCAAAACCGACGCGGATTGGTGTGTGCGCAAATATGCGGTCTGGGAATTGACCGACCCCGTTGCCCTTGCCGAAATCGCCAAGAATGACGACAACGGCTGGGTGCGCGAGGCCGCAGTCCTGAAGTTGAGCGACAGCGCGGCCCTTGCGGAAATCGCCAAGACCGACCCGGCCGCTTTTGTGCGCAAAGCCGCCATCCGCAAGCTGACTGACCCGTCAATCGGCTCCTAAGCCAACCCTTTCAAGGTGGTCAATAATCGGTCAGCGTAACAATCGGCTGGGCTGTACGACGGGCGAAGATTTTTTCCTCATGCAACGCCGCAACGTTTAAGGCGAAGCTTTGGCGTGATGCGTAACATTTAAGAGTATTCCCATCATCAGGAAACCCTAATGAGTGAACCCATGCCCATTGAAAACACCCGCGAAACCGTCGAAGCCTTGTTATCGGTGTTGCAAAACTTGGTTCAAGAGCTTCATCCGGGTAGGCCAATGGCAGCCATTTCCTTGGACAGTTCCCTAGACAAGGACTTGGGTCTGGACAGCCTGGGCCGGGTGGAATTGATGCACCGCATCGAACGCCGCTTCGACGTGGCCCCGCCGGAAAGATTGTTTGCCGAAGCAGAAACCCCGCGCGATCTGCTGCATGCCATGCTTCAAGCCAGCACCGCAACCAGCCGACCCGGTTCCATGGAGTTTGCCAATCTTGCAGTGGGTGGAGGCCAACCCGCCCCCCACGAGGCCGAAACGCTGGTCGGTGTGCTGGATTGGCACGTCAGCCAACATCCAGACCGGCCGCACATTCGTTTTTATAGTGATGACGACGAAGGCATGACCCTGACCTATCGCCAACTGCAAACAGAATCCGCCAAAGTGGCTTCCGGCTTGCAAGCGGCGGGCTTGAGGCAGGGGCAAGCCGTCGCCATCATGCTGCCTACCGGCCCCGACTATTTTTTCAGCTTCATCGGCGTGTTGCTGGCCGGCGGTGTGCCGGTGCCGATGTACCCCCCCCCGCGAATGTCGCAACTGGAAGAGCAACTACGCCGTTATGTGGCAATTCTCTCCAATTGCGCATCTCCTTTGATGATTACCATGCCCGAAGGCAAACAACATGCAAAACTGCTCTGTTCGCTGGTGGGGAGCCTGGCGCAGGTAGTTTCCGTCGAGGAGTTGTCCAATGTGGGCGGTGGGTGTGCCACGCCGGGGATAGGCAGCGGAGACACTGCCTTTTTGCAATACACCTCGGGCAGCACCGGCACCCCCAAGGGTGTGGTGTTGACCCACGCCAACCTGTTGGCCAATGTCCGTGCCATGGGCATGGCGGTCGGAGTGCGGCCTGACGATGTGTTCGTCAGTTGGCTGCCGCTGTATCATGACATGGGGCTGATCGGCGCATGGCTGGGTAGCCTTTACCACGCCATGCCCTTGGTCGTGATGCCGCCTTTGAGTTTTATCTCCAAACCGCAACGCTGGCTGAATGCCATCCACCGCTACCGTGGCACCTTGTCGGCCTCGCCCAATTTCGGCTATGAAATCTGCCTGCGCCGACTGGAAGAACAAGATACCGCCGGCTTGGACTTGTCCTGCTGGCGGGCTGCCTTTAATGGGGCCGAGGCGGTGATGCCGGAGACCATCGAACGCTTCATTGAGCGTTTCAAGCCTAATGGATTCCGTCCTGATGCGATGATGCCGGTGTACGGGCTGGCCGAATCGTCAGTCGGTTTGGGCTTCCCTCCATTGGGGCGCGGGCCGTTGATCGACCGCATCCAGCGCGAATCCTTCAGTCGGCGGGGAACTGCAATGCCTGCCGAAGCAGATGCCCCGTCTGCATTGCGCTTCGTCGCATGCGGCATGCCGTTGCCCGGACATCAGATTCGGGTGGTCGATGATGCAGGGCGCGAAGTGCCCGAACGCCGCCAGGGCCGCATCGAGTTTCGCGGCCCCTCCTCCACCAGCGGCTATTTCCGCAACAGCGAACACACCCGCGCCTTGTTCCACGGCGATTGGCTGGTGACGGGCGATCTCGGCTACATCAGCGGTGGCGAGATATTCGTCACTGGGCGCAAGAAAGACATCATCATCCGCGCCGGGCGCAACATCCATCCCCAAGAAGTGGAACAGGCGGTCAGCGACATTGAAGGCATACGCAACGATTGTGTGGCGGTTTTTGGCGGCGTGAATGCGGCCACAGGCACCGAGCGGCTCATCGTACTGGCGGAAACCCGGCGCTCGGATGAAGTGCAAGCGGAAGCTTTGCGTGCGCAAGTCAACGCGGTGGTCACCGGCCTGATCGGCGAACCGCCCGACGACATCGTCCTCGCCCCGCCCGGCGCCGTGCTGAAGACCTCCAGCGGCAAAGTCCGCAGGGCCGCAATCCGCGAGCTTTACGAGCGGGGTGCAGTAGGCAAATCCCGCCATTCGTCTTGGCCGCCCTTGGTCGGCTGGTTCATGGAAGGCTTGCAGACAAACTTTAGGCGCAGTCTGATGAAGGCCGGGGAGTGGCTGTTCGCCGCCTATGCCTGGAGCCTGTTCGCACTGCTCGCGCCCGTGGTCTGGATCTCGGCGATGGCCCTGCCAACGCCTAACCAGCGCTGGAATGCCATGCGCACCGGCATTCGTTGGCTGCAAATGGCAACCGGGACGCCTATTTTGGTGAGAGGGCTGGATGAGCTACCGCCAGAAGGCCAAGCTTTCGTCTTGGTCGCCAACCATTCCAGTTATCTCGATGTGTATGCACTCACCGCCGCCCTGCCCCGCCGCCTGTCTTTTGTCGCCAAAGCAGAACTGGCGCGGAACAGGCTGCTAGGCCCGGCTTTGCGCGGCATAGGCACGGAATTCGTCGAACGGTTCGATGCGGAAAAAGGCGTGAATGACGCAAGGCATCTGGCCGGCACCTTGAAACAAGGCAATCCATTGGCCTTCTTTCCCGAAGGCACGTTCACCCGCCGCCCCGGCCTGATGCCATTCCATTTAGGCGCTTTTGCAGCCGCGATTGAGGCCGGCGTGCCGGTGATTCCCGTTGCCTTGCACGGAACCCGCTCCATGCTCCGCGATGGAAGTTGGTTCCCCCGCCGGGGAATCATCAATGTGACCATCGGCAAGCCGCTTTCCCCTTCCCTTATACTCGGGGAAAATGGCGGCGATAGTTGGAAAGCAACCATCAACTTACGCGATTTGACCCGCAAACACATCCTGCGCCATGTGGGAGAACCCGATTTGGGCAAATCATAGGATGTGCGACCTATAAGAATCATCCACTCGCGTTAGCCCATGTTAATCTGCACCAAAATAGCCCGACGCCCTTCCCTCGCACCCGAAACGAGCAATTAATTCTTATAAATCGTACCTATTCCCAATATATTCAATGGGATGAAGCGTTGGCACGGCTTCTGCGATAGTCTCCCCGAGCAGTACACACCGTCAACGCTATTAGAGGACAGCGCAATGAAATTTGTCACCGCAATTTTGAAGCCATTTAAACTAGACGATGTCCGCGAGGCATTGTCCGAATTAGGGGTGTCCGGCATCACCGTCACCGAGGTCAAGGGTTTTGGCCGACAGAAGGGCCACACTGAGCTTTACCGGGGGGCCGAATATGTCGTGGACTTTTTGCCCAAAGTGAAACTGGAGGTTGCCGTATCCGACGAGCAGTTGGACGGGGTTATTGATGCCATCGTCAAAAAGGCGAACACAGGGAAAATCGGGGATGGCAAGATTTTTGTGACCAACCTTGAGCAAGTCGTCCGCATACGCACCGGTGAAACCGGCGCGGAAGCGTTATAAACAGGAGAAATCCATGAAATCGCTAATCGGTTTTCTTTTATTGATGGGCTTTAGTGGGATGTTGGCGGCGGAAACGGCGGCCCCTGTGCCGAATAAAGGCGATGTGGCCTGGATGATCGTCGCCACCGTACTGGTCATTCTGATGATTGTCCCCGGCGTGGCTTTGTTTTACGGCGGCATGGTGCGGTCCAAGAATATGCTGTCGATGTTAATGCAAGTGTTTGTCATTTTCGCCCTTACCGCAGTATTGTGGGCGGTCTATGGGTACAGCTTGGCCTTCACTGAAGGCAATAATTTCATCGGCGGGTTCAGCAAGTTGTTTTTGAAGGGAGTGACGCCCGACTCCAACGTCGCAACCTTTAGCAAAGGCGTGGTGATACCGGAATATATTTACATTGTGTTCCAGTTGACCTTCGCGTCAATCACCCCGACATTGATTGTGGGTGCCTTCGCCGAGCGGATGAAGTTTTCCGCCGTGCTATTGTTCATCCTGATATGGTGGACTTTCTCCTATCTGCCTATCGCCCACATGGTGTGGTACTGGGCAGGCCCGGATGCCTACACGGGCAAAGAAGCCGGCGAGGCGGCTTGGGCGACAGCGGGCTTCCTATTCCAAAAAGGTGCTTTGGACTTTGCCGGTGGCACCGTGGTGCATATCAACGCTGGCATTGCGGGTTTGATTGGTTGCATACTGGTCGGCAAGCGCATTGGCTATGGCAAGGAATCCCTGAAACCGCATAACGTTCCCATGACCATGATCGGTTCTTCCCTGCTGTGGGTGGGTTGGTTTGGCTTCAATGTGGGTTCCAACTTGGAGGCCAACGGGGTTTCCGCGCTGGTGTTCGCCAACACCTTGCTGGCGACCGCCGCTGCAACCTTGTCCTGGGTGGTCGCCGAATGGCTGACCCATGACAAACCCTCCATGTTGGGCGGTGCCTCCGGGGCCGTGGCTGGCTTGGTTGCCATCACACCGGCTTGCGGTTTTGTCGGCCCGATGGGTTCCATCATGCTGGGTTTTGCAGCCGGTGTCGTGTGCTTCTGGTCGGTCAGCTACGTCAAGCACAAATTCGGGTATGACGACTCCTTGGACGTGTTTGGCGTGCATGGCGTGGGCGGCATTCTCGGCGCATTGGGCACAGGCATCTTTGCCGCGCCTGCCTTGGGTGGAACCGGGGTTTACGATTATGTGGCTAACAAAGTTGCCGATTACGACATGGTGGCCCAGGTGGCTAGCCAGGCGTGGGGCGTGGGCCTGACCATCCTCTGGTCGGGGCTGGTGTCGCTGATCGCCTACAAGATCGTCGATGCTTTGGTGGGCCTGCGTGTCACCGAGGAAGTCGAGCGAGGGGGCTTGGATGTCGGGGAACACGGCGAGTCGGCTTATAATCTGTAAAATTTACAATATCTTTTAACCTAACGAACGGGCGCAATGCGCCCGTTTTTTTGTTGGGGACAGAATAGGGTAAAGCCGAACCCACTGTGGCTATTGCATTTCTGTAGGGATTCTGTTCTTATTGTTTTCAGCCGTTCCCGTGCCTGATCCAACGCTTGTGCTGCGGTCGGCGGATTAGGTATTTTTTTCGCGTCCATGAGTACTGTTTCCATTGTTTCTGCCTTTTAAAAACAATGCATTTGGATGTTGGGTGTCGTGAATATACACCGATTTGCAAATAGGTTATGCGCTTGTGTAGGTGTATAATCCAAAGTTATGTGATTTTTCGTACCAACTTACACTTGAGCAAAAATTACTCATGCTAGGGGAATAAATTTGAAACAGAAAAGAGATATGTATGAGATGCACAAGTATTGGGGGAAAAAGCCTTCCTCTAATCTTGGTGCACTTGTTAGAGAATACAGCGATGAAGGCGACACATTACTCGATCCGTTTTCTGGTTATGGGGTCTTTTGTTGTGAAGCCTATATTCTTGGTAGAAATGTAATATCGAATGACTTAAATCCATCTGCTAATTTTATAAATACCCAACTTTTTGATAAAGATGTTGATCTTAAAATGGTTCAAAAGCATTGGATTAAAATAAAAGCGGAATATACTCCTTTTGTAGAAAATTGGTTTGAATGGAATGCTGATGGTGAAAAAGTTGTTCTAATTTCAGTTTTACGGAACAAAAGTAATCTACCGATTAAAGCTAAATATAAAATTGAAGGTGGAAGAAAGGCCAAAGAGATTGAAATTTGCACTGCTGATGCGGAAAAATATTTAGAGTTTGAAAATACTCAAACAATACATGACTGGTACCCTGATCTATGTGTTATTGAAAATTCAAGAATTTCGGCACGAAGAGGAATGACTGTCGCTTCCCTATTTACAAAAAGAACACTTGCTTGCCATGCAAGACTACTTAATCTAATTGAAAAACACTCATCTGGAAAAGAGAAAGAATTGCTTAAGCTGGCATTTACGGCAAATTTAGCAAATTGCTCAAAGTTAGTTCCTCCCATAAAAAGCAGGGGCGATATGGCTCCAGGGGCTTGGATGACCGGCTTTTATACTGGTGAAACCTATATTGAAAATAATGTTCTTGATTATTTTGAAAACAGATTAAGCAAAGCCATCAAAGGTAAAAAAGAATATTTACAGTGCTTCATGCGAGATAATGATTTATTTTCTAATGCAAAAACATCCCATAACTCAACATATAAAGTGACAAAAAATGATGCAAAAAAACTCAATTTAGCAAATGAGTCTATTGACTATGTGTTCGCCGACCCTCCTTATGGGGAGGCTGTTCCATATTTTGAACAAAGTGTTATATGGAATTCATGGTTAAAAATGATGCCAGACTATGAAAATGAAATAGTTATCAGTGACAGCAAAGCAAGAGACAAAGGTAATTTAAACTTTGAGAATGATATAAACGCCGCATTTTCTGAGATAAGAAGGGTTTTAAAAAACAACAAATACTTTTCTTTGACATATCACTCACTTTCTGGATATGAATGGAGCGCAATAACTAACACCTGTGTAAAAAACGGATTTGAACTACATAAATTTGAATGGCTAGTACAAAAATCATTTACACCAAGACAGATTAATAGAATTCAAAGCATTAAGGGTGATGTTTTAGTTACTTTTAAAAAACTTCCAAAGATTCCGGTTTTTGATGAAGTCACTAGTGAGGAGTTATCTACGATTTTGGAAAATAAAATTCACGATTGGCTACAAAATAAATCTCTGGATACAAATCAGATTTTTCTTAAGGTTATGGAAATGGTATTCAAGGAAAGAATTGTTGCTGGTTCCGTTGACCTATTGGGAATACTTCTGAAGAATTTCAAATTTTGTGATGAAAAATATTGGACTTTATATGACAAACCTAAACTTCAAGCAAATGGATAAGCTTTTTAGAAATAATGATTTGGCTGGTTCCCAAGCTCCGGCTTGGGAACCCGGTGCTTGAAGCTCCTGCTTCGTGGGGCATGGCAAGCAGGAGCTTGTAAGGCAAGGGTTCCCAAACTGGAGTTTGGGAACCAGCCGAATAAATTGATTAAACCCACTACCTACACAATACAACCTTACCTATACTCAGAGGTTTGATGATGGTCACAAACGCCTTGATTGAAGCACATATTGACGGCACTGTAAAAGAAGAAGCCACCGCCGTGTTGGCGACAATGGGGTTAACTATTCAGGATGCCATTCGCATCATGCTGATTAAAGTTGCCCATGACCACGAACTACCCTTTGATCCATTTCTTCCCAATCCCGAAACCGTGGCGGCAATGGAAGAAGCAAGGTTAGGTCAACTGCAAAATGCAGAAACCATTGAGCAATTTATGGAAGCCATGCAGGGATAAATGAGAAATATTGAGTGGACAACCGCTTTTAAGCGGGATTTTAAGAAAATCGGCACGTTTGAATCTGCTTTTGTCGAAGCCCTTTGGAAATTGGCTAACGATGAAGCATTACCGGAAAGGTTTTGCGACCATGCTCTGACAGGTGAGTGGAAGGACTTTCGAGATTGTCATATCCGCCCTACAACCCACGCAGACGGGTTTCGGCATCCCTGCATCTACCCGTCCCAGCTTTATTTTATGAGCCTTGTAGGGTGGCCTTCAGGCTACCCTACAAGGCTTTCGTCACCATGACCACGCCCGGTTCGTCGGCTTTCATTTGCTGGCTGAAACCCAATTTGTGCATCAGATGGAGCATTTTGACGTTGCTGGCCAGCACCTCGCCTTCCAAGGCTTGGAAGTTTTTTTCCTGGGCGGCTTCGATGATGCAACACATCAAGCGTGTGCCTAGCCCTTGGTTCTGCCATTCGTCGGCGACAACCAAAGCAATTTCGCCGCTTTCACCGTCGGGGTTGGTGAAATAGCGCGCCACCCCCACCTCGATCTCTTCGTCGCCCTG
>Ga0268283_1000874_pt1 | contig 16568 bp, 16 predicted proteins | sample saktaG_13_FD_190140 | JGI IMG/M metagenome (GOLD analysis project Ga0268283, IMG submission 190140) | Saline water microbial communities from Sakinaw Lake, British Columbia, Canada - sak_2013_06_06_36m | ecosystem: Environmental > Aquatic > Non-marine Saline and Alkaline > Saline ... | reverse complement strand
CAGCGCATCCGGAGCACGCGGGCCGACGGCAGTTATTGGCTGTACGAATACGACGCCCTCGGCCAGGTGCGCAGCGGGCGCAAGTACTGGCCGGACCAGACCCCCGTGGCCGGCCAGCAATTCGAGTATGCCCACGACGACATCGGCAACCGGACCCAAACGAAAGCCGGCGGCGATGAGCGTGGCGCGGGCCTGCGGTATGCGAATTACTACGCCAACTCCCTCAACCAGTACACCAACCGTGATGTCCCGGGTGCGGTGGATATCATGGGCCTCAGCTTCGCGACCAACATCGTGACCGTGAACAACCAGACCGCCTACCGCAAAGGTGAATACTTCCGCAGAGAACTCGCGGTGGACAACTCCTCGTCGGCGCGGTGGACGAACATCACTGTCGCCGCCACCAATCAGACCAATGTCACCGGCAACGCTTTCCTGCCGAAGACCCAGGAGCACTTCACCTACGACAACGACGGCAACCTCACCAGCGATGGCCGCTGGAACTACGCCTGGGATGCGGAAAACCGGCTGGTCAATGTGACGAACAACACGAGCTTTGGGCCACAGCAGGGCCTCAAGTTCGATTATGACGGGAGAGGCCGCCGCATCCACAAGCAGGTGCGGTCGCAGGGCAGTGCCCCGACCAACGACGTGAAGTTTGTCTATGACGGCTGGAACCTTCTGGCCGAGTTGAATGCGACAAACAACGCCGTCATCCGGTCGTTTCTCTGGGGCAGTGATTTGTCAGGCACGATGCAGGGTGCTGGTGGTGTCGGCGGACTGTTGGAGGTCAGTTACAACGGAACGCAGACGACGAACTGTTTCGTCGCATTTGACGGGAACGGGAACGTGGCGGCTCTGGCAGACGCCGCGAGCACGAACATCCTGGCGCAGTACGAATACGGCCCCTTCGGGGAGGTCCTTCGCACCACAGGCCCCATGGCCAGGGCCAACCCGTTCCGGTTCTCCACCAAATACCAGGACGATGAAACGGACTTGGTTTATTACCCGCCAGGGCGCTACTACAACCCGTCCACTGGCCGCTGGCTCTCGCATGACCCGATGGAAGAGAAGGGCGGAGTCAACCTCTATGAGTTTGCCGGTGACGATCCCGTTAACAAGATTGACGTGTTAGGGTTCAAGACTTGGGTGCCCTACCCGTATCCGGGGCATTGGGTCGATGACCCCCAACCGCCTCCGCCACCACCCGACCCGGTTGGTTTTGCCCTCTGCATGCGAAACGTGAATCCAGAAGGTGCTCTGCAGTGGGGAATGTTGATTGGCTTCCGCATTCTTCACCCGGGGACCCCAACTGACCACGCTTATCTCCATTACAAGCATTGTGACAAATGTGAGAGAGTTGGATTGGGAATTGGCGGCACGAAGCCAGGAGCACCACCCATTCCCGAACATAAGTTCCAGCCCACAGACTGTAAGCCGTGCAAGAGAACAGGGTCCAATCTCCAGTATGGTGCCACGACCAAAACTGGCACCCAAGCGACAGAACAGGAGATATGGGATTGCATTTCGAAGGTTCCAACGTCCCATAATTACCAGCCCACCGGGAAAGGGCATTACAACTGCCTGGACTGGGCTAAAGAAGCGTCCAGTAAATGCGGACTCGATTGCAATTGAAACTCCCGATAATCCTCGGTGTCTTGTTCTTTTGCGGGCACAGCTTGCTGGTTATCTTGCTTGGGCGTGTTTCGCAAAGAAACATCGAGATGGGAGTGCTGTGGGAGCACCTGCGCCTGACTGACCTACCAGTGAGCCTGCTTCTGGATAGGTTCTACGACGCATACTGGAAGGTCTTTCCCCAAGGGAGCTATCCGAAGCCAGAAGTGCTCTTTCATCTGATCTTCGGTGGCCTTCAATTCTTTGTTTGGGGATGGCTGATAGGAATGGGATGGAACCGACTGGTGCATCGGACTGCAACTTAAACTCCTCAAGCAATTAAGCAAAAGCACTGCGCGTATGCTTCTATCGCTCATCCTAGCGTTGGCAATCATCGCCGGAACGGTGACACTTTTTGTGCGCGGACTGAAAACGGTCCGCGCATCAAAGCAAGCCGTGGTTGGCATCGCGTTTGGGCTTGCTGTCGCCGTGGCGCTGGCAATTGGTGTCTGGCTTGGGATATTCCGCGAGTTCCAGTTGAACGACCACGTGCGAATACAAGGCGCGCCAGTTCCGCTTGTCATTTTCGTTCTTGAAGGACAGAACTGGACTGACTTCGTGAAGCCGCTGGCCATCGGTTATGTTTGCATGGCGGCCAACGCGCTGTTTCCTGTGGGGGTGCTTGGTTTGCTCTGCATGTTGTTTTCCAAGCGTCTGATAAAGCGGCCACCGCCGGAGCAAAGTTCAGTCGCGCATCAGACGGTCTAAAGAATCAGCCGCAGTCCCCCCCCCCATAGCCAGACCTGGCCCCCACAGAGATCGAACCGCCACCGGGGCCAGCCTTGAATTTTCCCGGTTCGGCTGGTTTAATCGTGCGGCGTGTCAAAAAAAGCATCATCGCTGGTGGATACACGGGTCGTGTATTGCGGGGACAACCTGGAGCAGTTGGCCAAGTTGCCCGCCGCTTGCGTTGACCTCATCTACATCGACCCGCCGTTCAACAGCAACCGCAACTACGAAGTCTTCTGGGGCGAGACCAAGGAGAAGCGGGCGTTTGCGGACCGCCATGCCAGCACGCAGGCATACATCGACTTCATGCGGCCCCGGTGCGTGGAACTGGCCCGCGTGCTGAAAAAGACCGGCAGTTTTTATTATCACTGCGACTGGCACGCCAGCCATTACGTCAAGGTGATGCTCGACCAGATATTCGGGGAGAACAACTTCCAGAACGAAATCGTGTGGAAACGCTCCGACGCCCACAGCGACGGCAAGCAGGGGGCCAAGCACTACGGGCGGGTCCACGACTCCATTTTCTTTTACACCAGCGGGGGCGAGCCGACCTTCAACGCGATCTACAAGCCCCTGCCCGAATCGACGGTGGAGAACTGGTATCATCACGTTGAGGAAGGCACAGGCCGGCGCTACAACAAAGCGGACATTACCGGGCCGGGCGGGGCGGCCAAGGGCAACCCGCATTACGAGTGGAAAGGCGTGACGCGCTACTGGCGTTACAACCGGGAGAAGATGGAGGAACTGGACCGGCAGGGCCGCATTGTTTACTCGAAATCGGGGATGCCCTACCAGAAGCGCTACCTGGACGAGAGCAAAGGGGTGCCCCTGCAAAGCTGGTGGGATGACATCGACATGTTGCGCGGGTTCGACAAGGGCGGCGAACGGCTGGGCTACCCCACGCAAAAGCCGCTGGCTTTGCTGGAGCGCATTGTCCAGGTCAGTAGCAATGAGAACGACATTGTGCTGGACGCCTTCTGCGGTTGCGGCACGGCGCTGGTAGCGGCGCAGAAGCTCAATCGGCAGTGGATTGGCATCGACGTATCACCGACCGCTTGCCGGGTCATGGCCAAGCGGTTGCGGAATGTCTGCGGCCTGGCCGAAGACGAGAAGCTTTGGAAAATAGGCCGGGGCTTTGTGGTGCGAGACCTGCCCTGGAGCGTGGAAAAACTCCGGGCGCTGCCGCCGTTCGAGTTCGAGAACTGGGCTGTCATTGCTTTGGGCGGCATCCCCAACAAGACGCAGGTTGGCGACCACGGCATTGACGGACGTATTTACCCCGTGAGCGCCGCGCCGGAACGCCGGGGTAAGGCCAAGGGCGAATTTGAGTTCACCGACGTTTGGTATCCGATCCAGGTGAAGCAACGGGACAAGGTTGGCACGCCGGACATTCGGGACTTTGAAGGCGTGCTGACGATGCACGAGCGAACCAAAGGCTTTTACGTTGCGTTTGACTACTCGACCGACGCCCTCACGGAGATCGACCAGTTCTTCCGCAAGACCGGGGTAGTGATCGTGCCGCTCACCGTGCAGGAAATCCTGGACGAGCAACTGGCCCGGAAGCTGGCATAGGCCCCCGGTGGTTGCCAGCTAGCCGGAAAATGGCCTGTCATACCGGGGCCACCCCCCCCCACGACCGCACGAGTCTAACCCCCCAGTATAGCCCCTTTCGGGCAACTTTGGGGTCAGAAGCAACTTTCCCCGACTATATCTTCCGTTCACCCGCAAACCCCGCGCACAAAAATATAATCCCCTCAGATACCTGCGCATTTTGCGCGGCGGGTCCCTTGAGGGGGCGGGCGGTCCTGGAGAGCTAGGCCCGCGACCGCTGGCCGGCCATTAGGCTGGACGCCCGCCGCACCCGATGCCGCAGGCATGAAGTTGAGATGCTTATGTGGTGCGGGGACCGTTGCGACTATCTGCCGTGGTTACAGGAGGAGCTTTACCCAGGCGACTGGGCAAAGCAGTCCCGCGTGTTGTGGCTGATTTACTCCGAGGGCCTGCCCTTGACGTATGAGCCACAAACCGACCTGGCCGTTATTCGCACCTACCTGGCCGCCGAGGCGCTCAGAAATGCGAACAAATGAAAACTACACAGATTAAGAACATCGTCAGCTACGTGCTGGGGTTGTTCGATACGTTGGTCTTGCTGGTGGCGTGGCCATCCGGCAAGAAGGGCTGTCCGGGCGTGGACTTTACGAAAGTCTCACTCAAGGACATGGCAGACCCGGAGTATCGCCGCAAGCTGGCCGAGGGCAACATAGGCGTTGTCCAGGGCGAAGCATCCGGGGGGATCGGCTCTATTGACATAGACGATGACCAGGGCGCCGACGAGTTCCTGGCTTTGAACCCGGACCTCAAGGAGACGTTGCGCACACGGGGAGCCAGGGGTTGCAACGTGTGGTTCTATCCCGAGGGGAAAGTGCCGCGCAGTGGCCGGCTCAAGCGGGACGGCAAGCCGTGGGGCGAGTGGCGCTTTAACGGATGCCAGACCATCATTGCCGGGGTGCATCCGTCCGGCTCGCCCTATACGATCCTATGCGCAACGCCGGCCATCCGGTATCCGTTCGAGCGTATCCAGTTCCCGCCAGGGGTGACAGGCCGGTTCATCCACTCCACCGATACCTTTGTCCCTCCTTCTATAACACCAGAACAACAGACTACAGAACAACAGACGCACAGACCACAGTCTGTGATCCTCTGTAAACCTCTGTGCCCCTCTGTCTATTCCAATGGGGATAATGGAGGGTTGGATACGGAGACCGTAGAGACCCTGCTGACCGGGACCATCCCGACCCAGCGGCATGAGAACCACGAACGGCTGTTCACCCTGGCTCGCCGGGTCAAGGCGTTCGAGCAGGGCCGGCCAGCGCCGTTGAGCGAAGCGGAACTGCGGGTGGTGTTTTCGCTCTGGCACGGGCGGGCCGCCGGGTGCTTGCGGTCCGACCAGGCATGGGACGAATACTACCAGGAGTTTACCGAAGCCTACGGGGACGTGAAGCGGCCCGGCGGTGACGCCGTGGTGGACATTGCCTGGCGGGCCATCAACACGCCGAACTGCCCGTATCCACCGGAGGCGGCGCTGTTCGTTGATACCCGCCTGCAAAAGCTGGTGGCCCTGTGCCACCTGTTGCAGGCGCTGGCCGGGCCGAACCCATTCTATCTGGCGTGCCGCACGGTTCAACGCCTGTTCAACCTCAAGACGCACGAACAGCCGGCCACGTGGTTGCGGATACTGCGCAAGCGGGGGGTATTGACCGAAGTCATCAAGGGCGGCCCCACCAGCATGAGAGCGAGCCGGTTCCACTACCGCAACCTGGCCGTCGCTCAGCAAGGAGGGCCGGGACTATGAAAATCCTAATGTGGCTCCCTCAGATCGGTGCGGCAGTGGTCCAGGGGGAAACAGACCAATACCTGGTGTTATACCAGCGGCAGACTTGCACATGCCCCGACTACCGCCACCGTCACCGCCGCTGTAAGCACATCGGCTTTGTGTTGGACGAGTTGGTCCCTGGACTGGACGCCTCGCCCGGCATCGAGTGCGACGGTTGCAACATGGTGAAGCCCGAAAGCGACTTCGGAAGTCCGGGTCACTTGGCGGGCGGGTCATGCAACGGCTATGACATTGATAGCTGTCTCTGCACCAAGTGCGCCGAGGAAGGGCTGCGGCAGGTCTATGAAGACCTGGCCAAAGCGGCGGTGGCAGAGATGGCCGCTGAGAAAGGAGCGGCAAACCAGTGAGCCACCCCTTCGCGGAGACTGTGCGGTTTGTTTCCCCTGGCAGACTACGCCACAAACCGCACAGACTCCGCTCGCCCCGTGGAGGGTTCCCTCGATGAGCTTTCTTAGCGCCGTCACTCCGCTACGCTTTTTGCCCTAGCCGCTGATCCGCGCCCCTGTCCCCTTGCGCGGGCGGCCAGGTCAAACGCTCCGCTTCCGCTCCCGGCGCACAGAAACTCACGAGAGAACGGACCAAGAGTCAGACCCCCCACAAGGCCACGCGGTTCGATTCCTGTAAATCCTCGAACCGCTGATATGGCGCTCCGCTGTGTCCGCGTGAAACGATGCGGCCACTTTCCCCCTACGCGCACCGCCGGCTGAGTGCGCTTCGCCCCGAACGACAAGTCACGCCAGCCGCCGCTGGCACTTCGCTTCGCTTCGTTCGCTCCCCAGCCTCGTTCCTGCGTCGGGTCCCCCGTCTGTCATGCCTTTTCGCCGATTGCTTTGAGTTGGTGTGGGGGGTGCGAGAGACGCAGCTCCCGAAGAAAAACAGAGAAAAAGAAAGACCAAAATATGAGTAACACCACATCGGCAGAGTTTAGCAAATACATCGTTTTGACCTGGCAGGGCCGGGAGCAAGTGACGGTGTTTCCGTTCCAGATGCGACACGCGGACGTGTTCAATTACATGAAGCGGGAATGCCTGGAAATCCAAGCCATCAGCGCCGGGCTGTTCATCGTGGACAACGGGGAAGTTTGGAGCACTGGCAACAGCGAATCGCTGGGCCTCTCATCCCGACCGGAGGACCGGCAGGTCATTGAATCATTCCTGGAAAGCCCCGACCGGCAACTTTGGGATCTCGTTCGACTTTCCGAGCAAGCACGGGAAGCGGCACGGGCAGAAATGGCCGAAGCCGGCTGGTGCTAAACGCTCATAAATCACAACAAACAACTAAAGAAAGGAAGTCACATGTTTAGTTCCATCATCAATCGCAGTCACCGCACGTTGGCCCGCCTTGAGTTGACCGACGAGCAAATCCGCAACGAAGCCCCGAGCGTGTTTGCCACCGCTCCCGTGGCCGGAGTGTCCGACCGTTATACGTTCTTGCCGACCAGCCAAATTATCGGGCGCATGAGGCAGGAAGGCTGGGCACCTGTGGAAGCGCAACAGCAGGCCGTGAGGGTCGAAGGCCGGACGGGTTTTGCCAAGCACCTGCTACGCCTGCAACGACGGGACCAGGTTGCCAGGCCCGGAGAATACGCCGTTGAAATCGCGCTGGTGAACAGTCACGACCGTTCGAGCGCCTATCAAATCCACGCGGCGCTGTGGAGGTGCGTTTGTTCCAATGGTCTCCTTGTAAGCGATAGCACCATTGAACGGGTGAGCATCCGGCACTCTGGCCGCGAGGCTGAGGAAATCATCGCCGCCAGTTTTTCGATGCTGGCCCAACTGCCCCGACTGACCGAAAGAGTGGAGGCATTCCGCTCGCGCCAGTTGACGCCAGCAGAGCAACACGACTTCGCGGCCCAGGCCATCCGGCTCCGCTGGGATGACGCGGCGCTTGCCCCGGTTAGCCCGGCCAAGTTGCTCTGGCCCCGCCGTTCCGAAGACGCCGGCAACGATCTTTGGTCAGTGTATAACAGGGTTCAAGAACATCTGACCAAGGGCGGGTTGAAGGATTACGGGAAACGCAAGGAAGACGGGCATCGGTTCCCACGGACCCGGCCCGTGAAGGGGCTGGACGAAAATGTCCGGCTGAACAAGGCCCTTTGGGGACTGGCCGAGGCACTGAGGACCGGCAGTCTGCCCGGAGCGCAGAACTAACACCAACACGGGCGGGGTCGCAAGGCCCCGCCCGCTTTCCCCTATGACACGACAACAAGTCGAACGCGCCTTTGAGCTTTTCGGGACCGTCATTCCGGCCTCGACGCAGGACACGGAGCGCAGGCGCACCAGCTACTTTTACCGACAGCAGGCCATCGAATGGGCACGCATGGCCCGGCAATGGTGGCCAGGCGGTGGAGAGATGCAGGCGACGTGCAGGAAACTGGCAAAGCATTACTTGGCCAGCTACCGCCAGATGAAAATCAACAACCAGAGGACCGTATGAGAAATTTTTGGAGAGACCTGTTTTATGCCGTGGCAACCGGCGCGATTATTGGAACTGCCATCCGGCAGAGACGGGAGCGGCGCGAGGCGCTTGCCCGAGCGGCAATGCGCGTGCCGCCCGTGATACCACCGCCCCGGCGCTGGCAACGCCGCCAGAGGGTTGCGCCCTCTGGACTCCGCTCGCGCCGGCTTTGATATGCTGACGCGCCTTTCCGGGAGCCGGAAAGGAATCAGTCAAAGTCCAATGCCGGGGCGGCTGGGCCGTTGGAAACGGGGCCGGGGGTTGGCTCTTTGGGCTGGGTTGGCGTTGGCGTCTGGCCGGGCCGGGGCAGGTTGTTGACCGGGCCGCCGCTGGAATCTTCGCCCCCGGCCAGCCAGCCCACCAGGCGGCAGTGGACTTGCGCCAGATGCACCAGGCTGTGCAGTTCCAGTTGGTTCACCGTCGGCGGGTTGGCTTGCAATGAGCGCAGTCGCTGTGAGAGCAACTGGCTCTGTTGTTGCAGGAGGCTGTAGAGTTCCGCGCCCGCCTGGTCCTGCCGTTGGAGCGAGAGCAGGACTGTTTCGGTTTGGGGCAGGGAGACGGTCAAGCTCGCCGATTGGTTCAGGAGCTTGGCCAGGTTCAGGACCGCAGGGGCAATCTTCATATAGTTCTTGGTTGGCGGGTTGCGTGTTACGGCATTCGGTTGCGAATCCCTTGAGTGTGGCCATGCGGACCCGCCGGCCTGTGCCGCCCCACTCAAAGGAAATCAGTTCGCCAGTTTTGCGCTGGCGAAAGTTGGAAATCTTGCCTTGTGCCACGAGCGCATTCCAGCGGTCTGGCCGGATGTTGCCATCGCCGTCCAGTAGCTCGCCGGCCACTTCCCGCACAATCAGCTTGTGCGATTTGGGATAGCACGGCAGGGCCTTGCGACGGCCACGACCACGGCCCGAAGCGAGGGCCAGAGTCCACTGGAAAGCTTGTAGCTGCCGCAGGAATTTGGGGCGCAAATCGAGTGTTCGCCGCCCGTTGGAGTTGGGGAAAATCGCGTGCAAATGTCTTGTGCCGGTGTTGCCGTGAATCCAGCCGAGCAGGGAGCAGACCCCCAGGATCAGCCTCAAATCGGCGGCGGCCTTTAGCAGTCTCTGGTCAATGTCTTCCAGTTGCTCTTGAGTGGCATCCGGGGGTGTCTGGACGGAGAGCACGGCGGTTCGACAGGACCGCTTTGCCCGCTTGTTATGGTGACTGGCCATGAGCAAATCAGCCAGTTCCCCAGGGGTGCCAACAGCTACACCAGTAGCCAGGCCATCGTAAGCGGCAACCACTTTTCGGGGGTTGCTGAAATACCGAATCGTGGCCACCGGATCACTGGTAGCCTTAAGGTTGACGATGGCTAAGGGAGCGTTCATGGCCACAGGGCATCTACCTTTTTAGCTGTCTCTTGAAGGGCTGGCACGTCCACCGACAGCCCGCGACCGATCCGGAGCGACTGGTTAATGAGCATCCCAAGTCGGCGCAGTTCACTGGCCGAGGCGACCAGCTTTTGCAGGTCCATGCCCTGGACGTGAGCCAGCGCAATGAGAGCCATTGTGCGCCCTCTCAAGCCGGGCGGCAGTTGCATGAGTTGCTGTGCCAGTGGCATCGGCAATCGTGCGCGACCGAGGGAAACGGACATGGTTCGTGCAGTCATACGCTCCCTCCTGTTGGCAGGTTGTCAGCCCCGTTAGTGGTGTCGCCGGTAAGTGAAGATTGGGTGTTAGGGGTTGGGCCAGCTACGTGCGGTTGCGCACTCGGCGTGCGCCCCGCACTGCTGGCCAAAGGAGCTTTCGCTCCCTTGGAACCCTCGGTTGGCAAATCCGCTGGCACGGCCAGGGCACGCGCCACCGCCCGGCCCACACGCGGAGCCGTGACCGACCGTTGCACGAGCCGCGTGCAGGCCCGCCACGCATCCGCTTCGATTAGCTCGCGTGCGCCAGCCGGGATGTTGCTGGCCCCGATCTCGGCCAGGCGTTCGTTGATGAGTCCCCCCAGGGTATTACGATGAGCACACGTCTTCATACTGACAGTATAGTTACGCGAGGTGTCAGCCGCGGATTTTTCGAGGGGTACCAAGCGACTTTTTTTGCATGGCGGCGCTTGCGGCACCGCGAGGCAGAAGGGGCGAAAGCTCACCGGAAAAACGGTGAGTCTATAACGGGAAAGGAGAGACTTGCCGCCGCATTTTCCTTTTAGCTGTCAGCGGCGAGAACAGCTAAAGGAGGAAGGCTCAAGCGGGCTTGGCCTGGCGCTCGACAAACGCCTCGACGAACTCAGCTACTTTGTTTTGCTGGTTGCGTGGAAGCTGACTGGCCTTCTCAAAAACCTGTCTCAACTTGCCGGCTGGGCCTTGTCCCCGTGGTTTGCCTACCTCGCGCCCCACCAGGAAGTCAGTTGTCACGCCCAGGGCGTCAGCGAGCGCGGCCAGTTGTTCGGCACGCAAGGCTACCGGCTCTCTTTCCCAGTATGTAATCACGCGCTGGGTTGTCCCCAGTTTTTCGGCAAGTTGGAGCTGGGTTAAGCCCGCGCTCTCTCGTGCGCTGGCCAACCGCTCACCAAAAGTCGTTCGAGCCTGCTTCGCTGGTCTTCCTGCTGGCATGGCGTCAGCATACGCGGGCTTCAAATAATTATACGAAATCGCTTGCATGAATATACTCATTACGTGTATTTCGTGCGCATGTCAAAACTTTCCGGAACGGGCTTGACGGGTTCCCGAAAAACCCGCCGCCGGGATGCAGCATCCCTGGACCCGATACCTGTCCTGCCCGGCTTGCAGGGGCTGGAATACGTCCTGCAATGCACGTATGGCCACTACCCGTGGGATGACTGGGAACGGATCGCCTTGGCCGCTGGTGTCCCGAAGGACTTGGCCGGGCTGGGCCGGCTGACCATGCGGGAGGCTTTCCAGCACCTTTGGGATGCCCGGCTCCAGTCTCTCTGCGGCTGGCACGACCAGGGCAGGCGCATGATTAGGCTGGCGCTCCGTTCACCGGAGAAGGCCGAGAAACGCTGGCAACGGTTGCTCGATACGGACGGCTACCGGGGCGAATACGACGAGCAAACCGGGGAATGGAAATCCTGGCTATGAAACTGGACTTCGACCACATCAAACGGACCACGGACCTTGTGCGCGTGGTGGAGAGCTACGGCGTGAAGCTCAAAAAGACCGGACGCAACTACGTTGGCCGGTGTTGCTTCCACGAGGACAAAACCCCCTCGCTCATTGTGACGCCCGACAAGGGCTTGTTCCACTGTCCCGGTTGTGGAGCCGCTGGCAACGTCATCCAGTTCGTTGCCCGCAAGGAAGGTATCAGCGACCGGGAAGCCGCCATGAAGCTTTGCCAGGCCATCCCCGGCGTGAAGCCAGCCAGCACGTTGAAGCCCGCGCCTGTCCCCCAGCCGACCGCCGCGCCCGTGCTGTCACCGGGGGAGACAACCAGGCTCATGCAACGGGTTGTCAGCTTCTACGCGAAGACTCTGCATAAGGACCGGGCCGGCCTGGACTACTTGAAGGCCCGGAAGCTGGATGACCCGACCCTGTTGGAAGTCTTCCAGGCTGGCTACAGCAACGGCACCTTGCCCGGTGTCCTGCCCAAGGCCGGGGAAATCCTGGACGGCTTGAAGGCGCTGGGCGTGTTGAACCAGAAAGGGCAGGAACACTTCCGGGGCTGTGTCACCGTTCCGCTGTTCGACAGCGCCGGCAACGTCACCGGCATTTACGGCCGCCGCGTCAGTGGCGACGAGCCGCACCACCTTTACCTGCCAGGCCCGCGCCGGGGAGTGTGGAACGGCACGGCGGCGAAGACCAATCAAACGCTGTTCATCGCCGAGGCCATCCTGGACGGCATGGCGCTCTGGCAGGCCGGCTTCCGAAACGTCATTGCGATTTACGGCACCAATGGCTGGACGCCGGACCACGAGCAACTGTTGAAGGACAACGGCACCGCCGAGGTGTTCCTTTGCCTCGACAACGACGAGGCCGGCAGGAAAGGGACCGAACAGCTAAAGGAAAAAGTGACCGGCATGGTCAAGGCTGTCCATGTGGTGCAGTGGCCCGAAGGCGTGAAGGATGCCAACGACTTCTTTCTTAGCCGTGGCCCCCAGGACTTTGAAGCGTTATTGCAGGTCCTAAAGCCCCAGGCCCCGCCCGTGAGCGAGCACACGGCCAGGGCCGGCCAGGAGCAAATCACGATGACGGCAGACGGCTTCACCGCCGCCTACGGCGTGCGCCGTTACGAACTCCGGGCCATTGAGAAGCCGAGCGCATCCCGCTTGAAAGCCACCATCCGGGCCACCGGCGACCAGGGCCGCTTTGTCATTGATACGGTGGACTTCTACCTCTCGCGCTCCCGCCGTAGCTTCATGAGCGAGGCGGCCAGGCTGTTCAAGGAGACGCTGGACGTGATGGAGACCGACATAAACCGCCTCATTGAGCAGTTGGAAGCTTACGTGCAGAAGCGCCAGACTGAGAGCGCATCCACCGTGACGCTGGTATCCGACACCGACAAGGTCGAGGGCATCAAGCTGGGCCGCCAGGCCGATCTTGCGGGCGAGATACTGCGGGACATGGAACGGCTGGGCTTGGTTGGCGAGGCGGTCAACAAGCTGGCGGGTTATCTGGTGATGACTTCCCGCAAGTTGGCCGATCCGCTGGCCCTGCTCATCTTGTCCGGCAGTGGAGCCGGCAAATCACTCGTGCAGGATACGCTGTTGCAACTCTGCCCCGACGAGGACTTGATAAAGCTGACTTCCCTTTCCGACCGTGCCCTGTTTTACAAGGGCGAGGACTCGTTGAAAAACAAGGTGCTGGCCGTGGAGGAAGTGGCCGGAGCCGAGGGAGCGTATTACGCCATCCGCAATCTGATTAGCGCCAAGAAGCTGGTCATTGAAACGACGGTGAAAAATCCGCTGACCGGCCAACTGACCACGCAGGTAAACACCGTCACCGGCCCCACCGCCGTCTTTCAGACCACGACGCAACCCGACCTGGACGCCGAGACGCGCAGTCGTTTTATCGTGACCAGCATTGACGAGACGCCCGAGCAGACGCGGGCGATATTGGAGGCCCAGCGCAACAGCCACACGCTGGACGGACTGCGGCGCAGGAAACAGCGCGAGGCCATCATTGCCCGCCATCACGCCTTTCAACGCCTGCTCAGACCGTTGACCGTGGTCAACCCGTTCGAGCCGCTGTTGACCTACACCGAGGACCGGCTGGCCGTGCGCCGGGACAACCCCAAGTATCTGAACCTCATTTTGGGCATCACCTTCCTTCACCAGATGCAACGCACGGTCAAGCACGACGAAGCTTGCGGCGACTACATTGAAACCACGCTGGACGATATTGCCATTGCCAACGAACTGGCCACCGCGCTCTTTGGGCAGGCCCTGGACGATCTATCCCAGCCCGGCCAGCAGTTGCTCGCGCTGGTGTTTGATTACGTGCAGAGCCAGGCCGCAAAGCAGAAGGCCACCGCTGACAAAATCACGTTCAGCCGGCGGGAACTCAGAGAGGCGCTCAAGTGGAGCGAGTATCAGTTGCGGACCTACCTCGATGAACTGGCCCGGCTGGAATACGTCTGGCCGCTGGCCGGTCGCCAGGGCCAGCCCTTCCGCTATCGCCTGCTCTATGACGGCCAGGCGCAGGGCGGCCAGCGGTTCCTGGCCGGCCTCAAATCCGTGGAGCAGTTGCGCCGGGAAGCCCGCCAGGTTGGCTTCGAGGTGTCCGGGCCAGCTTCGAGGGCGAAAATCCAACTTCGAGGCGAAATAAGAAACTTCGAGGGCACTTCGTTGAGCGGTTCCAACGAAGTTGAACCCGCATCCCACCCCGATAAACCAAGGGGGTTGAGCGACCCCGCCCCGACTTCGAGCCTGTTGGCCGGGGAGCATATAAGCGATTTGCGCAAAGGCCGTATTAACGGGGCGCTCATATCCGTATCAGCTGGAGGCAATCTATGACCGCGACCGAAAACCCAAACGTGCTGCAGGCCCTGGACGAACACCGGGCCACGTTCCTGGAGGCGCTGAAAATCCGTCGCCGTTCCCCGGCCACCATCGCAAGCTGGCACGGTTCGTTGACCGTGTTCTTTCGTTACCTGGCAGGCCAGGGTGTGGCCGACGTGCGCGACGTGAGCCGCCAGGCCGTCAAGGACTACCAGCTTGGGTTGCTGGCCCAGGACTACACGCCGATGACTGTGGCCACCCGTATGCAGGCCGTGCGCCGGTTCTTCGAGCACCTGGAGGCGACCGACGTTATCCTGGTCAACCCGTGCGCCGGCATTCTGTTGCCCCGGCTGGGCAACCGCCTGCCCAAGGCCGTGCTGACTCAGAAGGAAGCCAGGGCGTTGCTGGACATGCCCGACACGCAGACCGGGCTGGGCATCCGGGACAAGGCCATCCTGGAAACGTTTTACTCGACCGGCATACGGCTGGAGGAAATGGCCCGGCTCACCATCCACGACATTGACCACCGCAACGGCTTTGTGCGCGTCAATAAAGGCAAGTTCGCCAAAGACCGCATGACGCCGCTGGGCCGCAAGGCGTGCGATTACGTGCGCGAGTATCTGCAAAAAGTCCGCGCCGAATGGAGCAGGAGCAACCGGGACGAACGCGCCTTGTGGCTGTCCTCGAAACAACCGCATGGCCCGCTCAAAAGCCAGGCCATCGAAGTCATGGTGAAGCAGTATGGCCGCGACGCCGGCATCGAGAAGCACGTCACGCCCCATGTGTGGCGGCATACGTGCGCCACCCACCTTGTGGCCGATGGAGCCAACATCGCTTACGTGCAACGGTTGCTGGGCCATCGCTCACTGCGCACTACGCAAATTTACACCCGGACCACCATTGCCGAAATCAAAGCAACCCACGCGAAGGCCCACCCCGAGGCCCGCAACCGGGACCGCGACAGCCACGTTTACAAGCCCGCTATCGGCAAGGAGGGCGAACCGCTCATGTATCGAAGGGACCACCATGAAGCTTGATGAACTCCTGCACCGCTTCCAGGGCGACTTGCAAATCCGCAACTACAGCGCCCGCACCGTCACCGATTACGGCTACAACCTGGCCCTGCTGTTCCAGTTCCTGGAGCAACGGCAGATCACCGACATTCAGAGCGTGACCAGCGCCACGCTGGCCGACTTCCAGCGCTGGGTTTATTACCAGCCAACGAAGCAGGGGACCCCCAGGGGCGTGCTGAATCAAAACGGCATCCTGGCCGCCGTCAAAAGCTTTTGCCGGTTCTTGAGAGCCGAAGGCTACCTGGCCAGCGACCCAGCCGAGGGCATCGAATACGCCCGCGAGCCGCGCAGTCTGCCCCGGAATGTTCTCACGCCCCAGGAGGCCAAGCGCATCATTGAAGCGGTGGACACCACCACCGTTTTAGGCTACCGGGACCGGACCATTTTGGAAGTGCTCTACGCCACCGGCATTCGCAACGAGGAACTGCGCAACTTGACCGTGGCTGACGTGAACCTGGAGGAAGGCTTGTTGCGCGTGAACCACGGGAAAGGAGCCAAAGACAGAGTGACGCCGCTGGGCCAGATGGCCAGCCGGTTCCTGGAAACGTATGTCAACGGCATCCGGCCCCAACTGCTGGGCCAGCGCCACGGCGACCGGCTGTTCCTCTCCTTCCGGGGCAACCCCATTGACGCGCATTCAGTGGGCGACCTGGTGAAGCGCCACGCGAAGCTGGCCAGGGTCAAGAAGCACGTGACACCGCACGTGTGGCGTCATACGTGCGCCACGCATCTGGTCAAAAACAACGCCAACTTGCGCCACGTGCAGGACCTGCTGGGCCACGGCTCGCTGGCCACCACGGAGCGTTACTTGCGCCTCACCATCACCGACTTGAAAGAGGCCCACGCCCGGTTCCACCCCCGCGAGAAATCGTGAAAAAAGGGGTTGTCGCCCGGCTCGAAAAAGCGCACCATCAGTCCCGTGCAAGGGCTTGTGCAGACATCCTCTTTTAGCTGTTCTGCCAGCCGCCGGGAACGACGGCTAAGAAACGAGGCCCCCGCTTGTGCCCAGCCAGGCCGTTACCACCGCCGAAGCACTTTCCGAAAAACCGCCTGTTCAGCAAAAAGAGCGTATTGGCCTACAAACACGCCCTTTCCGGCGAGGGTGCGGACTACCAACTTAGGCCCCTTCGGGGAGGTCCTCCGCGCCACCGGGCCGATGGCCAAGGCCAACCCTTTCCGGTTCTCGACCAAATACCAGGACGATGAGACGGATCTTCTTTACTACGGGTATCGGTATTACAGCGCGAGCACGGGTAGGTGGTTGAGTAGGGACCCGATTGAGGAGAGTGGGGGGAGAACTCTCTATT
>Ga0268283_1000873_pt1 | contig 16571 bp, 10 predicted proteins | sample saktaG_13_FD_190140 | JGI IMG/M metagenome (GOLD analysis project Ga0268283, IMG submission 190140) | Saline water microbial communities from Sakinaw Lake, British Columbia, Canada - sak_2013_06_06_36m | ecosystem: Environmental > Aquatic > Non-marine Saline and Alkaline > Saline ... | reverse complement strand
TCACATCGCTCCACTCGACTACGGTCCCGAGACGATACCCTTCCTCGTTTGAGACAGGGTTGGCTACAAGATTAAAATGCCGACCTCCAATGGTAATGTGGGTACGGTAGGTACCTTCCAAGTTCTCCAAGAGAGTACGCTGGCGCATCGGACTACGGTGGAATTCATCAAAATTCCGACCTAGGAGGTTGTGAGCAGAAAACCGAGGCAGTTCTTTTCGAATGTCTGATTCTGCATTGGTAAACATGTCTGAAAGGGCCTGATTGAGATAAATGATCTCTCCATCTGGATTTGCAATCATAACATTGGTAGAAACTCGATCGAGAGCAGTCTGGACTCTCCTAGCTGCATTGGCACGGCGATTAGCTTCACTCATATCTACCGAGAGTTTAATCTTCATTGCTTTTAGGGAAAGCAATAACTGCCCTAATTCATCTCGACGTTTTACCTCAACACGCTGGTCATAGCGACCTTCTGCAATCGCCTCAAAATGCCCAATAGCAAGCAATAGCGGGCGACGTACCGAGCGTAGGGCAAACCACGCCAGCAGTACCAGAAGGAGCGTAATCGAGAGAGCCGCTCCTCCATGAATTAAGAGTTCTCGATGAAAAGTAGCATCTACATCGTCAACGTAGAGTCCAGAACCAATCACCCAACCCCAAGGTTCGAAACCCTTGACATAAGAGATTTTTCGCAACGGTGCATCGATTCCTGGTTTTGGCCACAAATAATCTAAAAACCCAGATTTTTCCTCTCTAGCAATTTTTACAAATTCCACGAATAAACGCTTTCCAGAAGGGTCTAGCACATCCGTCAAATCCTTACCTTCTAAGTTTGGTTGGTAGGGATGCATTACCATCTTGGGGAAAAAGTCATTGATCCAAAGATATCCCACGCTCCCGTCATATCGAATGTTTCGGAGAAGAGCCAAGGCAGCAGATTTAGCGGTATTTTCTGGAAGAGAGCCTAACTGTGCTTGGTGTTGGAAATACTCAACAATCGAATAAGCAGATTCGACTAACTTACGAGTAGAAGAGCGGTGCCCTTCCATGAGATCTGAGTACTCATCATTAAGCAGAATCCCAATCATCAGAAGATTTGTGAGAACTAAAACGGCTATTCCGCTCATGACCCGAGTTCGTAGACTCACGCGGTGTAGAAAATTCTTCCATTTTTGGGTAGCACCAGAGAAGGTGTTTCTTCCCTCTCGTATTTCTCGATACTGTCGTTCAGCTGATTCAATTTGTGTTCGAGTTGGGCGAGTAGCTACAGACATGTAGCCTGTCACTCGGCCACTTTCTCGAATGGGAGTCAGGTTGGCTTCAATCCAGTAAAAATCTCCATTTTTACAGCGATTTTTTATTAATCCAGTCCAAGGTTCTCCACGTCGAACAGTTGTCCAAAGATCAGCAAACACCGACCCAGGCATGTCGGGGTGGCGCATGAGATTATGGGGAGATCCAAGTACTTCCTTTTCCTTGTGCCCACTGACTACTAAAAACGGAGGATTGACGTAAGTGATGTTGCCGAGCAAATCGGTCTTAGAGATTAGTCGTATACCCTCCTTGACTTCTCGCTCTGTCATCGTTACTGGCATATTGCTACGCATTTTTTACCCTAATTTCGGAGTACCGTATTTTCAGCGACCAAAGACATCTCACGGCTACTCATGAGTCGCTCGATGTCCACGAGAATGAGCATACGATTTTCAGTGGTACCAAGTCCCATCAAATATTGAGTATCTAACGTATTGCTAAACTCGGGTGCCGGTTTGATTTGGTCTGGAGTTAGGGTAACCACATCTGATACACCATCCACTACCACACCGATGATTCGCCCAGCAAGATTGAGCACGATCACCACGGTACGTTCGTGGTAATCTGCGGTACCCAGTTGGAATTTAATCCTAAGATCTACGATAGGGACAATAGCCCCTCGCAGGTTAACTACTCCTTTAATAAAAGGAGGAGTGTTGGCAATAGGGGTAACTGTGTCATAGCCACGAATCTCCTGAACTTTCAGGATATCCACGGCATATTCCTCTTGTCCCAGCGTAAAAGTAAGGAACTCGCTTGTCTGTTCTGCAAGCCGTGCAGTTTGGGTCATTGGTTACCTATATTTAAGAGTGCGCGCCAGCAGGGGTATGCTTTTCCTAGACTGTTGCGCTTTCCAGGGTACTTACGCGGGTGGCGCGTCGTGCCAAATAGCCCACGTCTAAAATGAGTGCCACACGACCATCTCCCATGATAGTCGCGCCAGAAATGCCGTCTACTCGTCGGAAGTTAGATTCGAGACTCTTGATCACCACTTGATGTTGTCCTACCAGTTGGTCTACAAACAAGGCTACCCGACGACCCTCAGCTTCTAGCAGAACAAGAATGCCCTCTTCAGGTTCTTTGGCCAAAGGCGTGATACCAAATAATTCGTGCAACGGTAAAATGGGCAGATACTCCCCGCGGACTCGAACCAATCGCCCTTTTCCGGCAACAATTCTGAGATCAGAGGCTTTGGGTCGCATGGACTCCATGATGTAACCCAAGGAAATAATGAAAGTCTCTTCCCCAACGGATACAGAGAGGCCATCCAAGATGGCTAAGGTTAACGGGAGCCGCACAGTAAAGGTGCTGCCTATTCCCGCCATAGAAGAGATCTCTACCGTTCCGCCAATCTCTTGAATGTTTCTTCGGACGACGTCCATGCCCACACCACGACCAGAGACGTCGGTAACTTGTTCCGCAGTCGAAAAGCCCGGCGCGAAAATCAACAGCCAGACCTCTTGATCTGACAAACTTTCACCCGTCGTCAGACCTTTTTCCCGTGCTTTCGCTAGAATGCGATCTCGGTTGAGACCTGCGCCATCATCTCGGACTTCAATGACTACGTTGCCACCTTGGTGCGAAGCGGAAAGCGTAATCCGACCCACGGCCTCTTTACCTTTGGTAGCGCGAATTTCGGGAGACTCTATGCCGTGATCTAGGCTGTTGCGGATCAAGTGTGTGAGAGGATCGGTCAATTTTTCGGTAAGACCTTTATCCAGTTCGGTGCCTTCTCCCAAGGTAATCAATTCAACACGCTTCCCTAATTTTGAAGCGATGTCCCGAACCAAACGTGGAAAGCGGCTAAACACCACACTGATTGGCATCATTCGGATTGACATTACACTTTCTTGGAGATTGCGTGTGTTCCGCTCCAACTGGTCTAAACCAGATTGAAGGCGAATCGTGCAAGTGTGGTCTAACTGCGAGGCCACTTGTGCAAGCATAGATTGCGTAATGACTAGCTCGCCCACCAAATTCATGATTTGATCGACCTTTTCCACTCCTACTCGAATGGAGTTTCCTTCCGATTTTTTAGCAAGGACAATATCTGAAGAGGAAACAGAGGAAACAATGGTAGTGGGAGAAGTGCGTGCTACCCCCTCGACTGGTGCCCCTGGAGCTCCTGAGAAGATACCGTATGCAGAATGTGTAGTAGCTTTAGGACGAGTTTCTTCTGGAGTTTCTTGATCGTATTCCTGATAAATTTCTGCTACTGGAGCAAAAAAACCATATCCAGGATCCGGAGCACCAGGAGCATCCTCAAAAAAACCAAAACCATCTTCTGGTTCTGATTTTGCTAAAGGAATCACCTCTTGATCTTCCGACATCTGCTCAATTTGGATTTGAGAAGGATCCGCATAAAAAGCAAGATCTTCTCGGATCTCGTGTTCTGTGTCTGTAGTGGTAAAGTGGACTTCCCAGCTTCCACCAATTTGACCGGCTCCTGGGCTGCTTATGACTTTCAGTGTCCCGCGTCTACCCCATTCCTCCAAAAGGGTGTCCATTCCCCAACCGCTTCGAGCAGGCAATGATAAGCAAATGCGCCAACGCTGCCAAGCAAGTGTTTCAGAAGAAGATAGTTCCTCAGAGCTGCGCTCGGTAACCTCTTCAGAAAATTCGGTTTCAGGTTCAGAAATAGGCAAACCTAAAAAAACTTCAAGCCTTTCAGCAACGGATTTAGCCACAGCAGGATCGGCTACGGCTCCTGTCCGGTGAGCCGTAAGTTGTCCTTGAATGGCATCTGCGGCTGCTAAGAACGCGTCTACCATTTCTGGGGTAGGCAGTGTTTCTCCCTTACGTAATCGATCTAACAAAGATTCGAGGACATGGGTTAATTCTGCCATATCGTTGAATCCAAAGGTTCCCGCACCACCTTTAATTGAATGTGCAGCCCGGAAAATGGCATTTAGCGCGTCTGAAGAGGGAGAGTCCAGATCCAATTCGATGAGCAGACGCTCCATTTCTTCGAGATGCTCCGCAGTCTCATCAAAGAAGGCAGCATGAAAGATACCAAGATTGATGTTCATGGGTGTTCTCCGCGCAGGACCTGCTACTGCTAACCGATGACCTTTTTTACGACCTCAAGCAACTTTTGAGGGTCAAAAGGTTTAACTAACCAACCTGTCGCGCCTGCCGCTCGGCCTTGGCTTTTCATGGCATCACTAGACTCGGTTGTGAGCATTAAAATGGGTGTAGCTCGGTATTTTGCGCCGGCTCGTAGATTTTTAATCATGGTGAGGCCATCCATGTTCGGCATGTTCTGATCGGTCAAGATCAGATCGATTGCATTTGCCTTGGCTTTGTTTAAGCCATCATTGCCATCGACTGCTTCCACTACTTGGTATCCTGCGCCTTTCAGGGTAAAAACAATCATTTGTCGGATTGAGCTAGAGTCGTCTACTGCGAGAATCGTTTTTGCCATTGCTATCTTTCCTAAAATAGTTCTACGTCGCCTGCTTGCATTTTTTGTTGGGACACAGCGACGCGTTCGGTTTTCGCGAGCATACCGCCCACCTCGGCGATAGCAGCACGAAGTCGCTCTACTCGTCCGTGATAGGCGATGGCCGCCGAAGATATAGTCCCCCCTTCCTCGGATAGCTCAATAGATCGAACCCCAGCCAAAAGGGTTTTGAGACCATTCGACCGTCGTTCTAAGTGATTGATCAGCTGACTGGTCAAATCTTCGAATTGAAGGGCAGTAACTGCTGTCCCAACACTTTGATGCATCTCTGAACTGAGCTTCGAAAGGTGAGTTACGTTAGCCTGTACTTCTCGGTCGAATCTTTCGATCTCCGACATCATCGAGGTGATATCAATTTTAGACTGGAGAGCAAAAGTCATATCATGTGATGCCAACTCACCACTCACTTGCATGGCGCTTTCCAAAGCTCTGTGGACTTCTGCCACGTGAGTACGAATCTGGCCACTAAATTGCGTAGAATGCAGAGAGAGGTTGCGAACCTCGTCGGCTACGACTGCAAAACCACGGCCTGCTTCTCCTGCTCGTGCTGCTTCAATGGCTGCATTTAGAGCAAGCAAGTTAGTTTGTTTGGAAATGTTCTCTACCCCATTCACGTCTGTAAGGATTGAACCCACCGTCCGGTTGACGTCGTCTACCTTCTCCGAAATTTTTACACTATACATACTGACTCGAACAATGGAATCTATGTAGCTAGATAGGGCTTCAGCACTTTTTTTAACAAAGTCACTAATGTTGATCTTTACCCCTTCTCCTCCTTTAGTGGCACGTTGTTCCAAAATGGGAAGGATCAAGGATTCTTGCTGATGCGTCATGGTCTCCATTTCTTGAAAACTTACTGTGAGTTTTCGAATAGCATCCCCTAGAAGACGTCGGAGTTGCTCGAGTTCTGAGTTGATACTATCAAGCTGAAATTCAAAATGATGGGCAAATTCTTCTAAGAGCTCATGGAACTCAGTCGCAAGACGATTGAGGTCTTCTAGTTCTGAGTCAATGTAATCGCGCTGCCGCTCGCGTGCGCAGCTGGCCATGTCGGAGATTGCCCATCCGATACTAACAAGTACCATCGTCAACAGGTGCAAGGTGGTAGAATCCGTAAGCAGCAACACGACACAACCTAGAGTGCTGACGGCTAACCCAATCAATAAGGATCTGTCGTACACGGAGAATCCGAGGGTGTCAATAGTTTAGAAAATTGGAGATGCGACGTAAGTCCGATGCAGCTCGACTTGTGCCATGAGTTCTTTCTCCCCCTAAGAAAAATCAAACAATGACTGTCCAGACCATTTCTACTTCCCCATTCGCCGGCCAACGTCCGGGTACTTCTGGCCTACGAAAAAAAGTATCCATTTTCGAGCAACCTCACTACTTAGAAAACTTCGTCCAATCGGTTTTGGATACCCAACCGAACCTAGCCGGAAGCGTCCTCGTCCTTGGAGGGGACGGACGCTATTATAACTCGACTGCGATCCAAACCCTTTTGAGAATGTTTGCCGCCCATGGCATTCGACGAGTTTTGGTCGGACAGAACGGAATCCTTTCTACTCCTGCAGTCTCTCACTTGATCCGAAAGTATCGAGCAGCGGGAGGTTTTATCTTGTCGGCTAGTCACAATCCAGGGGGCTCGGATGGCGACTTCGGGATCAAATTCAACACGGCCAATGGCAGCCCTGCGCCGGAAAAAGTCACTGAGGCCATTTATGCACAGACCCAAATTATTCAATCCTATCGTGTATTGATTGCGCCTGAAATCGATCTAGGACGTCTCGGAGAAACTGTACTAGGCGAAACCATGGTAACCGTGGTTGATCCGGTATCGGATTATGCCATATACATGGAATCTTTGTTTGATTTTGATGTAATCCGTAAGCTCTTGCGTTCTGGCAACTTCCGAATGTGTTTTGACGCCATGAATGCAGTCACTGGCCCCTACGCACGTGCCATCTTGGAGGATCGATTGGGTGCGCCAGCAGGTACTATAATTCGTGGTATCCCATTACCGGATTTCGGTGGGGAGCATCCAGATCCTAACCTCGTACATGCGGCAGAATTAGTAGCTCGGCTAAAAGCTGATGATGCACCGGATTTTGGTGCTGCTTCGGACGGGGACGGGGATCGTAACTTAATTTTGGGGAAAAATTTTTTCGTGAGTCCAGGAGACAGCTTGGCCATCCTAACTGCCAACGCGCACGAAGTTCCTGGGTATCGAAAAGGCTTAGCAGGGGTTGCACGTTCAATGCCCACGAGCCGTGCCGTAGATCGAGTAGCCACTATTCTCGGTATTCCGTATTACGAAACACCCACCGGCTGGAAGTTTTTTGGCAACCTCATGGATGCTGGTAGAGTTACGTTGTGCGGAGAAGAGAGTTTCGGTACTGGGTCAGACCACGTTCGTGAAAAAGACGGATTGTGGGCGGTTCTGTTTTGGCTCAATTTGTTAGCGGTCAAAAAACAAAGCGTAGAGGAGATCGTCCGGGACCATTGGGAGAAATTTGGAAGAGATTTTTACACTCGACACGACTACGAAGGGATTGAATCTAACGCGGCACAGGCTTGGATGAATGCACTTCAGGAGGCAATACCCACACTACCAGGAAGATCTTTTGGTTCCCGTCACGTTATGCACTGCGACGATTTTAGTTACTTGGATCCAGTAGATGGCAGTCTCAGTACAGGCGGAGGTATTCGTGTTCTTTTTGAAAATGGAGATCGAATTGTTTATCGCCTTTCTGGAACTGGCACTAACGGTGCCACAATACGGATCTATTTGGAATCTCGTCGATTCAAAGGCTACTCCGTTGACGTGCAAGAAACACTTGCCCCGTTGATTGGGATCGCTCGAGAGCTTTCCAACCTTGAATCTTACCTTGGTCGAGTGGAACCAGACGTGGTTACTTAATTATTCGACTGTGACTGCTTTTGCGAGGTTACGGGGATGGTCTACATCGACTCCCCGTAGTACCGCCACATGGTAGGCCAAGAGTTGTAAGGGAATGGTGTATATGATGGGAGCCGTGACCTCACCTACGTAGGGGATTTCAATCACTTCTGCTTTTGGAATCGCCTCTTGTACTCGAGACCCTGCGTCTGCAAAAACATAGAGCTGACCACCCCGGGCATGCACTTCTTGAAGATTGGATTTTACTTTTTCCGACAGTAGATCGTTAGGAACCATCGCAACTACAGGCATACTCGGCTCGACTAAAGCAAGTGGCCCATGCTTCAACTCGCCTGCGGGGTAGGCTTCCGCGTGGATGTAAGAGATTTCCTTGAGTTTTAAGGCGCCTTCCATGGCAACGGGATATTGTGTGCCCCTTCCCAAAAACAAAGCATGCTCTTTTTTCACAAATCGGGTAGCTAGGATTCGAATAGTGCTATCCAATCCGAGTGTTTTTTCAACTAAGGCAGGTAAAGCGAGCAATTCCGCGACCAGTTTTGCTTCTTTGGCTTGCGTGAGACCATGACGACGTCCCAACGCAATGACTAAAAGCAACAAGGAAGCCAGTTGTGTAGTAAACGCTTTAGTAGAGGCTACCCCGATTTCGGGACCTGCGTGGGTCATAAGAGAGAGTTCTGTCTCCCGAACTAGAGAACTTTCTGGAACGTTGCAGATAGCTAAGGAGTGAACATGTCCAAGTCGCTTGGTTTCCTGGAGTGCTGCCAAGGTGTCTGCTGTTTCACCACTCTGGGAGATACAAACCACCAATGTTCCTGAGCGCAAAACAGGTTTTCGGTAACGAAATTCGCTGGCAATCTCGACACTGCACGGTAAACCTGTGATCGACTCTATCCAGTAACGAGCGACTAGACCAGCATGGTAGCTAGTACCGCAAGCTAAAATCTGAACACCTTGAGTATCATCCAGAACTGCAGATGCTTTGGATCCAAAAATATCCTCCAAGATCTTATGGCCACATAAACGTCCTTCCAGAGTATCTCCAATGGCGCGGGTTTGCTCGTAAATCTCCTTTTGCATGTAATACTGAAAGTCACCGCGATCTACAGAGGCTGCCGTCAACTGACTTTCTTTTACTGGACGTTTTACTATCCGTCCAGTGCGGTTATAAATCACAACAGAATTTTTGGAGATATCTGCCACATCGCCATTTTCTAAAAATATAAATTGTTGTGTGACAGAAAGGAGGGCGGATACATCTGAGGCAACAAAATGTTCTCCATCGCCAAGACCGACGACCAGAGGACTGCCCAAGCGTGCGGCAACCAGCTGACCAGGGTCCGTAGTTGAAATGACGCCGAGGGCATAAGCACCTTCTAGTTCTGCGATGGCGGCACGAACGGCGGCGCAAAGATTTGGATGCTGCTCGCGGTGATAGTGCACCAAGTGCGCAATGACCTCAGTATCAGTGTCTGAGGTAAAATCGTAGCCTAGTTCTTGAAGTCGAATCCTCAAGGCTTCATGATTTTCGATGATGCCGTTGTGTACTACGGCTACTGTGTCTCGAGAAGTGTGTGGATGTGCGTTGTGGCATGCGGGACAACCGTGCGTAGCCCAGCGAGTGTGAGCAATGCCTAGATATCCGGACAACGGGGTATCTCTTAGATTTGCTTCCAACTCACATACTTTACCCATAGCACGGGCACGCAACAAATCACCAGAGTTACCCTGCAAGGCAATGCCTGCAGAATCGTATCCTCGATACTCTAATCTCTTGAGTCCTTCGACTAAAATGGCTACTACGTCACGTTCTGCGGCAGCACCGACGATTCCACACATACGTCTTCTCCTACTCTGAAAAATTTTTAACTATGCTACTTAACCTACCGTGTTTATTGCTGCCCTCAATTCTGAAATAAAATTCGAGACCTCTGAAATTACATCTTGTGGTTTAGCTGCTTCAATTCTGGAAACAATGGCACTCCCCACAACCACTGCATCTGCCACTTTTGCCACTGCCGCGGCAGAATCGGCGTTGCGAACCCCAAAACCAACACCAATGGGGAGATTGGTGGCGCGGCGGACCTCTGCTATTTTATTAGCTACGGAGACCATGTCCAGAGAAGCTGCTCCGGTGACTCCCTTGAGAGAAACATAGTATACGAATCCACTAGCACTTTGAACAATCTTAGTGATGCGTTCTTGAGTGGAAGTAGGTGCGAGTAAAAAAATGGGATCTATATCCGCGCCACGTAAGGCTTCTAATAAGCCGTTGGCCTCCTCTGGTGGTAGATCTACCGTGAGGACACCATCCACTCCTGATTTTGAGGCGACCGTGGCAAAAACAGAATAGCCCATGACCTCCACTGGATTTAAGTAACCCATTAAGACAATAGGGGTCTTCTGGTCATTCTGCCGAAAAACTTGCACCATTTCGAGTACGTCTCGCAAGCGAACTCGGTGGGCTAAAGCACGCTCACTAGCGCGCTGAATTACCGGGCCATCGGCCATGGGATCTGAAAAAGGTACCCCTAACTCTAAGAGATCCGCCCCTGCCTTGACCATAGCATGGAGCAAAGGAACCGTGGTTTTAGGATCTGGATCCCCTGCCGTGACAAAAGGGATCAAAGCTTTTCTGTTTTGGCTTCGTAACTGTGCAAAGGTAGTGGAAATCCGACTCATACCGAAATGCCCTCGTGCGCAGCCACAGTATGGATATCTTTGTCACCACGTCCGGAGAGATTGACTACAAGAATCTGGTCTGGAGTTAGGGTAGGCGCGAGCTGCATTGCGTAGGCCACTGCGTGTGCTGATTCCAACGCGGGAAGAATACCTTCCGTTCGGGTTAGTTCGTGAAAAGCGTCAAGTGCTTCTTTGTCAGTAGCAGAAACGTAGGAGACTCGGCCAATGTCCTTGAGCCAGGCGTGTTCCGGACCTACGCCAGGGTAGTCTAAGCCTGCCGAAATCGAATGGGTTTCGAGAATTTGCCCATCTTCATCTTCCATCAAATAGGTACGGTTCCCATGCAAGACTCCAGATCGACCTGCATTGAGGGGAGCAGCGTGACGCCCCGTGGCTAAACCGTTTCCTGCGGCTTCTACACCATAGAGGGCTACTGAAGATTCATTCAAGAAAGGATGAAACATTCCAATAGCATTGGAACCCCCACCTACGCACGCAATGAGTGCATTTGGCAGGCGTCCTATTTGTTGTAAGCACTGGTTTTTGGTTTCACGTCCAATAATAGTTTGGAAATCTCGAACCATGGCCGGATAAGGATGTGGGCCTGCAGCAGTACCAATGATATAAAAGGTGGTATCCACATTGGTTACCCAATCTCGCATGGCTTCGTTTAGTGCATCCTTCAGTGTTTTAGAACCCGAAGAAACTGGAACCACTTCTGCACCTAAGAGTTTCATGCGATAAACATTGATGGTTTGCCGTTGGATATCTTCAGTGCCCATATATACTACACATTCCATGCCAAACCGCGCTGCGACTGTGGCAGTAGCCACGCCATGTTGACCAGCACCAGTTTCCGCAATGACACGGCACTTTCCCATGCGTTTGGCTAGCAATGCTTGTCCCACAGTGTTGTTAATTTTGTGGGCACCCGTGTGGTTTAAGTCTTCACGTTTGAGATAAATTTGCGCACCCCCGAGCTTTTCAGAGAGACGCTTTGCGTGATATAGGGAGGAAGGACGTCCTACGTAGTGAGAAAGATCCGATTCCAGCTCTGCTAGAAATTCTGGATCTTTTAAGTAACGCAGATAGGCTGTGTTTAGCTCTTCTAAAGGAGCCATTAACGTTTCAGCGACGAACCTCCCACCGTACAACCCGTAGTGGCCTAGTGCATCAGGCATTTCTTGGAGGTTTGTGCCCGTGTTGTCAGAAAACACTGCATCTTCCTTACTAAATTGCAATCTTCCATTCTGCCTTCAATTCCATCTCTATTCAAGAGAAATCCTGAGGCGATTGGCTCTTTCTTGTAAAGCGAAGTAGCGTTCGTCGGCGCGATGTTGGTAGGCGGATAAGCCTTCGTAAGAATATGGAGACATATCCTCCAGTACAGTTACCCAGTATCCATAAAAATCGTTTAGAAAATCTCCCGCTTTGGAGTTAAAAAAAACAGAGTTTCTGGCTTTGGCAAGAAAGGGTTTGATTCGCTGTTTTTCTTCCCCGACTCCAGAACCCGGAGGTAAGTCTCCGAGCAAAATGAAGACCTCGCCCAATAATTTCCGAGTTAAAAGCTCTTCATTGGCATTGCATAGGAATGTTTCCAGTGCTGGACTGGCAGGACAGGAGCAAGCGGTGTTGACATGTAAACAACAAGCGAGCAATGCGAGAGATTGTGTGCGTATTTTAGGTAGCATAGGCGCGTAAAAAAACCCCGCCCTCTCTGAAGAGAAGTACGGGGTTCGGGAATAAAAATGCCTGGCGATGACCTACTTTCACATGGGGAATCCACACTATCATCGGCGCTAAACAGTTTCACTTCCGAGTTCGGGATGGGATCGGGTGGTACCTGCTTGCTATGGACGCCAGGCAAACCATGATGGGCAAAAGCCCAAAGACGAGTTGTGTGGGGGTGGTGCCCACAAAATACTTTGGTGTTATATGGTCAAGCCTCACGGTCAATTAGTACTGGTTAGCTACACGCATTACTGCGCTTCCACATCCAGCCTATCAACGTTGTGGTCTTCAACGGACCTTGAGGGGCCTCTAGGGCCCGGGAGATCTCATCTTGGGGAGGGCTTCCCGCTTAGATGCTTTCAGCGGTTATCCCATCCGTACATAGCTACCCGGCAGTGCCACTGGCGTGACAACCGGAACACCAGAGGTACGTCCACTCCGGTCCTCTCGTACTAGGAGTAGCTCCTCTCAAATCTCCAACGCCCACGGCAGATAGGGACCGAACTGTCTCACGACGTTCTAAACCCAGCTCGCGTACCACTTTAAATGGCGAACAGCCATACCCTTGGGACCGACTACAGCCCCAGGATGTGATGAGCCGACATCGAGGTGCCAAACCTCCCCGTCGATGTGAACTCTTGGGGGAGATCAGCCTGTTATCCCCGGAGTACCTTTTATCCGTTGAGCGATGGCCTTTCCATACAGAACCACCGGATCACTAAGACCTACTTTCGTACCTGCTCGACTTGTCTGTCTCGCAGTCAAGCACCCTTATGCCTTTGCACACAATGCGCGATTTCCGACCGCGCTGAGGGTACCTTCGCGCTCCTCCGTTACTCTTTGGGAGGAGACCGCCCCAGTCAAACTACCCACCATGCACTGTCCCACGCCCGGATAACGGGCTTAGGTTAGAATCTCAAATATACCAGGGTGGTATTTCAAGGTTGGCTCCACGCGGACTGGCGTCTGCGCTTCGATGCCTCCCACCTATCCTACACAGGCAGATTCAAAATTCAGTGCAAAGCTATAGTAAAGGTTCACGGGGTCTTTCCGTCTTGCCGCGGGTATACCGCATCTTCACAGCAAATTCAACTTCGCTGAGTCTCGGGTAGAGACAGTACGGCTATCGTTACGCCATTCGTGCGGGTCGGAACTTACCCGACAAGGAATTTCGCTACCTTAGGACCGTTCTTTACTGTTACTTGACGACCCTTGCCGTCAAGACATGGTCATTTCTGCCATGCTCTACATGTCACCATGTAGTTCGGACTGTATCATCCACATCTTACGATATGGTTTGGCGTACAGTCTCTGAGGATTTCCAATCGCGAATCCGATTGAGGATCGCTTCGTCATCGTAACGTCGCTTGCCCCCATCATTCATGTCGCTTCGAACTGCAAGCACCTCGTTGATTCCTTCAACAGTGAGATGCCGCCTATTCTTCATGATATCCGCCAGTTCAACAAACTTCGCGAAATCACGCTTCTTCTTGGCAGACAAGAAACAAAACCGCCTAAAAAACGGAATGACATTTCCTGTAATCGCTTCTAAGTTATTCACCTCGAAGTACCAAACACCATCCCGCCGCTGACGCATCGTCCCACATTCAAGATGCCTCTTAAAAAGAGACAGGATGACCTCGTCGCGCTGCGAAACATTGAAACATAAGCCTACCCTCCAAGGAAATGAACCCCCCTCTGGACGAAAACTTACGCTGAAGTTGCCTTCCCCATCTGAAAAACCGGCAAAGTACCAGCCGATATGAGATGGTATCGCTTTTACATTGAACATACTGGACCTTTCCTGCTGATTGTCCGTCCTTCGCAGATTGTCACTCCCACCTTCTTCGGAGAATTTTCTCCTAGTGGGGAGTACCACGATATCCACCGGATATTCCAGCATATAGCCAAATTTATTTTCGTAACTACAACGGGTTTCATAGTTACGGCCGCCGTTTACCGGGGCTTCGATCAAGAGCTTCGCTTTGCAGCTAACCCCATCAATTAACCTTCCGGCACCGGGCAGGCGTCACACCCTATACGTCCACTTGCGTGTTTGCAGAGTGCTGTGTTTTTAGTAAACAGTCGCAGCCGTCTAGTCACTTCAACCTCTTTCCGCTCCAGGCGTATGCCCTTCACGTAATAGAGGCGCACCTTCTTCCGAAGTTACGGTGCTATTTTGCCTAGTTCCTTCACCCGAGTTCTCTCAAGCGCCTTAGGATACTCTCCCAGCCTACCTGTGTCGGTTTGCGGTACGGTTCCACTTTACCTGAAGCTTAGAGGCTTTTCCTGGAAGCTGGGCGTCAACCACTTCGATCCTTACGGATCTCGTCATCGCATCTCGGAATTGACCCCAAGGATTTTGCCTAAAGGATCTTCCTACTTGCTTAAACCGGAACTACCAATCTCCGGCTGGCCTAGCCTTCTCCGTCCCCCCATCGCAGTAAAGTGAAGTGCAGGAATATTAACCTGCTTCCCATCGATTACGCCTTGCGGCCTCACCTTAGGGACCGACTCACCCTGCGCCGATTAGCGTTGCGCAAGGAAACCTTAGGCTTACGGCGTCCGGGTTTTTCACCCGGATTATCGCTACTCATGTCAGCATTCGCACTTCCGATACCTCCAGCCAGCCTCACGGCGGACCTTCACAGGCGTACGGAACGCTCCCCTACCACATCCATATACTTACGTATACGCATATCCACAGCTTCGGTGTACGACTTAAGCCCCGTTACATCTTCCGCGCAGGCCGACTCGACCAGTGAGCTATTACGCTTTCTTTAAAGGATGGCTGCTTCTAAGCCAACCTCCTGGTTGTCTGTGACTTCCCACATCGTTTCCCACTGAGCCGTAACTTTGGGACCTTAGCTGGTGATCTGGGTTGTTTCCCTCTTCACGACGAACGTTAGCACCCGCCGTGTGTCTCCCGTGCTACAAATTCCTGGTATTCGGAGTTTGCAACGGTTTGGTAAGTCGCGATGACCCCCTAGCCGTAACAGTGCTCTACCCCCAGGAACAATACACGAGGCACTACCTAAATAGTTTTCGGGGAGAACCAGCTATCTCCGGGCTTGATTAGCCTTTCACTCCGATCCACAACTCATCCCCTACCTTTTCAACGGGAGTGGGTTCGGGCCTCCAGTAGGTTTTACCCCACCTTCACCCTGGTCATGGATAGATCGCCCGGCTTCGGGTCTACTCCCAGCGACTTAAGCGCCCAATTAAGACTCGCTTTCGCTACGCCTCCCCTATTTGGTTAGGCTCGCCACTGAGAATAACTCGCTGACCCATTATACAAAAGGTACGCAGTCACCCCCTTACGGAGGCTTCCACAGCTTGTACGCACACGGTTTCAGGTTCTATTTCACTCCCCTCAACGGGGTTCTTTTCACCTTTCCCTCACGGTACTTGTTCGCTATCGGTCGGCAACGAGTATTTAGCCTTAGAGGATGGTCCCCCTATGTTCAGACAGGATTTCTCGTGTCCCGCCCTACTTTTTGGTCACCCATTCTGCTCTCTTTTATGTACGGGGCTATCACCCGATATTGCTTGCCTTTCCAGACAATTCCACTAGAGAACAAAATTTGATGTGACCTGGCTGATCCGCGTTCGCTCGCCACTACTTGCGGAATCTCGTTTGATTTCTTTTCCTCTGGGTACTTAGATGTTTCAGTTCCCCAGGTATTGCTTTCACACCCTATGTATTCAGATGTGAATGACCCCAATAGATTGCTCTACTAAGGACGGGTTTCCCCATTCAGAGACCCTCGGATCAAAGTCTGTTTGCCGACTCCCCGAGGCTTATCGCAGGCTACCACGTCTTTCATCGCCTGTTGCCGCCAAGGCATCCACCGTGTGCGCTTAATAACTTGACCATATAACCCAAAATACTCTATGGGCTACATTTACTACTAGTACTACCAAACTTCCTACTAGTAATCTACTACACCAATACATCACCACACTTCACGCTCCTTCCTTGAAGCGTTTCCACAACTCGTCATATTTTTAGGGAACTCGCACTGGAAACTAAGTCCAATGCCACATCTGGGTCCAAACACTGTTGATGTCAGGATTTTTGGAGTCAGGCGGGATCGAACCGCCGACCTCCTGCGTGCAAAGCAGGCGCTCTCCCAACTGAGCTATGACCCCGTGTTTGGTGGGTCTGGGTGGATTCGAACCACCGACCTCACCCTTATCAGGGGTGCGCTCTAACCAACTGAGCTACAGACCCGAGAATCTTATCAAGCAATTTGTGTGGGAACTATACCAGATTGTACTGGGTAACCGTCGTTAAAGGAGGTGATCCAGCCGCAGGTTCCCCTACGGCTACCTTGTTACGACTTCACCCCAGTCATTGACCATACCGTGGTAAGCGCCCCCCTTTCGGTTAGACTACTTACTTCTGGTACAGACAACTCCCATGGTGTGACGGGCGGTGTGTACAAGGCCCGGGAACGTATTC
>Ga0268283_1000871_pt1 | contig 16582 bp, 17 predicted proteins | sample saktaG_13_FD_190140 | JGI IMG/M metagenome (GOLD analysis project Ga0268283, IMG submission 190140) | Saline water microbial communities from Sakinaw Lake, British Columbia, Canada - sak_2013_06_06_36m | ecosystem: Environmental > Aquatic > Non-marine Saline and Alkaline > Saline ... | reverse complement strand
AGCTGGAGTTGATACAACTTTGCAAGTTGCTACACATAAGTATGTTGCTTTCATAATCGGAGATATGACTATGAAACAAATGTTTAAGAGTGTAAAACTTGTTGAAGCTTACACAAGAGAAGCACAGAACCTTTTGATAAGTTCTCTTGAAGCAACTATCTTCGCTTTGTGGTCATCTCTTTCAACAAACACAGTAGGAGATACAGCAACAGTTCTTTCTGATGCTGAAATCGTAGAAGCTATCACCAAACTTGAAGTTCTTAGTTACAAGACTCAATCAGAAGGTGCTTTCTTCTTCCACCCATTCGTTTACTGGAGACAAATAGTAACTATTGCTAAATACTACACTTGGAATACATCACAACTTCCTGTTATCAGAGATGGTAACTTTGGAAAAATGGATGCTTCAAGAGGTTTGAGAGGACAAGTATATGGAATTCCAATTTACACATCTACACTTGTTGTAAACGGACTTTCAACATACAGAAACCTTTTGGCAGTTCCTGCAGCTTTCGGTTTTGCTATCCAAACAAATGGAGGAAACAGAATCAGAGTTCAGTCACAATATATGCTTCAGAACCTTGGCACACTTACAGTCGCAGATATAATCTACGGTGCAGGTGTTCTTAGAGAACCAGCAGCAGTATTGGTAAATGCGTCCGACACAGCTGTTACGAGTTAGTTTTAGTTAGACAGATTGTTCGTGCAGGTGTTCACTTCGAAATGAGAAACATCTGCACAATTTCGAGAATAATCTATTGACGGTGAAAAAGTCCTATAGTATAATTTACTTATGGAACAATACAAATCGCAACCCACAAAAATAGGGAAGACTTGGTTTATAGAACGAGGAGACGGATCGGTATTTGCGTGCAACGAACTTGAAGCTTGGAATACGATGAATAATCGTAGTAATTGGCAGAGACAAGATTTTAAAATAATTGGCGTATCTGACGGCACTGGATATGTAAAGTCTCTACAACAAGCGACACAAGAAAAGGTTAGGATTGACGGACTTATAAATGAGAAATCCTCTGAGCTTACAAGATTTTTAAATACTTATGATAAGTTTAGGTTTGACGAAATCCTACCAGACACAGATGATAAGGTCGTTAGGGTTAAAGCAATTATAGCAAACCTCGGAAAAGATATTGCAGAATTAAATAAACAGTTTGCTGGTGGCTATCAGTCAATAGCAAATAAAGCTTTTAAAGAAGAATTAGAAAAAGCTCGTGGTCATATAGAATATCCTAGTAATCAAGATATTATGACACCACGAGGAGATAAAGAAAAGATATTAAGAATGATGCAAAAATGAAAACAAAACCAATAAAAAAAGAATATATGGAAGTTCTTACAAGAATACAAAAGTCTATTCCAAAAGAATGGTTAGATAATGTAACGAAGAAAGAACAACTAGCACCAAAGAATGCTAAAATGATAAGGGATATCGCTAACGGTGTAGAAAATCCTGACTTTGATAGTTCTAAAATAACAGATAAAGAAAGAGAGTTTGCACGAGCTGTTATTGATTCTGGTCAGATAAATGATATGGAAAAGTTTGTAGATGTAGAGAATAAAGAATACACAGCTAAGATAGATAAGTTTATTGATGATGAAATAGAAAAGGCAACTAAAAGGGGCGAGCTTCCAAAAGGTAAGAAGTTTAGAAACATTAACAAGAAAGTAAAACAACAAATAAAATGCAAAAAATAATTGAAAAGATGTTGAAAGGAACAGAGAACGAAATAGCAAAGTCTAAAGCTATGATTAAGTTCTATGAATGGGATTCTAAAAATGGCGATACGAAAGTTCAAGGTGAAAACACTTTAAAAATCCAACAACTTGAAAAGATAAACGAACAAAATACTAAGATGGCTGGTAAGCTAAAAGAGTTTATAAAAACACTATGAGAATAATCGGTTATTGTATATGTGGCAAAGAAGCTGATAGATACCTTGAAAATACACTCAAGGAATTTAAAAGACTTTGTGACGACACTATAATCGTATTAAATAATGCAACGGAAAAGGAAAGAACTTTAATTGAAAGTTATGGGTTTAAAATAAAGGTTGACGATAGAGAATGGGGGATTTATCAACATCATATTAAACAAGATTTAATGGAAGAGGTTAAGAAACTTAATCCTGATTACTGTGTATGTCTTGATGCTGACGAAGTTTATGACCCAGAAATGACAAGAGAGAAACTGTTAGATATGTTTCAGTTTGGAGATGCCCTATACTTTTACATTGTAAATTTATGGAATGAAGGGTGGAATAGAAAGTGGTCTTTTTGGAACATAAGAGCTTGGAAGTGGACTGGTGATACTAGGTTTGAAAATAAGCCACTTCATTGTGGACTTGCACCAGCTTGGTGTTATAGATTAAACAATAGACATATACCTATTTTTGTAAAACACTATGGTTTGCTTAAAAAGGAAGATAGACAAAAGAAAATTGAAAGATATAAGAAGTATGACCCAGATGCTAAATACAAAGATAAGTCTTATTATGATGCTCTATCGTCTGATAGTTTTGAAGCTCTTGATGAAGTATTTATAAGAAATGAAATCATAAAAGAAATAGGGGTGCAAACAAAAAGAAACAATCTGGTCATAAAGCCTTCTAAATTCCATTATGTTAAATCTCCTGATGGTAGAACAGTAGATATCCCAGATAGTGCTTTACAAGAAACCCTTAGTCGTGGTTTTACTTATGTTGGGGAAGCAGGAAAATGAAAAAGATATTATATTTTGGAGACTTTAGAAAACCTTACGATACTGAGCTTTATATAGCCAGAGCTTTACGTGATTTGGGTTATGAAGTTATGTGTAAACAGGAAGATAATATGATAATACAGAATGTTATGTCGTTGGTATCCGAAGTCAAGATTTATAATCCAATTCTCGTTTTGTTTTCAAAAGGTAAACCAATAGGAGAATCACAGTTATTTATTGAGGAACTTAAAAAAGCAAAGATAAACACAGCTTGTTGGTTATTTGATTTATATTTTGATTTACCTATTGATAGGGGGCGTGGTCTTAGAGCAAAGACAGCACCTTTTAATTGTGAAACTATATTTTCGACTGACGGTGGACACGAAAAAGAGTTTGCTGACTTAGGTATTAAAAAGATTACACTTAGACAGGGGATTTATGATAAGGAAGCAATACTTTATGACAGAGAAAAGGTAAATGATATTATATTTGTCGGGAATGATGTCTTTAAAACAAGAGTTTTATTACTTAATTCTCTCAAAGAAAAATACGGGGATAGGTTTAGAAGATTCGGACATTCTAATGATACGGTTGTTAGAAACTTACCATTGAACGAGTTGTATGCTTCCACAAAAATTGTAATAGGAGATTCTCAACCTTCTCCAAAATATTGGTCTAATCGTATATATGAAACTTTAGGTCGTGGTGGATTTTTACTACATCCAAAAGTCGAAGGAATAGAAGAAGAATTTGAAGATGGTAATCACTTGGTTTTATACGAAAGGGATAATATGGAAGATTTATATTCAAAAATTGATTACTATTTAACACACGATGAAGAAAGAGAAAAGATAAGAAAGGCAGGACACGAACTTGTAAAGAATAAATATACCTATACTGATAGGTGTAGAGATTTAATGAAAAACTATGATTAAAGGAATAGTTTGCCTAGCAACAGAACAGGGATTAGGAAGACAAGCCAAGTCTTTTATAGATAATGGTTTAGTCCAAGAGGTTTTTTGTTATCCTCATTCAAGTTATGTCAATCATTATGAGTGGTATCCTAATCGTTGTAAAACTTATGAGGAACTATTAGAGAAATGTGATGAAATATGGTTCATAGAAACGCCATTTAATTGGAATTATATATTACAAGCAAGAGAAAAAGGTAAAAGAACAGTTATGTTTTTAATGTATGAATGTTCTCGCTTGCCTTATATCCCAGACCAATTAGTTGGTGGCTCAATAATGGAAAAAATACACTTCGGTGATAGTGTCAAAGTTATCCCTGTCCCAGCACCTAAAGAGATTAAATGGAAATTAAGAGAAACGGCTAAGATATTTTATCATCAGGCTGGACACGGTGGACTTGGTGGAAGAAACGGCACTAAGGAGCTATTGGACTCTATGCAATATGTAAAAAGTCCTATTAAACTTATAATCAGAACACAGTTTGATAACTTTAAATCAAATGACCCAAGAGTTGAAATAAGAGTAGGCGATTTTCCTTATGAAAGTTTATATGAAGAAGGTGATGTATTTGTTTATCCTGACAAGTTTGGTGGCTCGTGCTTACCAGTTCAAGAAGCATTTGCAAGTGGTATGGCAGTAATGGCTTCCAAAAGATTACCGCACACAGAGTGGTTGCCAAACGATATACTGATTCCGATTAAAGGATATAAGAAAGAAAGGATTGCAGAAAAGATTTTTGATAGTGCAATAGTTGACCCTAAAGATATTGCCATTTGTATAGATATGTTATATAATAAAAATATTACAGAGTATTCACTCGCTGGTAAGAAATGGGGCGAAGACAATTCTTGGGAAAGTTTAAAAAAACAATATGAAGCGATTTAATGTGAACAATATAAATAATCCAACTTACTGGGATGAACACCAGACAGCTATTGACTATGGTCTTAGACAAGAAAAATATACTTTACTTATTCCTGAAAACACAGAAACTATTTGTGAACTTGGTTGTGGACTTTCTCCATTTCTTGAAAGAATTGATGTTCCTGAACGTTGGGGTGTAGACTTTTCACCTGAAACGGTTAAGACCTGCCAAAAAAGGAATGGTGGAGTAAATTACATTTGCGAAGATGCACGATATACCAGTTTCCCCAACAAGTCTTTTGATGTAGTTGTTTCTGGTGAAGTAATAGAACACTTAGAAAATCCACAGTTTTTAATAAAAGAAATGGAACGCCTAGCTAGGAAAAGAATAATACTTTCTACACCGATACTTGAGTTCGAAGATTCAGAACATTTGTGGGAATTTGACGAGCATTATTTTATTAGCAAAGGATTCAAAACAGAAGTCGTTGAATCTGAAAGATTTAAAGGGCGAATATATATTTTCGCTTACAAAGATTTATGAAAACAGCTTTAATTACAGGAATTACAGGACAAGACGGTTCTTATATGGCAGAACTATTGTTAGAAAAAGGATATAAAGTTTTTGGTCTAATTAGACGTTCTTCCACTTTTAATACTCAAAGAATTGACCACATAAGAGATAAGATAGAACTTATCTATGGCGATTTAACAGACCCTTTTTCTTTATTGTGGGCTTTAAAAAAGTCTAATCCTGATGAATTATATAATTTTGGAAGTCAGAGCCACGTTCAAGTATCTTGGGAAGTTCCATACTACACCGCTATGGCTACAGGTGTCAGTGTCTTAAACTTATTAGAATCTGTTAGATTCCTTGACTTGAAATGTAAAATATATCAAGCTTCTACATCCGAACTGTTCTCTGGGGTTGTTGGTGAGGCACCACAGAATGAGCAGACTAAATTTAAACCAGTAAGTCCTTATGCCTCAGCTAAATTATACGGACACAACATAGCACAGAACTATCGTGATGCCTTCGGTATGTTTATTTGTTGTGGAATTTTATTTAATCACGAATCTCCAAGACGTGGTGATAATTTCGTAACCAAAAAGATTATAAATGCAATCCCTGACGGTGAAGTTCATTTGGGCAATATAGATGCTTCGAGGGATTGGGGTAGTGCTAAAGAATATATGGAAATGGCTTGGCTTATGCTTCAACAAGATAAGCCTGACGATTATGTCGTGGCTACTGGTGAAACTCACACAGTCAGAGAGTTCATACAATGGGTGGAAGAAGAAACAGGAAAGAAGATGAAAGTTGTTATTGACCCTAAATATATAAGACCAGCAGAAGTTGAAATACTTTGCGGAAACCCCAAGAAAGCTCAAGACGCATTAGGTTGGAAACCAAAGGTCAAAGGAAAAGATATAGTTAAGTTTATGCTAAAAAATGATATACCAAATACTACAAAATGAGTTCATAAAATGGACTGGATATAAACACGCAGTTGCAGTTAATAGTGGGACTTCTGCTTTGCACCTAGCTTTACTTGCTATGGGTGTTGGACAAGGTGATGAAGTAATCGTTCCCGACTTCACTTTTGCTAGTTGTGCTTTTGCAGTTTCTTATTGCAACGCCACACCGATATTTGTTGACTGTGATGATACTTTAAATATTAATGTTTCAAAGATAGAAGAAAAGATTACGGAAAAAACTAAAGTAATAATGGCAGTTCACGTTTATGGCAGAAGATGTAATATGGAAAAGATACGAGAGATAGCTAACAAATACAACCTATATGTTTTAGAAGATTTATCAGAAGGACACGGAATACAACCGACTGGAGATATTGCGATTTATTCTTTTCAAACAACTAAAATAATCCACGCTGAAGAAGGTGGTATGTTAATTACAAACAACGATAAATGGGCTGATGAGATTAACTTAAGAAAAACATTAGCTAACAGGGGAGATTATTTCCACCCATTTATTGGTTTCAATTATCGTATGCCTGATAGTCAAGCAAAACTAGCTCTGGAAAGTTTTTATGAACTAGAAAATAATTTGAGAACTAGAAGAACCCTAGAATTAAAGAACGGCAGACCTTATCGTGATGTCGTATGGGTTAATGATTGTGTGTTTAATTCAGAAGAAGAAAGGGATTTAATGTTAAAAAGAATACCAAACTCACGACTTTTTTTTAAACCATTATCAAGCCTGCCTATGTATAATCAACCCATAGGAGAAAAGGCTCTTTATTATTCAAAGGTTGGATTGGTTATTAAAACAGGTTAGTTGATTTTTAGTGTATAGTATGTTATAATATAACTAACTTTAATAGTTAATTTATAATAAAATGGTCTTTAGCGACACTTCTACAAATCAAGGTATTCTACAAGAGATTGATTTCTTGTTAGGAACAAACTCAACTACATATACTACAAACGATAAAACACGAAATGTTAATCGTGCCTTAGAAATGGTTGCTTCAATTATTCAATCAGCAGACGGAAAATGGGATTGGGAAGATAGCAATAACACTGACCTGCCAATAGGCACGACAGGTATTGTTTCTGCACAGCAAGATTATTCTATTGACACAACTTTCTTAAAGATAAAACAAGTGTTCTATGTTGACGAGAACGGACAGAAACAGGAATTGAGACTTGCAGATAAAGATGAGATATTAGAATTAGATTCAACAGATACAGGCATACCAACAGCTTATACGATTATAGGGAACTCCGTCTTACTTGATGTCTTTCCAATAAAAGGAACACTCGCCTATCCAAGCATAAAACTCCAAGTATATTTTTCAAGAAATGTAAGCTATTTTACAGTTTCAGATACTACAAAGATAGCAGGATTTAATCCTCAATTTCATAGATACCTTTCACTTTCGGCTTCGTATGATTATGCGATAGCAAAAGGAAAGGAAATAGCACAATCACTTAGAAACGAAATGGCTATTATGGAAAAGAAAATTACTGCTTTCTACTCGGGTCGTCGACAGGTAGAAAATAGAAATATGAAAGTAGTCGGTCTTAATACAAATAATTATAAATAAATATGGAAGACACATTCAAACTTATAGGAACATACGACTTTGAAATCAGAGGAACTGATGGAAAAGTTCGTGATTCTTGGACAGTTAAAAACTTAGTAACAACAGTCGGATTTGCTCAACTTGCATTACTCGCAGGAGATGCAACAGCAGTTCCTTTTACTTACATAGCAGTAGGAACTTCAAACACAGCAGTCGCCGTTGGTGATACAACATTGACAGCAGAAATTACAGACACAGGACTTGGAAGAGCTGCAGGAACAGTTTCTCGTGTAACAACGACTGGAACAAATGATACCTTTCAGATTACAAAAACCTGGACAGCTACAGGTTCAAAAACAATAGAAGAAGTTGGGGTATTTAATGCTGCTTCAACTGGAACAATGCTATCTCACGCTCTTACAACTTCAAAGGCAGTAGCAAATGGAGAAACACTCACGGGGACTTATAAGCTCAAGATGGCTTAATATAAAATAAATAACGTGGCACTTACAGATAATTTAGTCAGCTATTGGAAACTAGACGAAAGCAGTGGTAATGCCTCTGATAGTGTTGGTAGTAATACACTAACAAACACCAGTGTTACTTATTCAACTGGTAAAATAAACAATGGTGCAGTATTTAATGAAAGTGCTTATTATAACAGTGGTAATAATTTGGCTCAAACTGGCAATTTCTCAATTTCTTGTTGGGTCAAAAAAGTAGATGATTCAAATGGTGGAGTAATATTCGGAGATGTGGACTATGCTGTAGATTATGGTTGGACATTAATCTCAATAAATAATTCAAACAAGCTTTATTTTCATGTAAAGGAAACTTCTGGTGAACCAGTATCTGTAACATCGTCTGGTTCAATCACCGCAGCAGCGGGATGGACACATTTCGTCTGTGTAAGAGATGGGACAAACATTATTATTTACATCAATGGCAGTTATGATAACCAAACAGCTTGGTCATCTGCTCAAACATCTACCCAAAGAGGAACATACTTTGGAGCGGCTAAACAAGGTGGTGGATTTTTAGCGGGTAATTATTTAAAAGGTAATTTAGATGAATTTGGTATCTGGTCTCGTGCATTATCTTCCACAGAAGTAACATCACTATATAATTCAGGTAATGGAACACAGTATCCGTTTGTATCAGTAATAAGTTTCTTAATAGAAGAGGTTCTAGCACTATCAGAATCAATCTCAAATCTTAGATCAAGACTATTTGATGTAGCGGAAACTCTAGGACTTGTAGAAACTTGGACAGCTCTAAAAGGAATAGCTTTTAATATTGCTGATACACTTGGATTAGTTGAGACTTTTACAGCCACAAGAACATTTTTATTTAATATTGCAGAATCAACAGGATTAGTAGAAGTCTTGGCTCAAGTAAAACTTAAATGGGAAAAACTCACAAAATCATCATCCACTTGGTCTAATTCAACCAAAAACACATCAACCTTTACTAAACAATCCAAGAGTTCGTCTTCGTGGAGTAACCAAAGCAAAAACTAGTATGGCAACATTAAAACAAAAAACATATTGGGAATCAATGAAGGGTCATATAGGACATATGCTTGGTAAAAAGCACTCTATAGAAACAAAAAATAAACAGTCAGAGGCTAGTAAAGGAAAACCAAAATCCATTGAGCATATTAAGAATATGAAAAAAGCTTTAACTGGTCTTTCGAAGCCTAAATGGAGTGATGAAAGCAAATTAAATTTAAGTCTATCAAGGAGGGGGGAGAAATGTTACTGGTTGTGGAAAGGTGGTATAACACCAGAAAACAAACTAGCAAGGAGAGGTATTGAATGGAATAAATGGCGTTCTAGTGTTTTTACACGAGATAACTGGACTTGTCAAACCTGTGGTGTAAGGGGCGGAAAGTTAGAAGCTCATCACATAAAGTCATTTTCAGAATTTCCTAGTCTACGATATGTAGTTGATAATGGGATGACCCTCTGCCGTGAGTGTCATAAATTAACAGATAACTTCTGTGGCAGGAAGAACAATACAAAATCATAATGGCTATAAAAGAAATAAAACAAACAGACTTTAGTGGTGGACTAACCGAGAATATTAGGGAACAAGGCGACTCTTGTAGTTATTGTGAAAATGTTATATTAGAAAAAGGTTTAGTAACACAAACCTGTAATGTTGATAATATAAATTCACAAGCATATAACACGGCTTATAATATTTTAAAAATGATACAGGTTGGTTCTACAATTTATGGAATAGGACAAGACACGGTCGCTAATAAAGACGTTTCGATTTACTCAAAAACAGTTGGAACTTCATCAAACTGGGCATTAGTGTCAAATGGAACGATAGCTACATCAACATTAAGGTTATATGACCCATTTTTTGTATATTATGGTGGTGATTTATACCTAGATGGGGGCAATAACTATATTTGTAAATACTCTGGGACAACGATGACAAATAACTGGCTCTCATTAAATGGTGGGCTTTTTGGCGGTATTGTTTGGCAAGGTAATATGTATGGTTATCAAGGACAAAAGATTTATAAGATAACCACAGCACCAGCCGCTACTGATATGATAACAATTCCAAGTAACCAATCAATCGTCCAAATGATAGATTACGGAAACTATATGGCGGTAGTGTGTTCTGCAAATGACGGTGGTATATCAAAAATGTATGTATGGGACGGTGTTACCACAACAACTTTTACAGAAATAATAGAAATAGGAAAAGGAAATGTTACAGGAGGAAATACTTTCGAAGGTATTATTTACGCACTTATTGGATTACCAAACTTCAAAGGGTTTAGACTTATGGCTTATTCTGGTGGAAGATTTGTGTCAGTAAAAACATTTAATGGGAGATTAAATGCCTATTCCACAAGGTATAATTACACAGCTCCAGCATCTAGGGTTGTTAAGACAACAGGTGCGTTGTATTTTATAGTTTCAGGGGCAAGACCAAACTCATCATTTTCTCAAATATATGAGCCTCTTATTTTTAAATATGGTAGAACTAACGACGGAGAAGCTAATTCATTAAGTATTTTTAAAACACTCTTTCAGGGTGATGGTTCTAATACAATACAAACCGTTGGTAATGATTTGTTGATATTAGAATCAATAGTTAATGTAAGCTCTCAATCACAAGGGGTTGCTGTTGTCCTTTATTCCTTAGATGACGGACCAAATACTTCTTCATATTATGAGACAAAAATAAATACTTTTAATGCTACTGAAAATACCACATCAAGTGCTTCTGGTGTTATAGAAACAGTTATTTTTAACGGTAATAATACATACGCAGAGAAGACACTTAAAAAGGTAGTCTTAACTTACGACCCACTTCCAACCGCTGGACAGGTTATTCTAAAATATAGAAAAGACGAGGAAACTACTTGGACAACTATATTCACAGACACGACCGATTCAAATGTATCCCACGGAGCTGTTAATATCGAAAGCACAGGTGCAAATCTTCCAATATTCAAAGAGATACAGTTTAGAATAGAATTATCAGGTAATGCTAAATTAACTGGAATAAAGTTTGTTTATGATGAACTAGTGGAAAAAGAATACTAATATGGAAGAACAAATAAAAGACCTCCAAAATCAAATAGACGAACTTAAAAGACAGGTTTATAAAAACCAGTTTAGTAATCTTTACATATTTGATGAGCAAGTTAAATTTAGAAGTTCGTTAATATTTCCCAAAGATGACACACCTATTGTATCGGGTAATTCAACTGGTAGGATAGCCATAAAAGATGCTGTCGGGACAGTAAGATACATTCCATATTTTTAGTCTTGATTTTTTAATAAATAAATGTTATAATATATAAAACTATGGTTACACTTTATTCATCTCAATACGACACAACGACAGGTAAAACAATAAATACTCAGTCTGAATCACCTGTTAATTTTAACACACCACTAAATGTGGCTGATTTGACAAATACTGGAAACATAAATACACCGACAAATACAACCAATCCTTATGCTGGACTCGGTTCTTCTACAGTATTAACACAACCACCAACATATACACCACCACCAACTCCGACAGCTGAAGATAAATATGCTTCTGATTTAGCGGGACTTCCACAAGCACAGAGTCAAGAACAACTACAAGCAGAACTTGATAAGAAATATAATATAGAACAAAAGACACAGACCGCAAATGCTCTGAAAGCTCAAATAGATACAAATACAGCAGAAGCACTGTCAGCACAACAAACGTTAGAATCACAAGCTGGTGGTAAAGATGTTACATCAGCATTTTTAGGTAGACAACAGCAAGAGATTGATAGACAACTCGCCATCAAGAATCTTCCACTTACAGCTCAATACCAAGCATCACTTGGCGATTTACAGGGTGCTCAAGCCTCTGTTGAAAAACTATTTACAGCTAAAACAGCAGATGCAGAAGCACAATATAAATATAAAAAAGATTTAATTGATTCTGCATATACTGTTGCGAGTGCAAAAGAAAAGAAACTTTTAGATGCAAAGAAAATAAAAGAAGACCAAAAGTTTGAAACAGAAAAGCAATTAAATACATATAAACAAACTATTGCAAAATCTCTTATAGAGAATGGACAAGCTAAATTACTAACTAATCTTGGTAATGCTACGACACAAGCAGAAGTTGATAATATAGCAAGTCAGATAACAACAAAAACAACACCCAAAACAGAAATAGTTAAAAAAGATGATGGTTCACAAATATTGATTGATTCTAATACTGGTAAAATAATTGCTTCTTATGGTGCTGGAACAGATACAACAAAAAGTAACGCCCAACTATCACTTGTTAATGATATCAATAATGTGTTAGCAGACCCAAGTATTGATTCTGTGTTTGGAGTCTCCAATTATTTAAGTAGAACTATTCCAGGAACACCAGCTTATACTGCCGCATCAAATGTAAATAATATAATTCAACAAGCAGCTCTTGCAGCAAGAGGACAGTTAAAAGGACAAGGAACAGTATCAGACTTTGAAGGAAAAATGTTAAAAGGAGCACAAACAGCACTTAAATTAAATATGAATGCAGAAGATGCTAAAAAATCACTAGCAAAATTAAGGGGTGCCGTTGTTACATCTTCAGGTGGTTCAGCAAGTGTAAAAATAACAGATAAAAATGGTGTTTCAAAGTTGGGTATAGCAGACCAAAAAATGATTACTGATGCAATAGGAAGTGGATATAGAGTAGAATATCAATAATATGACTTTTAATTTTAATACATTTGGGAATACACCAGAAACAAATACTACCCAGAAATCTGGAAGTGGTTTTGATTTCAATTCCTTTGGAACAACTACTACAACAAATCCAACAGTTTCAGAAGACCAAAAATCAGCACAACAATATGGTGCATTATTTCCAGCAAAAACAGGAGAAAGTTCATTATCTGCTGGTCTTAAAGCCACAGGTAATATTCCATCATCTGCATTAAATTTAGCAAAAGGAATTGGTAATGCTATTTTACATCCAATTCAAACCATCAAAAGTTTAGGAAATGTTGCTATTGGAGGAATTGAAAAACTTATACCAGGAACTCAAGCAAAAGAAGAAAACTTTAATCAATTTGCTTCTTTTTTAAAAGAAAGATATGGTTCATTGGAAAATTTACAAAGAACAGCAACAAATGACCCTTTTGGAATTGGAACAGATGTTTTAATGTTATTACAAGGGGGAGCAGGAGTATTGGGAAAAACCGCTGAATTGAATAAAGCACTATCTGCAACAGCAAAAGTAGTTACAAAACCAGTTGGAAAAGTAGTTGAAGGAGTAGGTAATTTGGTAAGTAAAACAACAAAATTTGGTGTATCACAAGCAACTGGACTTAATCCTGAAACTATATCAAGTATAATTAAAAATCCAGAATCTTTTAATCCAGACTTACTTAAAACAACAACCAGAACAGATGTTGCAGGAACAGTTAAAGAAGCAATAGATGCAAGATTAGACAATCTAAGCGATATTGGAAGTGGTTATGAAACAATTAGACAAACTCCAAGTATTGTTACTATACCACAAGGAACAGTTGAATCTGTATTAGAAAAATACGGGATTAAAGTTGTAGATGGAAAAGTAAAATCAACTGCAGAAGCAAAACCACTTACTACTGCCGATAAAACAGCACTAGAAGATTTTATAAGTGTATATGGAAACGAACAACAACTTTCTTCAAACGCTTTCCTAAACGCTCGTTCAGGACTATCACAACTATCAAAATATGATGCAGCTAAAACTGGAAATCTTAATGTTATAGCAAGAGATTTACGAGGAGTTTATGATAATTTAGGAAAGGGACAAATTAAAGGACTTGCTGAATTAGATGCTAAATATGCACCAGAAGTTAAAGAATTAAATGTCATTAAAAAAGATTACCTACAACCAGATGGGAGTTTTAAAGATGGTGCAGTAAATAAAATTGCTAATTTAACTGGAGTTGGTAAAGACCAAGTTCTTGGAAGACTAGAAAAGATAGTTCCAGGAGTAACACAAAGAATTAAAATACTAAAAGCAGCAGAAGATTTAGAAAGAGCAAGTGGATTTAAAGTTGGGACATATCTACGAGCTCCATTAGTTGTTGGTGGAGTATTAACTGGAAATATTCCAGCTATACTTTCGGCAATAGTTGCTTCACCAGAAATAGCAGTTAAATTACTTCGTGCTTATGGTTATACTTCAAAAACAGCACAACCTATAATTAAATTACTATATCAAATAGGTAATGATGTTAATAATTTTAGACTTCCAGGACAATTTCAAAAATATATAGAAGATTATATAAAAAACCCAAAAATAGGTGCAACAATAGAAGATATTAGTAAAAATGCTGATTATTCGTCTACACCAAATAATACACAAATTAAACCAACAAAAAATAATGCTAAAATAACTGAAAATACCATAAACCCAAGTATATCACCAAAAGAAGTAAAGTCAAGTCTATTAGAAGAAGCCAAGAAGTATAAGAGTGCGGAGGAGTTTGTGAATATTATAAAGGCTAAACATAGACCACCAGATGCTAAAGGAGGTTCTCCTTTAAGTGATTTGACTGGAACATTTCCTAACGATATTTATTCTGATAAAGCAAATAGATTATATGGAGATTACGGAATGGCTGGTGAAAAAGAAGCAGTCAAAATAATACAGTCTTTTAAAGGTAAGCCAAATACGGAGGTGACAATTTATAGAGCTATTAACTCAAACGAACCAAAAATATTTAATGGTGGAGATTGGGTTACTATTTCCAAAGATTATGCAAAACAACACGGGGAATCAAATTTAGAAAAAGGATTTAAAATAATCTCTCAGAATGTAAAAGCTAGTGAAATTTTTAACGATGGTAATTCTATTCTTGAATGGGGTTATAGACCAAATGGACATACAGATTTATCACGTTCCCAACTCACCGACATTTGGAAGAAAGCAAATAAGTTGAAATAAGTTAGAAAATATGTTATAATATCAGTAATGGACTCGGCTCAGAAAACAAAACTAGCCAAAGCATTAGCCTTTAAAGCTAACCCGCTTAAAACCTTCACCGAAGAAAACGAGAAGGTTATTCTTGCTATTGAAGAAATTAAAAATGATTCACAAAAGATAGTTGAAGCGGTTGGCGAACTTGACCAAACTAAAGCATCTAAAAGAGACCTTGAAATAGCTATTGAGGGTGTTCAGACAATCAAGGGAGATAGAGGTTTTAAAGGAGAGAAAGGAGATAGAGGTGTAGATGGAAAAGATGGAAAAGATGGAATAAATGGAGTTGATGGAATTGATGGTATAAACGGAAAAGACGGCACTGATGGAATTAATGGTAAAGATGGGAAAGACGGCTCACCAGATACGGGAGAACAAATCATAGAAAAAATAAATTCAGATAAGAAGAAAGTAATTAAAAAAGAAAAGGTTGAAGGACTTGCTGAAATAGAAAGACTTGCTACTTTTGGTGCTAATAGACCGATAGGTGTTGGTGGTGGAGCTTCAGGTATACGAGAAATAAGAGCTGGTTCAGGTATTACCGTATCAAACACAAATGAAATAGTAACCATATCAGCTCCAGGTTCAACTACAGATGAAAAAGTAAAATACGATGTCAACGACCCAACAGCTGGATATGTTGCAGATAAGTTTGTAGCAGGAACAGGTATTACTTTATCAGAAGGAACTGGTGCAGATGAGAATAAACTGAAGATTACCAACTCACTTGACCTCTCTGGTTATGTCCCCTACACAGGAGCAACTGGTGGTGTCAACTTAGGTGCTTTTAACTTAACTGCAACATCTGTAATAGAAACTACTCCTACGCTTTTAAAGTTAGACCAAACAACTCCGCAATCTGTAATCAATGGACAACCTAATTTCAAAGCAGGAACAAAAATTGACCCTGCAGGAACTTTTGACTTTTCTACTATTGCTGGAGTTCCTAGTTCATTTGGTATTTATAATCCTATTACAAATGATGCTGGTGGCTACAACGCAGTTACTTATTTTACAAATTCCGACCCTAATAATGCCGCTACCATTGGTGGTTTAGCTTTCGGTGGTTCAATAGACGGCGGTGGAAGTTATTATGGTCCGAGTCAAGCTATTGGATTGAATGGGTATGTTAATGTTGGAAAAACTTCATATACTGGAAGTGTTGTTGTAGCCTCTTTAACTGGGCAGTTATCGGAGGGTAGTGTAGTAGATGGGTTTACTGGTGCAAATATAGACTTTTTAGTTACAGGGGATGGGTCAACCGCTGATAATGCAACAGGAGTAAAAATTAGTTTGAATAGTGTTGACAGCGGAGTAATAACAACAGCAATAGGTTTGAATATTGGCGATATTGTAGCATCAAACGCTTATTCTATTAAAACAGGTTTAGGGTTAGTTAAATTTGGTGATGATGTAGAAATGGCAGGAAGTTTAATTGGAGTTACAGATTTAACTTTACTTTCAACAACTCTCGGAGCAGAGAAAC
>Ga0268283_1000870_pt1 | contig 16586 bp, 7 predicted proteins | sample saktaG_13_FD_190140 | JGI IMG/M metagenome (GOLD analysis project Ga0268283, IMG submission 190140) | Saline water microbial communities from Sakinaw Lake, British Columbia, Canada - sak_2013_06_06_36m | ecosystem: Environmental > Aquatic > Non-marine Saline and Alkaline > Saline ... | reverse complement strand
GGTTGCTTTGATCACTGGACTAAACAATACCATATCATTTCATTTCCTTTTTGTTTAACAAAAGGGAATATTTAATATATTTGATGCATTAACTCTTTAATTTTTCTTAAAGTTATGCTTCTTAAGGAACTATTGAAGTCTAAAGGGATCAAGCAGAAGTGGCTGGCGAGGAAGATGGGGGTATCTGAAGTGACCATGAGCAACTGGTGTTCCGCCAAGAGTCTTCCCAACAAAGAACATCTCCAAAAACTGAGCGACATACTTGATATCCCCGTAAAAACTCTTGTAAACATTTGATGGGTACAGATTCAATATATAAACTGTCATTTACTGCTGCATCACTTCGCCTGAACGAAATGGTCAAAGTTGCGAAAGCTGCCCATGATTCTGGCATCACCAACCTGAATGAAGTCAGAGATAGCGGTGTTGTATTCACCTCTGGCAAAGCCCGTACAACTGAACGTGAGTTTCGGGAGATCAAGAAACGGTTGGAACTGCTCACTCCAGACCAGCTTGAAGTCTTGATCCATGGTGATCTGATATCACAAAAACAGATCGCTTTTCTGGCATTGTGCAAGCACTATGACTTTATCAGGGATTTCGTTATCGAGGTGATCCGTGATAAGATGCTGCTGTTCGATTACAAAATCAATGAATCTGATCTAAATTCGTTCATCAAAAACAAGATGTATCAGCATCCTGAACTCGAAGAGTTCTCAGATTCCACAATGAAAAAAGCCAAACAGGTCATGTTCCGAATACTGGAGCAAGCTGGGATCATCAACAATACAAAAGAGAAAATTATCCAGCCACAGCTTCTTCAGCATGATGTCATTAAGGTCATTGCCACCGATGACCGCAGTCTACTACGGGTTTTCATGATCTCAGATCGAGACATAAAAGATATAAAGTATTAATATGGAAGATATTGCTAAGAAATTCGATCATCTGTATCAGGTAATCTCTACAGAAGAGTTCCTCAGAATGGAATCACTTGGTGGGGAGATACCCTTTTTCATTTCTGCATTTGATCCCAAGCAGCAGATCGATGTTGACAAAGCCATAAAAGGACTAAAGAAGAAACTGGAGAAGAATGGTATCCCAGTGCTTGAGGTTAATCTATACGACATCTCGCTTGATATTCTGAACAGTGAACTTGGAGAAGGTGAAATTTTCGAGCTTGAGAAAACGATGGATAAAACCCAGTTCAAAGAGGCTCTCCAGTCAACCCTTGACATCAATGAGGTGCTGATCCCAAAACTGAAGGAGATCATCGATACAAGTAACGCAAGGGTCTATTTTTTAACAGGGATTGGAATGGTCTACCCCTTCATTCGTTCACACAACGTATTGAATAACCTTCAGAATGTAGCAAAGAAGGCACCTACCGTGGCATTCTTTTGCGGGGAATACAATGGGCAGTCACTGGAACTGTTCGGATTACTGAAAGATGACAACTACTACAGGGCATTTATTATAGATAACTACAAATTGAAAAAATGAAACTCCAAGAATTCTTTCTGAAAGACATTAACCGTCCAATCGAAACGGTTATTAAAGCGGATGACCAAGAGCATATTTATGAGGAAGTCATCGAGTATGTCGTTACCAATGAGGTGTCCAAGAAGATTCGGGACTTCTTCTCAGCCTACAACGACTATCAAGGAGCCAACGGTGTCTGGATAAGCGGCTTCTTCGGAAGCGGGAAAAGCCATTTACTGAAAATTCTTTCCTATGCATTGGAAAACAAAGAATTCAATGGATTTAAGCTGGGTGAGCTTTTCGCTGAAAAGATCGACAGGGATGAAATCCTAAAGGCGGATATTTTGACTGCCACTCGGTGCCCATCGGAGTCAATACTGTTTAACATTGACCAGCAAGCTCAGATCACAACCAAACAAGAAGAAGATGCTTTGTTGAACGTTTTCTATAAGGTTTTCAATGATCATATGGGCTATTTTGGAGCCCAGCGTCATGTGGCTGAGTTTGAGCGGTGGCTGGATTCCGAAAAGGTCTTTAAACAGTTTCAGGAACTGTTTGAAAAGACGACAGGCGAATTCTGGTCAAACGCTCGCAGAAAGTACTTCTCGCCAAAAGTCAAGGAAGCAATCGGTGCTGTTCTTTCAAAAATTTTAGGTGATAAACCTGAAAAATACACCAATATTATTGAGACCCTTCGAAATGATTCATCCATATCAGTAGATGATTTCTGCACCAAGGTCAGTGATTATATCAAAATCAAACCCAAGGGATTTCGGCTGAATTTCTTCGTGGATGAAGTAGGGCAGTACATTTCTGAGAATTCAAAGCTCATGCTGAATCTACAAACAATTGCAGAAACACTGGCAACCAAGACCAAGGGTAATTCATGGATTCTTGTTACATCACAGGAAGACATGGAGCGGGTTGTAGGGGATATGAATAAAGCCCAGCAGAATGACTTCTCAAAGATTCAGGCTCGCTTCAAGCTAAAAATCCCACTTACATCCGCCAACGTTGATGAAGTAATCGAGAAAAGGTTGTTAAGTAAAAAACCTGAAAATCAGCCATTTTTAAAGAAAATATGGAAGAATGAACAGGCGAATATGGAAACCTTGCTGTCATTTTCCGAAGGCGGGGTGCAGTTCAAAGGATTCCAGAATGAAACGGATTTTATCAACAAATATCCCTTTGTAGCCTATCAGTTTGATCTCTTCCAGCAATGCATAAGAGCATTGTCTAATCACAATGCATTCCAAGGGAAGCACGCCTCCGTTGGTGAGCGATCCATGCTGGGGGTCTTCCAGCATGTCATCCAGCACATTGAGACAAAGGACGAGAATGCCATTGTAAGTTTTGATCTGCTATTTGAGGGCATTCGGTCTACTATCCGTGGAGAACTGCAAAATGCCATTACCCTTTCAGAGAAAAACCTTGACAACGACTTTGCCATCAAAGTACTGAAAGCCCTGTTCATGGTCAAGTACTACAGCAACTTCAAAACTACTGTCAGAAATATCTCTACCCTGATGATCGACAACATACATGTTGATCTAATGGAACATGAGAAGTATATCCAGCTTGCCCTGAGTATTCTGGAAAACCAAACCTACATCCAGAGAAATGGTGACCTTTTCGAATTTCTGACCGATGATGAAAAGGATATTGAACAGGAGATCAAGGCAACTGATATCGATGATCAGAAGGTAACAGAGCTGTTCAAGGATATCGTGTTCGATGAAATCATCAGGGACACAAAAATCAGATACTTGGACAACAAACAGGAATATGACTTCACAAGTAAAATCGATGGAGCCATTCTGGGAAGAGAAAAGGAACTGGTTGTTGAGATCATAACACCCAATTTCAAAGATCATGACAGGGAAGAGTTCTTTACTTCCCAGACCATGGGGTATTCCACCTTGTTAATGATGGTTCTCAGAAATGACGACCACTTGTTGATGGATGTCAGAATGTACCTGAAGACCGACAAATACATTAAACAAACCCAATCACAAACCACTAAAGACAATACAATTCGTATTCTGTTCGAGAAAGCGAAGCAAAATACTGAGCGCAGAAAAATCTTGGTTTCACAAGTAAAGCTGCTTCTTGGAGAATCGGACGTGTACTTTAACGGGCAGAAACAATCCATTCCAAATTCATCTGATGGTAAGACTAAGGTCATTACTTCATTCCAGAGCTTGATAAAACTTGCCTATCCCAATCTTAAAATGTTAGGCACGACAGTCTTTTCCGAAGAAACAACAAAAAGCATTATCAAGGACAGGGCTGATGATCTATTCGGCACTGACGATGCCACAATGTCTGAAGCCGAATCCGAGGTTTTGAATATAATTCATCGTAGAAAGCGACAGTCTGAAAGAACCACACTGAGCGATCTTCGTGATCATTTTAGCAGAAGACCCTATGGATGGTACCAAAATGCGATCTGGAGTATTACTGCACGACTTTACAAGCGTGGCAAGGTTGAGTTGCGACAGGATTCCAATTTACTTGACGATGATGGTGCCCTGAATGCGTTTCTGAATAACAGGTTCTATGCAAGTACCTTGCTGGAGCCCCAAATCGATATTGATCCCAGACAGGTAAAGGCATTATCGGAAGTTTATACCAGTTTCTTTGACGAACCATGTCCCGCCAGAGAAGCCAAAGACGTTGCAACCGTTTTTCAGGACAAACTAAAAGATGAGTACATCAACCTAAGTCGGATATTGGTCAGTAAGGATAACTACCCTTTTCTATCGGAAATAGAGCCAGTGTTCACATTTCTCGATAAGCTGATCAAGAAGGAATTCACATATTACCTGACCTCGCTCAAAGATTTTGAGGGCGACCTGATGGAGTTCAAGGAGAAGACACTTGACCCGATTAAAAGGTTCTGGAATGGTGAACAGAAAAAAATTTTCGACTCCATACAGCACTTCTTTTCAGGGAACCAGTCCAACCTTGATTATGTTGAGTGCGAAGAACTTTCGACACTAAAAGGTGTCATTGAGCACCCGAAACCATATACTGGCAGTATCATTAAAGATGCCAAGGCAGCTAAGGACAGACTCACAGCCATGGTGTTGAAGCAAATCGAGGATGAGAAGGGACAAACCAAACAAGAAATTGAAACTACTATTACTGTTATACAGGGCAAGCCAGAGTTTACAGGGTTAGAAAAAGGGAAACAAGATTTGGTGTTAAGACCTTTCTTTGATGAACTTCAGAAGCTCAAAGACCAGCGATTCATCGCAAACCTTCGTGAGACCAGATCAAAAATAAGAGGTAGACTGCTGGAACAGCAGTTGAATGAAATGATCCGCTTGGTCAAACCACCTGACACCCCCAGTGAAGTTAACGAGCCCAAAGTTCATTATATGAGGTTCAACTCTGTAAAAGTGGACTTCCCCAAGTCTGAGTTGCAAACCAAAGAAGATGTCGATAAGTACATTGAAGCTCTGAAAGTTGTTCTTGCAGACCTGATTAAACAAAACAAACGGATATCCTTGTAAACTATGAACACCAATAATTTAAAGCGATTCGCTCAAGAAACCAGAAGAAAACTGCTGGAACAGGTTAGTTCGAGATTGACTTTTATACTGAATGCCGATACCGTTTTGCTGAGAGAAAAAACTGATCAGATCAAACAGCTTCGGGAAGAGTTGAACAGAACACCAAAAGAACAACTTATAGAGAAAGTGGCTTACACGTGGTTCAATCGTTTAATGGCACTTCGCTTCATGGATGCCAACGACTATCAGCCATTGGGATTAAGGATCATTACACCTAAGGATGGATATACGATCCCTGAGTTGCTTGATGAAGCCAAGAAAGGTAATATCTCAGAGGAGCTAAGAGTAGATAGTAAAAGGGTTTTTGCGTTGTTATACAATGAAATTCCAAGTTCTAATCCGCAAAATGAGGCTTATAAAGAACTATTGATTGCTGCCTGTAACCATCTTAATAGTGTTTTACCCTTCCTTTTTGAAAGGATCAATGATTACACTGAGCTTCTTCTCCCTGAAGATTTGACAAGTGATTTTTCGGTGGTAACAGATATTCGAAACGGGATGATTATTGAGGATTGCAGATTTGTTGAAATTATTGGCTGGCTTTATCAATTTTACATTTCAGAAAAGAAGGATGAAGTATTTGCAACTAAGGCTAAAATAAAAAAGGAGGATATCCCCGCTGCAACACAATTATTCACCCCCCGTTGGATTGTCGAATATATGGTGCAAAACACGCTTGGAAAACTTTGGCTTCAAAATCGACCAAACTCAAGATTGAGAGAATTTATGCCATATTTCATTGAATCTGAACCAAACGACATCATTGATTCCCTGAAAATTGTGTCACCTGAGGAAATTAGGTTGGCTGACCCAGCAAGTGGAAGCGGTCATATTTTAGTATATTCATTCGATTTATTTACTAAAATCTACGAAGAAGAAGGCTATAACAGTGTTGATATCCCAAAGCTAATCATAGAAAAGAACCTCTTTGGCTTTGAAATTGATGATAGAGCCGCACAATTATCTGGTTTTTCACTCATGATGAAAGCAAGGGAATACAATCGGAAGGCATTTAAATATGAAATTCTACCAAATATTATTTGTTTCAAGGATTTATCTATCAGCGACAAGGAAATCAATAGCACTGTCAATTTATTAAACATTAAGGTATCAAATGGTCTTTTAAACGACCTTAAGTTGATGCAGCAAGCTACAAACCTTGGCTCATTAATTTTACCGAGTGCCGAGAGAGATGAGATAATCAATGTTATAAGTGTTCTCACCCACTCTCTTGATCAGGGAGATATGTTTTATAAAATTACAGGTGATTCTATTGTAAGTGCACTTCGACAGTTGTCGTTCCTTACAATGAAATTTCATTGTATTGCCGCCAATCCCCCATATATGGGAGATTCTAACTATAACAAGAACCTTTCTGAGTTCATTTATAAAAATTACCCAGAAAGCAAGTTGGATTTAATGACGTGTTTCATGGAAGCTGGAATTGAGACTCTCGTATCTGGCGGTTATCTGGGAATGATAAACCAACATTCATGGATGTTTATAAGTAGCTACAAAGAACTAAGAAAGAAATTATTTGAAAGCATTTGTTTCAAAAACATGTTGCATCTTGGCACAAGAGTATTTCCTGAAATTGGTGGTGAGGTTGTCCAAAATACATCGTTTACTTTACAAAAATTCAATAAAAACAATAATATCACAACATATATACGGCTTGTCGAATTCGATTCTACGGAAAGAAAACGAGATGCAACAATCGAAGTTCTTAAGCACCAGAGAGCAGACCTCAAATATAAAATAAATCAGGAAAATTTTAAATTAATTCCAAACTACAATGTATGCTATTGGTTTTCTGATAGATTAATTGAGAATTTTAAAAATGAGAAAATTGGAAATATATCAATAGCGAAGGCTGGAATTGTATCAGGTATTGATTCCGATTTCTTACGATTATGGTTCGAAGTTACGAATTCAAATATTTCTTTTAAAGAAACTAAATATAATACGAATTTATATTTTGTGCCCATTAACAAAGGTGGAGGAATAAGAAAATATTTTGGTAATGAGGAATATATTATTAACATTCACAACCTTTGGAAAGATGGTAGAACGGGGAAGTCAGTGAGGAGAGGCGACCCCAGTTTTTATTTTAAAGAGGCAATAACATGGACGATGGTTTGCGGGACAAGTTTTTCATTCAGATACTCCGTTCATAGTACATTTGCAACTGCTGCACCAGCCATATTTTTGAATTCCGAAATTCTGACATTATATACTTTGGGATTTTTGAATTCCAAAATCGCCTCATTACTTTTATCGGGCTTTAATCCTACAATAAATTTAGGTTCTGGTGATGTTTCGAGATTGCCAGTAAAGCAGGGCGGAGAAATAACTGAAATTTTAAGAATAGTAAAAGAAAATGTTGCTATTTGTAAGGAGGAATGGGATTCCAGAGAAACCTCATGGAATTTTTCTCAGAATGAGTTGATTAGAATAAGCGGACAGGATATTGAAGAAAAATTTGATTTATTCAAGCTCTATTGGAAGAACAAGTTTTTTCTTCTACACAAAAACGAACAGGTACTTAACGAGCATTACATTAATACCTATGGCTTAAGCGAAGAGCTATCAGCAACCATTCCATATGAAGATATTACTATTCTCAAAGAAGAAACAGAAATCAAAGACGGGAAATTGATTTTCAAATCACAAGAGGTATTTAAACAATTCATTAGCTTCTCAGTTGGGTGCATGTTTGGTCGATATAGTCTTGATCAAAAAGGGATTATAATAGCTAATGAAGGTGAAACCCTTCGAGAGTATCATAAGAAAATTTCCAAAGAGCCATCGGAATGTACCTTTTTACCAGATGAGGATAATATCATTCCCATATTAGAAGATGAGTGGTTTACTGATGACATTGTTTCTCGTTTCTATCAATTTTTAAAAGCAACTTTAGGGGTAAATAATTTCAATAAGAACTTAGCATTCATTGAGGAACAACTCGGTAAAGATATTCGAAAATACTTTATCAGAGATTTTTATGCCGATCATATCAAACGTTATAAGAAACGCCCCATTTACTGGATGTTTTCATCTGCTAATGGTTCTTTTAATGTGCTGATCTACATGCATCGATACACACCCGATACAGTTAATAATATCCTGAATAAATACCTACGGGAATTTATAAACAAACTCAAGACCCGAAAAGAACATCTAATCCATGTTTCTGAAGTTGGCTCCCCCGCTGAAAAGATAAAAGCCATAAAGGAAATGGACACCAATGAAAAAAGACTCATTGAGCTTAGGGACTATGAGCGGGATATAATATACCCATTGGCTATAGAAAGAATCCCAATTGATCTGGATGATGGGGTCTTGGTAAACTATAACAAGTTCGGGAAAGCTGTCAAAGAAGTAGCGGGATTGAACGATAAGAAAACCAAGGAAGCAGTTAGAAAGTTTGATTGGATTGATACTTCACAGATACGATGAACAAAATAGAAGAAGCACTGACAAGGCTCTATGCCAAACATCGGATCATATTCTGGTACGATGAAAAACAGGAATTGCTGGAACAGTTCAAGGAACTTGAATTGAGTGGGGTTGAAAAGGTCACGGTGAATAACAACCAGTTCACTGTCAAGTATCTCACCAATAAAGAAAAGCCTGAGAATAAATTCCTTCTTTACTTTCCCAGTAAAAAACCAAGTAATGCAGACAATTGGCTGCTTGACATGGAATTGGCTTATTATGTCTTCCAAACTGATCAGGCGGCTATGTTCGCACAGGAGCTTGAACTGGAATATCATTTTACTGAACTTATCAATGAACACATCGAGTTTTTCAAAAGCAAGGATCGCAGAGTCCGTCTGAAAGAGTTATTGGGAAAAGATGATGATTATCAAGCCATTCGATACAAACTACTTGCCGTATTGTTCGACACTGACAATGTCAGCCTGATCACCTTCCTTCAGGCACATGCATCGGCATTCAATGATGGGAATGAGCGTTTCGACAAAGAACTTGACCGTTACCTACTGAAAGAATTCTATTGGAAAGAGGTTTCAAGGAAGTACGGATATATCAGCGATTCACCTTCGATTTATGACTTCCTGATTGAAATCTTTAACAACAACTTCTCATTGGGGAAGCGATCATCGATCTCAAAAGAGTCTAAAATACTGATATCCATCTGGAAAGATACTATTTCATACAATGCCGCTTTTCGGGAACTATCAAGGAAAATAGCCAATGATTTGAAGATCGAATCGTCTCTTGGTGAAGCGACCATGGAGGATATTATACAGGATGACCTATTTGAACTTATAGACAAACGCATCTTATCAGAACTGGTAAATAAGATTGGAGATGAAGTTATTTCAAGTGAAAAGTTGCTCCAATTAATCAAGCAGCGGGAAAACAAGTTCTGGTACCATGACTTTGAAGATTACTATGCATGTCTTGATAACGGAATCCAGATGATTTCTTTGATCCGTAAGTTCGCTGGAATAAAAATAGAATCGTTCCCTGAAGGCATCAAAACCTACACCCAGCAGCTTTTCAAGATAGATTGGCACTACCGCCAGTACATTTACCATTATCGTCAGGCAAAACAGAACAAGGTACTTCAGCCTCTCACTGAAAAGGTGGAGAAGGTTTACTGTAATGACTGGCTCCTGACCTTCGGGAACGAATGGCAAAAAACAATTGACTCGACCAAAACATGGACGAACCTGAATAATGTTGCTCAAAGAAGGTTCTTTGCTGACCATGTGAAACCTATTATTTCAAAGGGGCAGCGACTCTTTGTGATTATTTCAGATGCCTTTAGGTATGAATGTGGCTGGGAATATTTTCAAAAAATCCAGAATGAGAAGCGGTTCGAAGGTGAGATGGAGTATTTGGTCTCTACCCTTCCTTCCTATACTCAATTGGGGATGGCAGCCCTGTTACCCAACAGTTCTTTATCTTTTCAGCCCGAATCGGATAGCGTCCTTCTCGATGGACTTTCAACTCAGGGTGTTCAGAGTCGGGGTAAGATATTGGAACAATTTGCTGGTGTACGAGCCACTGCCATCAATGCCGAAGACTTCATGAGCCTTAATTCTGCCACAGAAGGTCGTGATTTTGTTAAAAACTACGATCTGATATACATCTACCACAATCGCATTGACAAGGTAGGTGATGACAAAACAACGGAAGACAAGGTCTTTGAGGCGGTTCATGATGAAATAGAGTTTCTTATGGATTTGGTAAAGAAGATCGCCAATATGAACGGCAACAACATGTTCATCACCTCAGATCATGGCTTCCTTTATCAGAATAACGAACTCGATGAAAGTGATTTTTCAATAGGAACAGTATCTGGTGAAATCTGGAAGGAATCCAGAAGGTTTGTGATTGGCAAGAACCTGAAAAGCGTTTCGGGGGCAAAGCATTTTACTTCTGAACAGCTTAACTTGTCAGGAGATGCTGAAGTCCTGATCCCGAAATCCATCAACAGGATTCGAATTAAAGGTGCTGGATCGAGGTTTGTTCACGGAGGGGCATCTCTTCAGGAAATCATTATACCGCTGGTAAAAGTCACCAAAACACGTCAGGACACGACAAAATCAGTGGATGTTGATATCATCAAGTCAACTGATAAGATCACAACGAATATTTTGGCAGTATCCTTCCTTCAAACTGAATTGGTCAGCGATAAGGTTTTACCACGCCAAATCCGAAGTGCGATCTATTCAGAAGATGGACAAATGTTGAGTGACCAGTTCACCTACTATTTTGATATTACCGAAGGGATTGAACGCATGCGGGAAGTTAAGCATCGCTTCCAACTCAGTTCTAAGGCAAGTGGCAGATATAAGAACCAAAGGGTGAAATTGGTGCTGGAAGAGCCAGTTGAAGGCACCAGCAAATGGAAGCAGTACAAAGATTACTATTACACCCTGAATATTTCATTTACAAATGATTTTGATGAGACGTGATATGAATGAACTTGATAAGAAAATCAACCAGCTCTTTGCTGGCAAAGTCGTCCGAAAAGACCTTACCAAACTCGTAAAAGGAAATGCTATCGTACCGACCTATGTGCTTGAATATCTTCTGGGGCAGTATTGTGCCACGGATGACGAAGAGACCATCAAGCAAGGGGTTGAAACAGTAAAAAGCGTCATTGCCAAGCATTTCGTGCATCGGGATGAAGCCCAGTTGATCAAATCAACCATTCGGAATCAGAAATCACACAGGATCATCGACAAGGTATCCGTTAAGTTGAATGATAAACGGGATTGCTATGAAACCAGCTTTGCAAATCTTGGTCTGAGCAAGGTGATCATCAATGATGATGTGGTCAAACAATACCCCAAGTTGCTCTCTGGCGGAGTATGGTGCATTGCCACCATGGGATATCAAACCTCTGATGAACGGGATGCATCCCCTTGGGTAATTGAAAATCTGAAGCCGATCCAAATATCACATGTCGATCTGGATGAGTTTAAGGAGATCAGGAAAAGTTTTACCAGAGATGAATGGATCGATCTGTTGATGCAATCCATTGGGCTTAATCCAGAGGAGTTTACTTTACGATCCAAACTGATCCAACTCGCACGATTGGTGCCGTTTTGCGAGAACAATTATAACCTGATTGAACTTGGGCCCAAAGGTACGGGCAAGAGTCACATCTATTCCGAGATGTCACCTCATGGGATTCTGATCTCTGGTGGAGAAGTCTCGAAAGCTAAGCTGTTTGTTAATAATAGCACTGGGGATATCGGACTGGTGGGCTACTGGGATGTCGTCTCCTACGATGAGTTTGCGGGTAAGAACAAAAAGATCGACAGAGGGCTGGTGGACATTCTGAAGAACTATCTGGCGAACAAGTCCTTCAGTCGTGGTACCGAAATCTATGGTGCATCAGCTTCCATGGCGTTTGTGGGTAACACCGATCATCCCGTACCCTACATGCTTAAGCACACCAATTTGTTTGAGGCGTTACCGAAAGACTACTATGATACCGCCTTTCTCGACAGGCTGCATTGCTATTTGGCTGGCTGGGAAGTTCAGAAGCTGCGCAACGACATGTTCACCGACAACTACGGCTTCATCGTTGACTACCTTGCCGAAGTTCTCAAAGAGCTTCGCAAAGAGGACAGGATGAATGATTATGCACGGTTCTTCGAGCTTTCAGATACCATTACCACTCGTGATAAAACATCAATTGCGAAAACATTTTCTGGACTGGTCAAAGTGATCTTTCCAAATGGTGAGTTCACAGAGGAAGATGCTAAGCTACTGATAGAATTCTCCATCGAGAACCGCAAACGGGTCAAAGATCAGCTCCGTAAGATGGATGACACCTTTGAAAATGTTGATTTCTCATACAAGAACAAGCAAAGTGGAAAGAAGACCTATGTCCAGACCCTTGAATATATTGAGTACAAAGACTCTTTAGGTCTGCCTAAAGATACATTCTTCGAAGAAGCACAGCCAGAACCTGAGAAGAAAGTAGAGCCGCTCAAGAAACCAGTGGCAATGGAAGGTCAAAGGATCATTCGGGATAACCAGTCTGGCATCTCATACGATCTTCTTTTTGGAGATTATCTGGTCGGTGCAAAAGAGATCACCCTGACTGATCCATATATTCGATTGCCATACCAGCTTCGGAACTTCATGGAATTCGCCAAGTTGGTCGCCAGCAAAAAGAATGAGCTGGATGAAGTAAAGCTCCATCTGGTTACCAACAATAATGAAGAGTACCTTGAAAACTCTAAAGAAGCCTTCAAAGAGATCACCGATTCACTGGAATCCCTTGGAATCAACTTCACCTATGAATTCGAAGAGAACACTCATGACCGCTCCATTTTACTCGATAATGGATGGAAGATTGTGCTCGGCAGGGGGTTGGATATTTTCCAGAAGACCAGTGGGTGGTATGACATTGCTGAGTATTATCAGGAGAAGCGGTTGTGTAAGGCGTGTGAGATAACTTTTGTTAAAACAAATGGAAATTAGCCCTTTAACGGTAGAAGTAGTTTTTGATCCATTTGAACAGAAGATTTATTCTGGTTTGAAGACCATTGGCGATACACTTGCTGCTTTTTATAGAGAAGGAGTGAGACTTGTTAAATATGACAACTCCGAGATCAGATCGTATCTCATTGGACATATTTTGCGAGAAATTGATGGCGGCATAAGAGATGTATTTTCCTCTAATGATGTAAAAGAAAGAATCTCATTCGAATACGGTATACCTGAAAAAAAACATTTAGCAGATATTTTGGTGGTCATAGGTGAAAAGCCAGACTCAAAATTTGCCAACAAATGGTTTGAAATGGCAAAGACTTTTCCTGAGATGGCGCACCGTGGCAGTGTTGTGGGCATACCTCGTCCACCTGAAGAAGCGATTACGGTATGGAATGCCTATCAAGAAATTCTCATTAGACTCATTGGTGATTATTATTCATTTATCGAGAGGATTGAAAGAATTGCAGGTTTTGAGAAACCACCCAAAAAAATTGACAGGGTATTGTCAAATATATTCAAACAACCAAGAATAGAATCAGTCTTCTATAGATGTTTAAGGTCGTTAGAATGGTTTCACCCACTTCTAAATGCAGGTTTTTTTGACGCTTCCACTGTTCCAAATCTAATTAAAGTTGATGGCGGAATTCGATTCTCATTTTGGGCACCTTTACCATATCTTGAGTTCGTTTCAGAAGAAATTGCGAGAGGGAACCACTCAAATCTGAGTAAATCATTAGTTGAGATAATGACAAATGTCACTGACAGGTACTTGGTTGATGATAATCTGGATAACTATTTCCTTTGGAACAGTTTTCTTAAAATTTTGACCAACCTTCCCAATTCACTTGTACCCATTGAAGTTCTCGATTTAATTCCACAATGGCTAAATTCGAGATTTGATACCCTCACGGTGTCGGCAGACATATGCGAACATCTGTTGCCAAAATTTCTTGAAAATCCTAATGGTGACGACATTGTCAAAGCAGAAAGGCTTTTAATTAACATATTGAAACTTGTACCTATCGAAAGAAAATCGGATGACCCGATGATAAAACAGATTTTAGGTTCTGGTTTCCAATATATTCTTAATATAAAACCATTTTGGTTGAATAAGATATTATATGAGGAAAAGCAGTTAATAAAAAATGTAGCATGCCTGTTTTCTGATGATGCAATCAATAAACTATTTGATCAGATCCTGGTCGTTACAGAAGAAAGTGATTATTTCCTTTGGTTGGAGTCTATTTCTGAAATGAAATCAGAAGATGGATATTCCAATCAGAATGCATTCTTAATCTTATTTTTCAAAAATCTGATCTTAAAGCAACATGAGTTTTGCCCAACACGGCTGAATCATCTTTTTTTGTATCTGGTGAATACGAAGAAGGAGAATACCCTAAAGAAAAAGTTCATTTTATTCATAATTACTTTGAACTGGACTTCACGCAAAGAAGTATTCTTTGAATTAATTAAGGATAAGGATAAGGCGAGTTACTTCTCAACATATAAATTGGACGGTGATCTATATTTTCTCTTACAGAATGCTCAAATGCACCTAACCAAAAAAGAAGCAAAAAATCTAAAAATAATCATTGAGCATGGGCATAAAGAAGATGAAGAAGTTGATCCAACCTATCATGACTATAGGAAATTAAAGTGGTACTCCGCTCTTAGAGACCATCCTGAGTTCACTGACCTATATTTAAAACTTTCAAAAGAAAAGAAACTGTCGCATGAGGATATTGAAGCGGAGAACAAAATAACAGTTAAGTCGGGCGATGCGTCTCCTTTATCCCCTGAAGATATTCTCAAACTGAAAACAAGCGAGATTTTACAAAGAATACAAGAGTTCAATCCTGACAATTGGAATAGTGATTTCACAATAAGAGGTTTTGCTGAATGCTTTGGGGATGCTATAAAAATAGACCCTGAGAGGTTTTCAGGGGAATTGAAAAATAATTTACAGTTGCCATACATTTATGCGGCTAAAGCAATATCAGGGTTTAAGGAGGCATGGAAACAGCATCAATTTTATAATGTTGCAGCAGTTTTTAATTTCATCTGGTTGTATGTTACCCAGCCTGACTTTGGGACTGAAAAATTAAAGATCGCTCATGATCATTGGAATACCAACTCAACGTGGATCGTTAAAGAAATATGTGAATTAATCAAAGCTGGAACAGATGATGATTCATGGGCATTCGAATGGGATATAATACCAACAATCATTGATGTTATAACCAAATTCATAAATACTCTAACTTCAGAACGATTTGATTTCCCATCGAAAGCAACACAAGTTGAATACTCTTTGAACTCGGCTGCTGGTCAACTTTTAACGGCATTAATCTACACTTCACTGAGAATTGCCCGAAAAAATAGGTTGAAAAAAAATAGGGAAGGCTCGAATTGGCAACTCGAACTAAAAGCGTTATATCAATCTACTATAGATAAGAAGATTATTGATTCCTTCAATCTTCAGGGGTTTTTCCTCAGTCAGTTTAGATTTTTGGATCGGAACTGGATAATTAATAGAATAAAAATGAATCTGAATGTTGATGAAGAATTATGGACTGGTTTCATGCAAAACTTTTTATTTCATCGACCTTTCGTAACAAAGGAGATGTATCGGTTACTTAAACCACATTATCGACGAGCTCTGTACTTTGAAAGTTTAGGGAAAGATATTTCTTCTGAAAACCTCGCTCGTCATTTACTTGTATGCTATTTCTATGATATTGAAAATTTGCATGGAAGTTCGCTCATACTTGAATTACTAATAAATGGCAACCATAAAATTATCGAAGGTGTTATTCATTTCATTTTACAGCAATCTAAATTCCCAAACGTTGTATTAGAGGGTAAACCTGTCAGCCTAAAGCCGAAAATATTAGAAACGTGGCAAATCTTAAATAGGAGGTTCAACGGGCTTTCGGACAAAGACTCTGTCAAAATTATGTCGGAGTTGACACGCTTTGTCTGTTTTGTTGATCAGTTGGATGAATCAAATATTCATTTGGTAACAGATTCTGCAAAGTGCACTTCTAATAGCTTTAATGCTTCTTTTCTATTTGAAGAATTGAAAAAACTAAAGTTTAAAGGTGTAAAAGCTATGGTGGAGAATTACATCTGTGATATTTTCAATGCGATCCTGTCTGTCCATACACCTGATTTCAGGCGTGAGGATATTTATGATTTGGTGGAATTTCTCTACGCCTCGGAAAACATTAGCGTTAAAGAAAATGCTGGAAAAATATGTAATCACTACGGGGAGAAGGGATTTGATTTTCTTAGACCATTATGGGAGGCTAACAATTTATTACCATTAGCTTAGTAGTGATTCATTTTGGTTGAATAGTTTCGACAATTTCATCTTTCTGATAAGTCGAGGGACTTCAGCTATTTCTATCAGGACACAAGGTGCATGTCGAGGGTTCCCCTCCGAATAATCAATCTGCAAATAAAACTCCTTTCCTTGTCGCCATAACTGCCCCCTTTGACCTGTCTCAACAGGTTGGTCTTCTACTTTGTATTGGC
>Ga0268283_1000868_pt1 | contig 16631 bp, 12 predicted proteins | sample saktaG_13_FD_190140 | JGI IMG/M metagenome (GOLD analysis project Ga0268283, IMG submission 190140) | Saline water microbial communities from Sakinaw Lake, British Columbia, Canada - sak_2013_06_06_36m | ecosystem: Environmental > Aquatic > Non-marine Saline and Alkaline > Saline ... | reverse complement strand
GCTTGATGCCGTATGCCAAGAGGTTGAGTCTGGATTACGAAGATTGGCTTCTGCTCCAACGGAAGTTACTCGGTTAAGCGGTTGGCCATGGATCATAAATAGTATTAATTTGAATGCAACTTAGAATAAGGAAATATCTTTTTTTGAAAGGGGTTTTAAGAGAAGCTTTAACGAGGTATGCTTTTTTCAGGGCGTGGGGGCGCATTAGCATTTAACGTGCTTAAAATAAACCTGAATTATTTCATAAAGTTTTAAGCCTCCTGATGAAAGTTACTGCCAGCCCTTGCCAAAAAGGTAAGTTACCCTGATTCCAGTCCAGGATAACGAAAACCAAGAATAATCATTGGGGTTTGACAGCAAGGGCACTTAAAAACAGACCTTGGCCGCTCTTTGATAACTGTAAGAAAAACCCGCAAAATCAATTGCACAACAGACAGCAGTTTCTTTGCGTTGCTATGGAGAAACCCATAGTCCCTGACCCGCCGAAATCCCCTGGGCAGGACATGCTGCAGGATGAGAAACAAAAAATCTTCTCCCTTTAGGGTGCGATATCGGGTCTTACCGGTTTTGCTTTCAATATATTGAAAGGTGATTTGGCCGTTCTGATTTGAAGTGATATTTTTTTCACTGATAACCCCGCGGTATAGATATCGGGATAAGTATTTCAGGGCGCTTATCCCTTTTCCGACATGGGAGCAGTCAACAACCCATTCCTTGGGAACGTTTCCGGGGATGGAAAGTTTGGCTTCATTTAATTCTGCCAGGAATCTGGCCCGAAAAACTTTAGCCATGGCCTTTTTGTTGAACAGATACTTGCTTTTTTTCTTTTTCCACTGGCGCCTTTTTTTATCGACTCCTCCGCCGGGTACCACCGCATGAATATGAGGATGGTAGTCCAGTTTTCTGCTGTTGGTATGTAAGACCATGGTCATGCCGATTTCTGCTCCGAGGTTTTTTGGATTCAAGCCAAAATCCTTTAGCGTGCTGGCGGCGCAGGAAAATAAAATAGAATATACGGTTTTCTGATGATTCCAGGCCAATGGTCTTAATTCACAGGGCAGTGTAAACGTCACCATAAAATATAGAACCGGCAACAGCTTGGCCTGCTGCCGGTCAATCCACTGGTTGACTTCATGGTTTTGACATTGTGGACAACTGCGATGCCCGCAGGACAGAGGTCGCCACTCTGCATGATCACAACCGGGACAATGCACATAAAGTTCGCCGCAATCCTTTGTGCGGCAACTGGCCATGGCATGAAGCGCCTTGAGATGACCCGGCAATGCGAGCTTTTTATACTTGGCTGTAAAAGCAGGATAATATTGTTGAATAATAGTGGCAATGTTCATGATCACACCTTCTTCAGATCGACATGAAGGCTGTTGATCAGAGCATTAATGGCAGTCAAGCTGTCTTTTTCCGTGACATCCGTCAGGTGAGCATAACGTGCAGTTGTTGCAGGACTGGAATGACCGAGCAGGGCCTGAATATGACGAAGACTCAGCCCTCGTTCAAGAAGATGCGTGGCAAAGCTGTGGCGAAGGGAGTGTATATGGACTTTTTTTTAATCCCGCATTCTTCGACCACTGTTTTCATGGCCTTTTGTGCACCGCCTTTATCCATATGGGTTGTTGCCTTCTGGATAGTTTTAAGATTGCCATTTGCGTTGGGGAAGATAAAATATGGATGACGATGCCTTCTCCAGAGTTCACGCAATGCCTGCAAGGTCAGATCCGGTAATGGCACAATACGATCCTTGTGGCCTTTGCCCCGGCGGATATGAGCCTTTTTACGCCCTGCATCGATATCACCGATCTGAAGAGACAATGCCTCTTCAAGGCGAAGTCCCATGGAATAGGTGGTTAATAAAAAAACACGATAGCGTAGTTTTCGTGTTGCCCCGATGAGTTGCTCCACTTCGGCAGGGGTAAGAATATCAGGTATGGTATGAATCTTTGGAGGCTTTACAATGTTAAGCCATTGCCAGTCCTTTTTAAGGACATACTTCCAAAAGAATTGCAGTCCGTTTCGATCGATTTTGACCGTACTCCAGGAATGGCTCTCAACCAGTTTGGCAAAATAGATTTCAAATTGTTCCAGGCTCAATTGATCAGGACAGCAGCCAAAATGTTCACTGACTCGACGGACTGCCCGGGAATAGGCGTCAATTGTTTTCTGGCTTTTTCCCTGAAGCTTTAGAAGCCTCAGGTGACATTGATAAAGCTCTTTAAATCGATTTACTTCATTTGGATTCATGGTGTGTTCTCCTTTTTTATTAAGTGCCTGGAATTAGGCAAGTACGGGAGTTATACACCAATTATGTGTTTTTCTTTTTGTTTTTTCTGCCGCGCATGCGGCTTCGTCCAACAAGTCCGTCAACCGTTATCACATCAACAAATACCAATAGTAGGAGATCGCTGCCAGGGAGGTGTAAGGTGTATAAATACAAATCGATCATTCTAATTGTAATGGCGCTATCCATGTTCGGCGGGATTAATAACTATTCATCAGCATCTGATGAGGAATTGTTAATATCATCGGGAAAAGGAATTCTTCGGACATGGGAGGACGTGTTATCAAAGGGATATATTGGTGTATCGTAAGACAAGGGAGGAGGTTGGAGAGCAGGAAAACACCTATGGTTTCCTGGATCGGGCAGTTACGATATTAAGAAATCTGATTCCATTGTATCACCCTACATCCTAATTCTCAAATTCAAAACAAGGTATTTTGGCACGAATGGTTTTAGCCCAAACGCAAATGGTCCCGACTACAAATACTTCAAGAGGAAATATGGGTTTAATACTGCTGAAGAGGCGTTAGCTAATTGTAGTGATGCTGATTTCGTTGAGCAGGGTGGTATGCCAGCAAAGGAATACGTATACGACATAATGTTGAGTTATTTTTATCAGGATGGATCATGGATTATAGGCAAAGGAAATGAAGATTTTATGATCTTTTTTGGCCGAGACCAAATTTCGAATTTATAAAATAAATAATCCTGTATGATAGTTCTGAATCAATTGTCAATTTTTAACTAGAATAAAACATTGCCTGTCATAAAACATTGGACAAAATGATTCATTTTGTCCAGAGTGTCAAAAACACCCTTTAGCACAGGAGGCGGTTTAAGGGGTATCGAATAACCCAAACTATAGACAAAACGATGAACGTGGTTTTTGGCTTGGCTTGGCTTGTTCGTTGTACACATACTGGAAATATTCAGTTGCAATCGTTATCATCTGGTGATAACAATATAACCAATGGCGAAATTAGAACATGATTCGGGGCTTGACGATCTCCTCGCGCTTGATGGCGTTGTGCTTGTCGTTGATCCGCTCGGTAACTACTGGGTGAAATTTGTTGTATCCCGCGTTGGAGCTGTTACAGGATTTTTGGAACGAGGTAGATGCCATATTGAATGAGAAAGGAAGTATCTTATGAAAACCTTGCGAATTGGCATAGCTTCCTATGAAAAAATGAAAGAGCGCACCATGGCGATTGCGCGCGGTGAATTGAAGCCTGGGAATGATGAGCCAAAACTTTGGTTTACGTCAATCGAGAGCCTTGCCCGCGTGCTGTCAGATAAAAATCGCATACTGCTCAATCTCATTATCGAGCAACAGCCCAAGTCTATTGCCGAATTGGAAACCTTATCCGGTCGTGCCAAATCCAATTTGTCACGCACATTGAAAAGCATGGAGCGTTTCGGCCTGGTTGAATTGCTCAAGGGTGAAGGCAACGCGGTGTGTCCTCGTGTTCCCTATGAGGAAATTCAACTTGACCTTCCTTTTGCTCGCCATCAACGGGGTCATTATGCGGCTTTGCGCTGAATGAATAAAAGGCCATGTGAAGACGCGAAAGTGCGGGACCGCTGATTTAAAAAGGTCAGGCTCGGAATATTCTCAGATTTTCCGAGCCTGACCATGAGAGCGGGTATTATGTCTAAAAATTAAAGATTTGCCGCTTGCAGGATGTCGGGCACCGCCGTTTCTTTTCCAATGGCCATGATGTGAACGCCGTGGGCAATGCCTTCTTCCTTGATTTGGCGGATCATCCGTCCGGCAATTTCGATTCCCTTCTGCAAGGCCCCACCCTTGGGCGCGCCGGCCATTTCTGCAATCAGGCTGTCAGGTACGGATATGCCGGCCACGTGCTGGTTCATGTAGGTGGCCATGCGCGCGGATGTCAGCAGAACGATTCCGGCCAGAATCTTCACATCAAATCTGCCGGCATAGTCCATGAAGCGCTTAAAAACTTCCAGGTCGTAAACCGCCTGAGTCTGGAAGAATTCCGCGCCTGCCCGGACTTTTTTTTCAAATTTCATCAGTTGCGGCTCAATGGGGTCCGCCTCGGGGGTGACCACGGCGCCGGCGCAAAATTTCGGCGCGCCTTTCAGCGGATTTCCCCCAATATCCATTCCGGATTCCAGGGTCCGGATGGCTTTCAGTATCTGAAGCGATTCCAGGTCATGAACCGGCTTGGCTTCCTTGTGATCCCCCAGACCAATGTGATCTCCGGTCAGGCATAACACCGTATCGATCCCCAGCACGCTGGCACTCAAGAGGTCCGACTGAAGCGCCATGCGGTTACGGTCCCTTCCGGTCATCTGCAAAATGGGAACGCCGCCCATTTCCTTGATGATATGGCAGCCCACCAGAGAGGACAGTCGCATCACCGAACTTTGATTATCCGTCATATTGATGCCGTGAACCTTGTCTTTCAGCAGCGAAATATGCGCTTTCATCTCCGCGATATCGGTTCCCTTGGGTGGGCCGACTTCCGCGGTGACAATGAAATCCCCGGATTGAAGTGCGTCTTTGAACGAAACAGCCATCTCTTATTCTCCTTTGTAAACTTCGTGCACCTGCTTTGCAGGATGACTCTGGACCCGATGGTTGCGCGGCGGAAAATCCTTCCGGATATTATCGAGTTTGCCCATTTTCTCAAGGCGCCGGTAGATCAGGGTCCAGGCGCAGTCTTTTTCCGGATCCACTTCGCATTTGCCGTGATCGGTTCCGCCGCAGGGGCCGTTTAGAATGCCCTTGGCGCAGACCGTGACCGGACAGATGCCGCCGGTTTCTCCCAGAACGCAGTCCCCGCAGGCCCGGCAGCGCTCTTCCCAGGTGCCGTCCTTTGGTGTCATGCCGATAAAGCGCGTATTGACGCCGGGAAGAATCTGGAGCGGCTCCGACAGATCCGCCAGAAGCTGGACCCCGGCACCGCAGGCCATCGAAACCACAAGCTCATAATCCTGGAGCTTGTTCAGCACAAGCTCCATGTATTCGCGGTTGCACTGGCGCTCCACCGTGTCTTCATCGATCTGAATGTCCTTGCCGTCCTTTTTAAAACTCATGCGAAGCTGGGAAGCCAGAAGACCGACTTCTTTTTTCCCGCCGGCCATGCAAACACTCACGCAGGTATCGCAGCCCAGAATAAAGACTTTCCGGCAGCCGGCGAGCATGGTTTTGATTTCATCAAATGGTTTTCGTTCCGCTACGATCATTTCAACACCTCGTATAAATGATTAGGCTGAAAGGCCGAAGGCCAAAAAGGGTAAATCTTTTGCCTTCGGCCTATCCTTATATATCGGCTGCCATTTCCAGCGCCGGATCGGACTTTTTCTGCACTCCGGTAAGCACCGTGAGCTGCACGGCCTTGACTCTGCGATAAACTTCCGATGGCTTTCGCAATTTGCCATTGACGGTGAGAATGTCCTTTTCAATGGAAATTCCGAAAAGCCGCTCGTTCTCTTCCAGGTAAGGAAGAATCAGGTTCCAGTCCGTATCCGTGAATTCCGCAAACTCGCCGCCGTTCAGTTGATCCTCCAAAAGCCTGCGGTGAGGATCGCGCGCAAAAATGGCGCCCCCGGAGGCCAGTGAAAAGAGGTTGGAACCCGGATAAGGTGTGGACAGTTCCTTCAGGCTGCCGTCATCGGCAAACGCCATGCCGTTTAGTATCACGAACCCGCCGCCGTTATAGGGATCTCCGGCCATGAAGGATTCCGCCAGATAATCGAGGGCCGTGCCATTGATCACCACACGCGGCCGACCCACGGCATTAATGAGGGGACGGCCCGCAGCGTTTCCCATGACATAGACCGCGCCGCCCTTGGCGCCGTACATGAAGGTCTGACCCACATCCCCGAACACCGCCAATTTTCCGTCCTTTAAAATCTGACCGAGCTGATCCTGGGCATTGCCGTGGACATAGATTTCCATGCCGTCGATGCCGGAAGCCAGATAGTCTCCGGAACTGCCGTAAACATCGATGCGCACATCCTGAGTGTTCGGACCGAAGCCGTTTCCGGTAAAACGCTGGCCCCGGTAACCGTAAACGATGAAGCGTTTCCAGCCCCTGAAATAGGCTTCGCAGAGCAGGCGCGCATCACAGTCGTCGCCTTCGGGCTCAAATTCCCGGGTATACACCACAAGAATTTCCTCAGCGGCTTGGGGTGCCCGCAATAATTCCCGGGTTTTGAAATCAATGTAACGATACCGTCCGCCGGCCGGCTGTTTTAAATCCGGGGTAGCGGCGAAAATTTCACGCAGGCTGCCGCGAACGATCCACAGGACCCAGGCGCGCTTCTTGTCGCCCGTGGGAAATCTGCGGTCATTCAAAAGCGTCAGGACTTCGATGGCCACGGCCTTGTCCGTATCGCTGTTACCGGCTGCCCGAACAAGCTCTGTGCAGGCCCAGCGAAAGGTGTTGTAATCCCAGACCGGAATACCGCCGGCCAGATACGCGAACATTTCATCAATCCGGCCCTGACTGAACTGAAGGGACAGGTTGCGGCGGATTTCCGCTTCCTGTGACGGCGCGATGACCACTGCTGTCGCATCGCAGCATTTCTGGTTTTCAGCCATGGTCTGAACGTTTCCGAATTTATCGGAACAGGTCAGGCGCATGGCGCCATTTTCCGGCTTGACGGTAAAGACAAAGGTGCCGCCATCCGTGTGGCTGCCGCCGCGAGCGTTCCAGTACTTGTCGCACACCGGACAAAAGCGCGGATCTTCCTTTGACAGACTGTCGAGCGTGGCGTCGATGGCCTGTTTTTCCGAGCACACCAGTCCGATCTGGACCTCCCCGTCCTGGAGCGCAAACACCTGAGGCCGCAACATGGCCGTATCGGTAATGCCGATCAATTGAAACATTTTCTGATACGGGTCATTTCTGGCAATGATGAAAAACCAGGGGCCGTCCGGCGACCCATGAATGTGGGCTGCCTGAATGGCCCGGTAAATCTTTTGCTTGTCCGGCGGAAGCTGATCGAAATCCGCTTCGGTTGTGGGCGCCAGGGCTTCGATGATATATTCCAGGGGATATTCATATACCCGGTTCAGCAGATCCAGCATTAGCACCGAGGCTTCCGTATCCGTGTGAAACAGGGGAAGGAAGTTGCGCTGCTTCAGGTATTCACAGACCGAATGATAATTGGCAAAATCCCCGTTATGAACCAGGGCTTCATGCATGCCGCTGAACGGGTGGGCCCCGCCCGGATGCCAGACGCGGCCCTTGGTCGGATAACGCTGATGGGCAATCCAGATATGGGATTTGAAGTCTTCCAGTTGATAATAGCTGGCCACCAGTTCCGCAAATCCAACAATCTTTAGAATCATCATGTTCTTGCCGTGGGACATGACAAATGCCTTTTTGTCCCCCAGAGTGGAATAAAACCGGGAATTGAGCTTGAATGCGTTCTGACACATGAATTCGTCTTCGGCCCGACCCGGCTTCAGGTGCTCGAAATGGTTTTTCACCGTGAAATCACGCAGCACGTCTTTTTTCACCCGCACGAAATAACGCATCACATCCGGTGGTTGCACTTCAAGACCGGGAATGTCGCGATAGTCCGCCACCGTGGGAATTTTTTCCGATTTGGCGATGTCCAGCCAGGGAAGAATGAATTGGTCTTCAACCGCCTTTGCGGCCGCATTGTCTCCGGGATCGATCAGGGCCACCTGAAGCATGTAATGGCTGTCCAGGATTTCCGGTGTCACCCCCAGGGCTTCCGGCACAAACCCGACTGCGGCAATGCCGCCGCCCTTGCCGTTACCGCGATTGTGCATCTGTTTGGAAGGCTCGAAAATATGCTTGCCGCCCACGGGGATGGAGCAGGCAAAACCCGTGACCCCGCAGCCCCCTTCTTCCTCTACTTTTACGCCGGAAAGTGGAGGATTTTCCCGGATCAGCCGCTCCCGGGAAGCCAGTATCCTTTCAGCAGCGGAAAGTATTTTGCTGGTTGTACTCATTGACCTTCTCCAATAAGAATGCATATGTTTAAACTGTTTCAGTTATAATCCAGATGGCGCAGGCAATCGGTTCTGCCCACCAGTTCGCGAATGCTGCGCATGCCGAGCTGCTGAAGGACCCCAACGATCTGTTTGCGCCAGGATGCATACAGGTTGTAAACCCGCTGGGCGCCCCAGTCCACCGTGATCAACTCGGCCAGCTCCGGATCCGTGGTGGCGATGCCGCGCGGACAGCCGCGCCCGCTTTCGCAGGAGCTGCATCGGGTGCATTCCAGAGCCACCATGCCGGCGGTCCCTTCCACCACGCCGTCCGCGCCCAGTGCAATGGCTTTCAGAACATCGTGAGCCGTTCGAATACCGCCGCTGGCAATGAGCGTCACCTTGTCGCGCACGCCTTCTTCTACCAGAAAACGATGCACCTTGGGAATGGCGTATTCAATCGGCATGGCAATGTTCTTTTTGGCGATGTCAGGGGCCGCTCCGGTGCCGCCGTAGCTGCCGTCCAGATGAACGATGTGGGCGCCGGCATAATAACTGCCGATGGCTACCATGTCCACATCCGCCGGGGTTGACACCTTGACCGACACCAGGGCCTTGGGATTCATGGCCTTGATCCAATCCACGTGCTTCTTATGATCTTCCACGGAATAAACGCTGTGAAACGGAAACGGGGAAAAAAGCGCGCTGCCCTGGACAGCCTCACGCATTTTGGCCACCCGCTCGGTCACCTTGTCTCCCAGAAGATGCCCTCCCAGACCGGGTTTGGCACCCTGAGCGTACTTGAACTCGACGATGCGCACCCGTTGGATGGTTTCTTCCTTGACGCCGAAAAGCCCGGTAGCCACCTGGGTGATCATCTGCTGATCAAAGGGATAGAGAAATTCCGGATATCCCCCCTCGCCGGTGCATCCGAATGTATCCCAGAGCATGGCGGCTCGGGCACGGGACACCATGGTGCTGTCGCTGACCGACCCGAACGACATGCCGCCCTGATACAGGGGGATGGCAATGGTGATGCGATGGCTGTTGTCCCCGCGTTTGTTAAGTTCAATGCTGGTATCGATTTCATCTGCAGGAATGGCCTGAAGCGGTTTTTCGGGAAATCGAAACCGCAACTTGTCAAACCCGCCTCCGGAATTGCCGGTCCGGTATTCCAGGTCCACAGTGGGAAGTTCGCCGGTTTCAGCCTGATACCAGGTGCTCATGAGCAGATCCGCTGTCCAGCGGAAATCGCCCAGGGCTTTTATCTGCGGATTGATCACCACATTCAGTGCCTGGTTGGGGCATTTCTCCACGCAGAAGCAGTCCTGGCTTTTGCACGCATCCGGGCCGACGCAGAGATAATCTTTGGGCGTTCCCATGCGGGTACCTGCCTTGAAATGCACCCCATGCGGACAGGCAACCACGCATCCGGAGCAGCTTTTACACTGTTTCCCGCGTTGAACCCTGTATTTGCCGATGGTATGACGAAATCGTGAAGCTGTTTTTCGGATCTCTGCCTTCACGGGCTGAATACTCCTTATATAAAAGTTAGGTGGTAAGCGTTCACTCAGGCCTGGGGTCGGTGGTCAGTAATAACGCTCCCTGATCCTGGGTCATGAATCATTTCTGCCCGCCAAATATGGCGCCGAAGGTGTCTCTTTCCAGGTCTTCGAAGAACATGGCCCGGCCGACTTCGCCTCGCACCCGGCGCACGTCCCGGATACCCATGGCGCCCATCAATTCGATGAGTTGGCTCCACCAACTACACATGAGATTCACCACGCGCTGGCTGCCATATTCGGAATCGAGGTTTTGCAGTTTCACGGGACAGGATTTTCCGGCCACGCAACGTTTGCACACGCGGCACTCCAGGGCGATCAGCAGCGGCAGATCAATAGCCGCACAGTCTGCCCCACAGATGATGGCTTTGGGTAAATGCTCCGCCAGGGCAATTCCGCCGCTGACGATCAAGGTGACCTGATCCCGGGTGGACTCATTCACCAGATGGGTATGAATGTCGCGCAGGGCTTCCTTGACGAACCGCGGATCGTCACCTTCCACAAATTCGTTTCCCTGGTAATCGGCAAAAAGATGAATTACTTCCGCTCCGGCCCGGGCCAGATCCGCTGCGATGGTTTTGGCTTCGGAATTCATGGGCAGGCGAACGGAAACCACCCGCTGGGGATCGCGGTCTTTGAGCTGCTGAATCCGCTGCCAGACATCGGATGTATAAAACAGCTCAACCATTTTCACGCCATCGAGAATTTCCGAATCCGGGTTGAATCCTTCTGCAGGCAGCAGGGGAATGAGCTGTGCCTTGAAGGGCTTTAGAAACGTGCCGTAGGTTTCCGGGGTCACATACATCAGACTGCCGATCTGCCGGGCAGCGCCGGCCAGGGACAGGATAATCCCTTCTCCCAGGTTGCCAAAGGGCAGCGTGTTGAAGATCACGGGAAGGGGAACCTCGACCAGAGGAAACATTTCCCGGAGAAGCCTGCCGGAGTCGTCGAATTCCAGATGGTGCTGTTTTCTTCCCACATCAATCGCCGTGCTGATGTATTCGCGGCCGTGAATGCCGTCGCGGGTGGGCCGAACGATTTCAGACATATCCGTCCACATGGCATCAAAACCCGGACCACTGAAAGGACCGCGATATCCGGCTCCGGACACCGGGATCTTGCCGGTCTCGGCCTGGAACCAGGTGTTGTGAATGATATCTGGTTTCCAATAGGCATCGCCCATTCTAAGAAACTCCGGGTTGATCGTCTTGGAGAGCACCCCACGGGGGCAATTCTGAATGCAACTGAAACAGTTCTTGCACTGGTGATCGATGGAATCCACCAGGGTTTGAGCGTCATAGGCTCGGTTCTTATACACGTCATAGAGGCAGCGCTTCTTGACACAGGTCGTGCATTTCAGGCAGTCCTCTTCAAAATCGATGATTCCCGACCGGCCCACGGGAATAAAGTGCGGTGCAGCAGGGGTCGGTTTGATATGATATTTTTTGGGCATCTGTCTATCTTCCTCGTTTTAAATGCAATCCTGGGCGGTGCGTTTGGCAGCGCTACCGCGAAGGCCATCAGGCGGCTGCGGTCATCCACGGGCCGATTTCCCGTGCCCTGGCAACCGCATCCCGAAGCGCGGCTGCAAAAGAAATTTCATCGCCGGCAGCGATATGGACCATGCGGATACGGTCTTCCCCCAGCCCCGCTTCAGCCAGCAAACGGTTGGCGTAACGCACCCGCATTCCGGCCCGCAGATTTCCTTCCAGAAACTGACACTGGCCTTTCAGGCAACCCACGATCATCGCAAGGGTCGCCCCTGTCTCGATGGCTCGCAGCAGATAGAGCACATCCGTGCGTCCGGTACAGGGTAGCCGGGAAATTCGAATCTCCGCCTGATCTTCGGGAATGATTTTCTCGACATCTTCTTCGGAAATCGTCGAGGAGTTGGCGCAACAATAAATCACAATCTGAGGTTTCATCGATACTCCTTACCGCTGAGCAGAAAAACACCCCGACCCCCAAAAAAAGCGGCCAGGTTCCAGGTAAAAAAAACCTAAGGAAAAGGTAAAAAAATAACCGTCAGGCCATACCCTCACTGTAAACAGGGCAAAGCAAGGCCGGTTAAGCATGTTTTCGTCGGTGAATGGAATGGTAGGATCAGCGTTGGTCCAGGAATCTGAATGGGTCAGGGTGCTCATAAAGATCATCAAGAAACCCAGGCGAAACCTTCCTCCTTGCCATTCTTGATAGGCAAACCCCCCAACATCTCTTCGTTGAGACGTTGACCGCATTGCAGCAGAAGTCGGCGTTGACTTCAACCCATTTATATAAAGAATACAAATTCAAAAGGCAAGAAGTTTTTTGATAAATTATTCTGGAGAAAGAAGATAGAAATCTGTGCGTAACGCCCTTCGATGTTTTTTTAATAAGTCAAAAATCCACCTTGAAAACCTTAGTGTTTTAATGTAAATTTTATAGGAGTTTATCAATCTTTTTTTCGAATTCATCAATTCTTTGACGATATAGACAATGTCAGTAAACTAAACAGGTTTCCCTTTTTTTCCAAAAGAGGGCTTTCCGGGTAAACAAGTCAATGACATTGAACACTGACAGGCTGTTTTTCACTTCGTTTGGGCTGGTTCAATAAGCGTTCACGCCGGAAAAGGCTTTGAAACACCTTTTCCGGGCAAGATGCTGGGAGGCCAACGCATGTCCTCAAGGTTACCTAAGATTATTTTCGCAATAATTGTCCTGGCTGCGGCAGGGGGTTTTTTCGTGATGTTCGGCCCCCCCAAGCTTATGGCCAAAACCGAGTCGCCGGACTTCTGCGCTTCCTGCCATGTCATGGAGTCCCAGTACGAAGCCTGGTTTCATACTGGCGCGCACCGCAGCATCAAATGCATTGACTGCCACCTTCCCCACGAAAATATCGGCGCTTATTACATCTGGAAGTCCATTGACGGTATGAAAGACACCGTTGTGTTTTATTCCGGCAGGGTGCCTGAAACGATCACGCTTTCGGTTCATGGGGAAAAAGTGGTACAGTCCAACTGCATCCGCTGCCACGAAACCACGGTTGAAAAAATCGATCCGGAGCGCATGTGCTGGCAGTGTCACCGCTGGCTTCAGCATAGCCAGGCCGGTGACAGACTCATGAACTGATGCCCTTATCATTTTTAATCGAAAAGGAGACTCCCGATGTCTTTTTCTGTTCACCATGCGGTGGTTCGCGTATTTCTGGTTTTTGCCATTTTGACGGCGCTGACCGGATGTCAGCCGTCCAAACCCGAGCCCAGGCAGACCGTTGTTATTCCCGACGGCGAAATTGATCCATCGCTCTGGGGCAAGGCCTATCCCGAAGAATATGAGCTCTGGAAGAAAACCGCCGATCCCATCGCCAAGCGGACCAGCAAGTACAAAACCGGCATGGACGGGGGGCTTATCACCGTGGACAAATTATCCGAATTCCCCTACATGGCGCTGCTGTTCAACGGCTGGGGATTCGGGGCCGAATACAACGAACCCAGAGGCCACGCAAACATGATTCGCGACCAGTTGGAGATTGACTCTTCGCGTCTGAAGTCCGGCGGCGTTTGTCTGACCTGTAAAACCCCCTACGCTCCGAAACTCCAGAAAGAGATGGGGCTGGATTATTACAAAAAGCCTTTCAAGGAAATTCTGGATAAAATTCCTGAAAAAGACCGGACCCTGGGCGTTGCGTGCATCGACTGCCACAGCAACAAGGACATGACCCTAAAAATTTCCCGAGGGTTCACCCTGACAAAAGCCCTTCAGGACATGGGCACCAATCCGGACGCGCTGACCCGCCAGGAAATGCGCACCACGGTTTGTGCGCAGTGTCATGTCACTTACGCCATCAATAAGGATGCGGAAGGCAAGTCCACCGGTGTCTATTTCCCCTGGCAGAACAGCAAATGGGGCGCCATTACCATCGAGGATATTATTAAAAGACTGCGCAGCGATGAAACGGTCAAGGAATGGAAACAGACCGTTACGGGTTTCAAAATGGCCTTCATCCGTCATCCGGAATTTGAGTTCTGGACAAACAACAGCGTGCACTTCAAGGCCGGAGCCTCCTGCGCCGATTGCCACATGCCTTACACCAAGATCGGCGTGTATAAGGTTTCCGATCACCGGGTGATGAGTCCCGTCCAGAACGAGATGCGGGCCTGTCACCAGTGCCATGCCCAAAGTCCCGACTGGCTCAAGGAAAGGGTTTTCTCCATTCAGGATCGCACCGTGTCCATGATGCTGCGCTCCGGCTATGCCACGGCCACGGTCGCCAAGCTTTTTGAGACCACGCACAAGGCCAGGGATGCCGGTAAAATCATTGACGAGGAACTGTATAAGAAGGCAAAGGATTTCTACGAAGAAGCTTTTTACCGGGCGCTGTTCATGGGCGCCGAGAATTCCATCGGGTTTCACAATCCCACGGAAGGGCTTCGAATTCTGGGCGATTCCATTGCGTTTGCCACCAAATCGGAAGGCTTTCTGCGGCAACTGCTGGCAAAGGCCGGTGTCGATGTTCCGGTAAAGGTTGACCTGGAAATCATGAAATACGTCGATGAGCGCGGGGAGAAAAAGATTAGATTCAACCCGTCCCTTGAGTTCAAAGATCCCATGGGACTTCAGGACCGGTTTTAGCCCCCCAATTACCCTCCGGGCCGCCGGTACATAACCGGCGGCTCTCCGAATTCCTACACTCCGGAACAAATAGACCACTCATACCTGTTAAAATCGGACCGAGGATTACGATTATTTCTTCACACGAATCAGCAATGAAGACGATGAGAAGCACGCCAGGGCCAAGAGTGTAAAATGGCTATAGAAACGCTCTAAATTTTGAAAATTATTTTTTGTACAAAATATTCGGGAAACGGGACAACTGGAGGCTTAAATAACCTCATCGCTAATTTCGATTAAACATCTGAACAGGGGGGGAGAGAAAAAATGAAAAGTGTTAAGCTCAGGCGCGCATCATGGTCGGTATTGTTCTTTGCAGCGGCATTTTTTATCTTTGACTTTCACCCAAAAATCTACGCTCAAACGATCTTACTGGAAGCGGATTATTCTGAATACAAGAAAGCATTAGCGGATACCAAAGAAACCACCCAAGCCAAAATATTTACGGGCCTATTGGCAGTTGTTCCCAGGCCAGATGTAATCAATTATTTACGACTTTCTGGGGATGAAATCAGATGGAATAAAGAAGGTGAAATCGAAGGGGTTCAGGCAAAAACCCGCATTCTTGTCGTTGCATTTGTGAAAATGACTGACTGGACCAGTTACTACTTGCCCAATTTACACAAGGAATACCAGGCGCCGGTAAGTCTTTGGGTGACGGTTGTTCCTGAAATGAAAAATTTCATGGTAGGAAAAGATTGTCCCCCGACGAAAGAAAGAATCATTCAGGTTCTTGGGCTTCACCCAATAAACAGCCCGTATGAAGTTCTGGTCGAAATGTGGGTTGATCCCGCACTTCTTTTTCGTCCAAGTCCGGATCCTGAGATTACGGACCACCAAGCGGAACTGGCAACCAGGGTAGGTGAATCCATTTTCTGGGTATACCCCAGTGATCTGAACGCATTTCTTACTCTCGACAATAATGTCTTTTTTCTTGAATCCGCATGGTCAGTTCTGGGCAAAATGACTTTTAAGGAGTGGTATGAAAATCGCACCGCGACCATTTACAACACTGTCGGCGATGCGAAAACTTGGGGCTGGCCATGGACGAGACTTGGGTACACCTATGACTGGGGCAATAAAGACAATCATGTGGGGTTGAGTGAGTTTGTTGTCCGAATAGACCCTGATAAAAAATCGGCCACGGTAATCCCTCAAAATGGAGTCATCTATGGTACTGCGGATTGGGATGCCTATTTTCGATGTGGTCCTAAATCACCCATGATGATGTTAGCCACCTCAACGACAAGGGTAACCCTTGATTGGACCAAAGTGCCTGGTGCAGATGGCTATTATTTACTATATAAGCAGGTTGAACGTGGCGCACGCTTTGAACCCCCATTTGAAGAAAACAAGATTGACGTTGGAGACATAAATAGCCTTAATGTAACGCTGGACACAGGAGCCTGTTTCTATGTGGCTGTTCAGAGTTATAACTTGAAAGGCCTCGGAGGGATTTCCAATATTGAGTACTTTTATATCCCTTAATTTATTATAAATCGGATTTTTGTGCAACATCGGGTCAAGTTACCGATGAAATGATAAAAAGTTATCTTGAGCACCATTTTGAGCCAAGTCCTGATGAAAGAATAAAAGTGGAAGAATAACAGACGGGTCTTTCGACCCGTATCCGTGCTTTCAGCACTTGATTTGAACCCACCAGCTTTCAACTGGTGGTTGTTTAGTTTATGAATATCATTCAGTAGATTTTATCACCTTGAAAGGGCTGGGTGTAGAGAGATATATATATATGAGAGTTGCATCTCTACTTGTTCCAGTAAATAAGAAACACGATTTTAAAAAGTGAAAAGCCTGTTTCTCTCTGGGAGCAGGCTTTTTCTTTTGATTCTGGCCCTGCCCTGCGGTATCATCCGGTAACGAGGTGATGGTATGGCAATCGTGGCAGACAAAAAGGAGATGAAAATGAAAAAAATTATGTTTATTATGATTATGGCTATGTTTTTTTCCGCTTGTGCAGGTGTAGAAGGCTCTGCGCCAACTTTAGATAGAACTCATGGAGTTGGTTTGGATAACAATGGCACACCCTGATCGTCACTTGCCGGGCCTGAAAGATATCAAAAAAAACCCGCTTTCCTCAGATCGAGGGGGGCGGGTTTATATTGATTCAACCGGCGCTGTCAGTTATGGTTGTCTGGGGGTGATGATTCAACCGTGGGAGAAAGTAATA
>Ga0268283_1000867_pt1 | contig 16645 bp, 10 predicted proteins | sample saktaG_13_FD_190140 | JGI IMG/M metagenome (GOLD analysis project Ga0268283, IMG submission 190140) | Saline water microbial communities from Sakinaw Lake, British Columbia, Canada - sak_2013_06_06_36m | ecosystem: Environmental > Aquatic > Non-marine Saline and Alkaline > Saline ... | reverse complement strand
TCTATAGGCCGGTCCATAACCGTAAGAGGATATTTTTCTGTGTTCAGTACTTCATTTAGGAATTTTACGACCCTTTCTTTTGCCATTTCGTTGATTCCGCTGCAAACCCGCCAGAAATCGCGGATACTTGCTACGTAATTGCGGCCTGGCATAACCCGCTCGTAACTGTGTGCCAGCAGAGGATCCGTTTCAATTCCCCTCTTTTTAAATACTTTTTTCATTAATGGATACGCAACCTGTTCGGTAGTTCCGGGAGCTACTGTTGTTTCAATCAGAACAAGTGCACCGGCCGGAATGTGTTCGGCTATTACGGCAAGTGAAGCTTCAAGCGCTGCCATTTCGGTTTCGCCGTTACGTACATTGCCAAGCTCGGCTTTGATATAATCACACTGTACATCCACAACCACGACATCTGCCAACTTAAGGACGTCATACGTATAAGTTGCTATAAGGGTCTTCTTTTCGTTGACGCAACGAGCAATTATCAGATCCACTTCAGGATCTTCAGCTTTTACAGGCGATACGCCACGATTCAGCAGCGGGATTTTCCAGAAACTCCGTGCGCTTGGGCGTTGCATCCCGATTACAAATTTTGAAGGCTGACCATCTTTGTCGACCGTATCGGCTACAATTGCTGCCATTACTGCGCCGACAAATCCAACACCCATAACAACTACAATTTCACGATTATTTGCCCGTTCCTCATCAACACGTTTTTTAAGGCTTTCATATTCAGCCTTATAGTCTTCAGGTTTTGGTATTGGAAATTTTTCTCCGTTGGGGCTAATTGAATAATTTTCACTCATGTTGCTTGTTTATTTAAGTCGTAGTAAATAAAAATAGTTCAGCTTAATTATCAATCAAATTTACAAATATATTCATTCATGATACAGTCAAATTTCCCGGATTTGAATAGGAATATCCTGGAAATAATTGTGAAAAATCTAATGTTTTATAATGCATCCTATGTGTTTCTAGTCCATAGGGGTATGTTTCACAGCTTGTTTGTAATAAATCTTATCACTTTAAATATGGAGCTGGTAAATTTATGTCTATGTTTGCAGCCGATGAGTACGAAAGGATTACTATCCGATGACAATCCGGGAATTTGAGCAAATCACTATAAAAGCACTTAAGGAAGGCAGTGTTGAAGCATTTGATTTATGTTTCAGGCGGTTTTATGCCCCGTTAATTGCATTTGCCCGGTCGAAAACCAATTCCATTGATATTGCAGAAGAAATAGTTCAGAATGTATTTGCCGAATTGTGGGAACGTCGTGAAACCATACCGCTTAAAACTGAAATTAAACAATACCTGTATTCTGTCGTAAAAAATGACTGTTACGATTATGCCAGGCATCTAAAAGTAGAGCAGAAGTACCTCGATTATTTAACGGTACATCAGGATGAAAGTTTCGAGTTTTTCGACACTTTGATTGATGAAGATTTTCAGAAATTAGTAAATGAAGTTTATTCCTCATTGCCCGAACAGTGCCGTAACATATTTTATATGAGCCGGTTAGAGGAAATGAGCTATAAAGATATTTCCCAAAAACTAGGAATTTCTGTCAAAACTGTTGAAAACCAGATTGGCAAAGCTTTAAAACTTGTGAGGGAGCGCCTCACCAAATCCTTATAGATTTTATTCGAAATACAACCCGGAAAAGTTTCCCGAGAAGCCTGTTGCTGATATTTTTAGTATTAGCCTGGTTGTTTGATCAGCTAGTAGTTTTATACAGAGCACCTTTTCACATCAAAAACAAGTTCCTTTCTCTAAACCAACTAAGCCAATATAATGAAACTCTTGGGGCATGCAAATTGGCGTAAATAGCTGTTTAATAGCATCGTAGCGTGCAAATCCGCCAATAGTAATCCTATTTTAACGACTTATCACTCTAAAGTCTTCGCTGGAAATTAATATTTTATTAAAAAATGTTAAATGTGGCATAGGGGTTTTCGCCTGTCATTACGCTTTTAGTATGAGGTTTGATTGGATTTTTACAATTCGGATAAATCACTACAATTGATGGTTGGTTATTGTTGATGAGAGTGATAAGAAAAACATGCGAGGGGATAAGCACCCGGGCATCGTTTTTCTTATCCTCTTTTCTTCCCTTTTCAGACTGCTTATCAAACAAATACAAATCATTTTTTTAGCCCTTATAAGTTATTAGTATCGTATCCGGAAGAATAGGTTACAAGGAATTTGACGGAGGTTAAGTATTGAACAGAGGAGATAGAAATGTAACCTCATCCTAAGTACATAAGAGATAAATGCTCAAAGTATGTGTACTTTTAGCAAAAAATTAAGTTGAAATGGACACAAATTTGCAACAAGAAAATTTTGATCTGATAGGGAAGTATCTTTCAAAAGAACTTAAGCCTGAAGAACAGCTTCAGTTTAATGAATGGTTGAACGAATCGGAGCACAACCGCGAAGAACTCGACCGTATTCATAAATACACGGCCTGCCTTGAGGCAAATATTGTCATGCAGGAGGTTGATGTTGAAAAAGCACGCATAATTACTGATTTCAAGATCTGGAAAAATTCCATCCGGATTGAACAGGAAAATGAACGGATCAACAAAAAGTTCAAAACAAGAAATCTATACAGGATAGCAGCTGTTCTGCTTCTGCTTATAGTAAATGCTTTCGTTTTACTTTATCTTTTCCCGCCAAGGATGAGCAGCGGTTTTACAGAAGTAGTTTCACCGCTTGGTTCAAGAACTCAGCTTAAGCTGGCCGACGGAACCAAAGTATGGCTTAATGCAGGAAGCACATTGAAGTATGCCAATAATTTCAGCAAGGAGAAACGTGCCGTTCAGATTGAAGGTGAAGCTTTTTTTGATGTTACACATGACCCTTCGCACCCGTTCATTGTGACGGCATCTTCGGTAAGTCTCAAAGTATTGGGAACAGCATTTAATATCAGGGCATACCGTGATGAAAATACTATTGAAACAACGCTGGTTCGCGGGAAAGTAGAAATTCAAAAAACAAGCCTGAATTCGGGCGAACAGATAATTGTGCTTAAGCCAAATGAAACTGCTACCTACATAAAGGATGAGAACAAACTTTTTGTCAGTAATAGTGAGGTTTCACCTGGTAAAAAAGCCGAAAACAAGAAAATTGAACCTGAAGTAAAGGCAACAGAAAAAACCGCATCAAAAGAAGTTGATGTGGAGCCAACCATTGAAGTTGAAAATACCATTGCCTGGAAAGAAGGATACCTTGTATTCGATAACCAGCCTCTTTCTGAAATTATAGTAACGCTGTCAAGGCGATATAACGTGAATTTCACATATACAGACAAAGATGTTCTGCTGTACAGATTTTCAGGAAAATTTAAAGAAACAACACTGGAGCAGGTCCTTCAGGCAATTGTGCTTACATCGCCAATTGAAACGGAAGTAAAGCAGAACCAGGTCACCATTAAGGAGAACTCGTCGTTGAAGAAAAAATATATTGAAACAAGAAGACACAACTAACCGGAAGTTTAACCTCAAATCCTGGCCTATGAGTCAAAGATGACCACGTAACATACTGAAAAAGAATCGGGCAATGCGCCAACATCACCCGAACAAAAAAATCCCACGCCCAACAGAATTGAAACGATGGAGGGCTCATATGTGAAACTTAATTCCTACAAAAGTATGAAAAAAAATGTCGCTAAGACCAGGGGTCTGGTGGATAAAATTAATCCCATAGTCCTTAAAATTATGAAAATTTCCTTCTTTCTTCTTCTTGTGTGTACCTTCAGTGTAAATGCTGCCGGCTACTCACAAACCAGAATAACCATGGCCGCAAAGGATGCATCCATCCGCAGCGTGCTTCGTGAGATTGAATCAAAAAGTGATTATACATTCTTTTACAACGAGGATTTTATCGATCTTAATAGGAAAATTACCTATACGGCTGAAAACGAGCCTGTAGCAGATGTTCTTGCAAGCATCGAAAACAAAACAGGTTTGGATTTCCAGATGCTGGAAAACAACCTTGTTGTTATTACAACGGAAATGCCAGTCAGTCAAAAGGTTACAGGTACTGTAACAGACGAAAAAGGCGTAACAATACCCGGAGTAAATATACAGATTGAAGGAACCAATACCGGAACAACAACCGATATAAACGGAAAGTTTACCATTGAGTTACCTTCAGAAAGCGGAGTTCTGATTTTTACGTTTATAGGCTACACCACCCAGAAAATTGCAGTAAAAGGGGGAGAGAATGTTGATGTAAAAATGCAAACGGAATCCATCGGACTTGATGAAGTTATTGTTGTGGGCTACGGAACGCAGAAAAAGAGAGATTTAACAGGTGCCATTACATCTGTGAAATCTGCTGATATATTAGTGTCATCAAATCCTGACATCGGCCATGCATTAGTTGGCAAAGCTGCCGGACTTATGATCAGGGAAAACAGTGCACAGCCTGGCGGTGGTCTGGATATATTCATCAGGGGGGCTGCTTCTACAGGAGCCAGCAACGCACCCTTGTTCGTTGTGGATGGATTCCCTATTACCGATTTGCAGCAACCACAAAGCGGTAACCGGTACGATGGTGGTACTCAAAGTATCCTGAATACCTTCAATCCGAATGATATTGCTTCCATCGAAGTATTGAAAGATGCCAGTGCCACATCCATTTATGGAGCCAGGGCTGCTCACGGCGTTATACTTATTACCACTAAACGAGGCCTCGAAGGTAAACCGGTTATTCAGTATTCAACTTCTTATGCTATTCAAAAATACAATAACTCATTCGACGTGCTTCCACTCAATGAATGGATGCAGGTTCGTAACGAAGCAGCATGGGAGCAATGGATATGGAGCAACAATGTTATGCCATGGGGAAGCAGGACACTGGCAGAAGCCCAGGCAAACCCTGTAGGAGGGGATTTCTACAAGCTATATACCCAGAATGCTATCAATAATGTTGGCAGGGGAACCGACTGGCTCGGCCTGGTAACACGTGATGGAGCCATCCAACAGCACAATATTTCTGTTTCCGGAGGAACTAAATCGACCAAGTACATGGTTTCGGGAAATTATTATGACCACCAGGGAGTAATAAAAAATTCTGGTTTCCAGAGATATACCGTAAGAGGAAATTTTGACCAGATCCTTAGCAAGTATGTTAAACTCGGGCTTAATTTTTCATTCAGCCGGATCAATAATAAGAATACTTCACTTGGCGGAAGTCAATGGGAAAATTCGGGAATTATCAGGGCATCCATTCAACAGGGGCCTCATATTCCTGCAATTGACGAATTTGGGAACTACCCATTAAATCCTCAGCTTTCCCAACAGCCGAATCCATATTCGTTACTTACTGTTACCGATAATGGCCGTATTGAGAGAACTATGGTAAATTCCTTCCTTGACATTACACCTGTTGCAGGATTAGTGGTAAGACTAAAAGCTGGTATTGACAGGGGACTTACAAACCGGTGGACGTATCTTCCAGTAACAACATTAGCAGGAGAAATGGAGCATGGAAAAGCCAGTATTTCTGAAACAGATCAGAATGACTATTTGCTTGAAGCGACGGCAAACTATACAAAGTCAATCGGAGACGGACACAGCTTTAATATATTAGGTGGAGTGTCGGAAGAAAAATTTGTTGACCAGTCCAACAGCAGCGGAAACACAGGTTTTATTACCGACGCTTTCTTATGGAATAATCTTGGTTCCGGAAGCGGGACTAAAAGTGTTAGCTCTTCGGGCTCGCAAAACCTGGTGGCTTCTTATTTCGGACGAATGAATTATATGTTCAAGGATAAGTATTATGCCACTTTAACCGTACGTACCGACGGCGCCAGTGTTTTTGGCGCTAACAACAAATGGGCTACCTTCCCATCACTGGCATTGGGTTGGAATATCGCTAATGAATCGTTTTTTTCTTCTATGAAAAGTACGGTGTCCCAGTTAAAACTCAGGTTGAGTTATGGTCAAACCGGTAATTCAGCAATAGGAAATAACGCATTTGCTGCCTATGGTGCTTACCTGGCATACCTATCGGGCGATGATGTTAAAGATATCGGAGTTTCTTTAACACGCCTTGAAAGCCCGGATCTGAAATGGGAAACTACTACGGAAGCCAATTTAGGTATTGACTACAGTATGTTCAGAGACAGGGTTAGCGGTTCATTGGAACTTTATAGCAGGGTGATATCTGATTTGTTGGCTTTCAAACCAATCAACACCTATAACGACGTAAATGTGGTCGCGTATAATGTAGGCGAAACGCAGAGCCGTGGATTCGAGCTGACTGTTGTTACTCATAACGTGCAAAAGGAAGATTTTCAATGGAAGACCACCTTATCCTTCTCGAAATTCAAAGACACCTGGAAGAAAAGAGCAGATGACTGGAAACCTGCTGTTTACGAAAGTGATGATGATCCCATCCGCGCACTATACTCCAGGGTATCCGATGGCATTATGCAAATTGGAGAAGTTCTGCCGGAACAACCTGAACTTAAACCCGGAATGATAAAAATTAAAGATATAAACGGCTTTAAAAGGGACGAAAACGGGAATCCTGTTGTGGATGCTAACGGACGTTTCATAAGGACAGGAGCTGCTGACGGGATGATAGATGAGGCAGATACAAAACTGATCGGAACTTCTGATCCAAGCTTTATGGCCGGCATGTCAAATACACTAACGTATAAAGACTTTACCCTTGATTTCTTTTTCAACGGAATGTTTGGACGTAACCTGGCTGATCCTAATTACACTTCATATGGCGTTGGTGCCGAAGGAATATATACCTATGGGTACAATGGTCTCAGAACGGTAAAAGACAGATGGACTCCCGATAAACCTTCGACTACCAAACCTAGTTCGTACTATGGCTGGTCGCCATATGGCAGTGGTGATTTTTTCCTTCAGAAAGCATGGTTCATCAGGTTGCAGAACATATCGTTGGGTTATAAACTTCCGCAAAAATGGTTCGGAGGAGTATTCCAGAATGCGCAAATACATTTTGATGCACAGAATCTTTTCGTAATTACTCCATATACAGGAGTTGACCCTGAAACCGATTCATATACTGCGGCATATCCTAATGTGAAAACATATACACTGGGATTGAACATTACTTTTAACTAACCCGATAAAAAGAAAAGTCATGAAAATGAAAAATATATATATATTCATTGTAACGGTCCTGTTAATGGGCGGTTGTACAAAAGATCTGGTTCCTGTCGACTACTCTGATATCAATCCCAGTATATTTCCGCAATCAGAGGCTGACATTGAGGCCATGGTGAACGCCTGCTATTACCCGCTCAGAGGATCATGGTGGGATGGTATTAATTCAACCTCTGAAAGAGGGATCATGTTTTGTTTGGATGCAACCACTGAAATCCTTTCCGGAAAATTCGACATACAGCAATACGGACACTTGCTTAATTTTCATCCATCTGATGGCTCGGCAGTATTTTTCTATGATTGGTACTATAATAAGATCAGTCGTATGACAACTACCCTTGATGTAATAAGCAAGTCGACAGTTAGCGAAGCAGTTAAGAAAAAAGCTATTGCTGAAGTACGCTGTGCCCGCGGGTTGCTTGCCTACGACTTATTCGATATGTATGGACCTATTGTTGTTGCACCTCTTGATGTATTGCAAAACCCACTAAGTGAAAAACCACTTGCAAGGCTCTCGAATGCTGACATGGTTGCTTTTATTGAAGCTGATCTTACTGCGGCAGCAATAGATCTTCCCGATCCGGGAGTTACAGAATACGGCCGGTTTAGCAAAGGACTTGCAAAAATGATTGATATCCGCCTGAACCTGCATGAGAAAAACTGGGCTAAGGTCAAAACCCTTTGCGAGGACGTTATCAAAATGAATTACTATAAAGTTCAGTCCGATTATGTTGGAATGTGGGGCCTCGACGGGGCTAGAAACAGCAAAGAAGTTATCTGGGCAGTTCCATGCAACTATGAAGGAACCAGCGAAAACCAATGGCAACTGATGGTTTTGCCATCTAACTTTCCTCCATCAGGTGGGTGGGCAACAGTTCAAAGTACATGGTATTTCTACGATAGTTTCGAAGAATCCGATATAAGGAAAACCATGCTGATAACCGAATATTTAGGTACTGATGGCGTTTTATACAACAGGAGCAACCCCGGCACAAATATGGACCTGGGCCCTATTCCGTTGAAGATCAGTCTGGATGCTCTCAGAACAACATCCTTGTCAACTGTTGACATTATTCAATACAGGTTTCCCGATGTCCTGCTGTCGAAGGCTGAAGCAATTGCCAACCTCACTGGTCCGGATGCTGAAGCAATTGAACTGGTAAATGTCGTAAGGCGGAGAGCTAAGATTGAAGATATTAAATTGACGGATTATAGCTCGCTATCAGCATTTAAAGATATGATCCTGACTGAAAGAAGCCATGAATACTGGTGTGAAAACGGTCAATATCGTGCTGATCTTATCAGAAACGGCAAATTTGTATCCAGGTGTAAAGAGTTGACACTGTCACCTTACGCCGATGATAACAAAGTATTATTTCCGTTCTCGCTGTCAAAAATTAGTGAAGGCAAAGGATTGTTCATTCAAAATCCGGGCTATAATTAAGAGGCAAACGGAAGCAGGATTTGAACCGATTTTGTTTGATTCCTGCTTTCTTTTCCGAAAGGAAATAATAAGCTGCGAATTCCCGGATCCCTATATTCCAAAATGGAAGGCAATTTCGCATACTAATTCTGAATTTACAAAACCAGGTTGAGAATAAAACCATGACTCATACTAATCGAAATAGTACGAAAAAGATTCCCGTCTTACTGCTGATATCTGTAGTATTGTCTTTGTATACCGGTTGCAAAAAGCCATCCGGTAATGACGATCCAAATAGGTCTACCATTCAGTATGAAGTTTCAACGGAAAATTTTTCAAACCCGGAACGTGGTTTTATTCATATGCTTGATGTAAAATCGGAAGGTGTAGGCCTGAATCCATTATGGCTTGCAAACCTGCGGACAGAAAGTGTTTCGATGATGATGAGAGTTTTTTACCTGGATAAATTCAAGGATCAACCCATAAGTGACGTGGAACTTCAGCTTATTCGTACCGATTTGCAAGCAATACGTGATGCCGGCATTAAATGTGTTCTGCGGTTTGCCTATACGGATGACATGGCAGGAACTGATGCTCCGCTATCAATAGTTAAACAGCATCTTGATCAGCTCAAACCGGTTTTTGAGGAGAATAAGGATGTGATAGCATTTGTACAGGCAGGATTTATTGGTGCCTGGGGCGAATGGCATAGTTCGAGTAACGGACTTGCAACTGTTGATAATGAAAGAGAAGTTCTGTCGAAATTGCTGAGTGTTTTGCCTGTCGAAATTATGGTACAGGTAAGGACTCCGGGATCGAAACAAGCCGTTTTTAATACAACGGTACCCGTCGAATCCGCCATAGCATATACCAGTGAAAACCGTGCAAGAGTTGGTCATCATAACGATTGTTTCCTCGCCGGAGGTACTGATTACGGTACGTATACTAACATACAAGCCGATAAAGAGTACATCAGCAAGGAAGCTCTGTACGTACCTACAGGAGGCGAAACTTGTCCTCCGGAAGGGACTTTCCCTGATTGCTCAACAACACGGACCGAAATGCAGCTGCTAAAATGGACTTTCCTCAACCTCGACTGGTACCAACCCGTACTGGAGGCCTGGCGAAAATCCGGATGTTTTGAAGAGTTCAGGCGGAGCCTTGGTTATCGCCTGGCACTGATGAACGCCAAGTTGCCTAAACAAGGTGTTACAGACCTGGATTATAGTGTGGAAATTTCGCTTACTAACAAAGGCTACGCTCCGCTTTATAACTATAAAATCACCAGTCTGGTATTTAAGAACACAACGTCAGGTACCATCTATCCGATCGATCTGGCTGTTGATTTACGCAGTTGCAAACCAAATGGAGTGCTTACAATTACAAAAAGTGTAAAATTAAGCGGCATTCCACAAGGTGACTATGATCTTTATCTCTCCATTACCGATCGTTCCCCAAGTTTGAAGAACAGGATCGAATATGCTGTCCGGCTCGCAAATACATCCACCTGGGAGGAGACTACAGGAATGAATAGCTTAAAGCAAAAGGTGAAGATCACTGCGAAGTAAACTTAACCTTCATATTAAACACTGATTTATTAATCATAAAAATTCAACGACATGAAAAAAAACAAATGGTTTATATTGGGCATTACCTTGTCGATGCTTATATCAGTTTCGTGCAAGAAAGACGATTCATCAAGCAACGCAAAGGCTGTATTCAGCTATGTTGCGGATGGATTTAAAGTGAGTTTCACTAATTTTTCAACTAATACCACGACTTATGTCTGGGATTTTGGCGACGGGAGTGATTCCTCAACGCTGAAAGGACCTACACATGTTTTCCCGAGTAAGGGCCAGTTTCTTGTTAAATTAACATCAAGAAATGAAAGCGAAACCAACACTTTTATAGATACCGTTCTGGTTATAGGACCAAATATCAAGATTGATGGTGATTTTACCGACTGGGCTTATGTAGGATATACTGTTCAGAATACTACCGGTAATGGCGGTACATTACTTGCCATTAAAACCTATGCTTCGGCAGGGTATCTGAACTTCTATCTCGAAGGGACGCCAGATTGTAACCTTGACGTAATGGACCTTTACCTTGATACGGATAATAATCCCGAAACCGGCCTCAAAAGCTGGATGTATCCGGCAGGATCCGGAGCTGATTTCCTCTGTGAAGGTTCTGTATCCGGTGGATGGGGCGATGTATTTGCACATGCCGGACCTGGAAATGGATGGGGATGGAACGCAGTTTACTCCTGGCCTGATGTTTTCCAATTCTCTTCGTTCAAAACTGTGGCTGGTAATAAAGCGATTGAATTCTCAATTAAAAGGAGTGCACTCGGCAGTATGAGTAAATTTGTGAATTTCGGAATTGTTGAAAGTAATGCGGGTTGGTCTGAAATTGGACACATTCCAACGACACAGGAACCAGATTCTAAATTTACTCCAATACCATTATAAAATTCTCAAACCTGGTATGTTATGAGGCTTTTCGACCTGATAACCATTTATCAGGATATGAGATAGTTCTGATGCCTAAGTGGATAGTTGATTGGAGGAAAGGGTATAACTGCTTTTGGTTATATCCTTTCCTCCAATCAACCGATCTGTTCAGCTTTTTAATATTAGCGTTTGGTTATGCCTGAATTCGGTTAATTCAATGCCGTCGAAAATTCATACTTTTGAGATGAGAAAGATCAAAATTCAATTGATCAGCAATCTGCTGACGCTGCTTTTTACAGTATTTTGTATCAGCCTGTTAACAGGAGCAACTAATAAGCAATGGCCCCCTTTTCCTGTTAAAGTTGAATATATTCTGGCCGGAGCACCTTTAAAAGAAATCAATGAGATTCCTGTTTTTAGTGTTATCAATTCTTCAAATACCAGGATTACAACCTATCGCAATGCTGATTACCAGGTTGTAATTCATCAAATTAAAAGAGGTGATTATACCGAAATAAATGGCGAGCTCGAATACTTGTCCAAAGGGACATCATGCGTTACAATTCGCATCAGTGTTCCTGTAAACGGAGAAAAGTGGGAATGGTATCATGGCATGGATAAATCAACGAGGATGCAGCCAGGTAAAGTATATTTTGATACTATTCCTGTTAATACCACTCTTCCACCCGATGGAGCATTTAATGGAAAAACCCTGGCAGATGGCGGATACGGCGATGCCATTGGCCGTGGCACCATGTCATTTTATCCATTAAGCGCTGTAAAAGTAAATGATGAAGGAACAGGCATGGGGATTGACCTTTCAATTCCTTTGGTTTACCGGCTTGGCGCAGAAAAAGGGAAAGGTTTGATTGCAGAATTTGATGTTGCAACAAGTCCGCTTACCGAAAAATTCCCGAACAGGGCATTTTTTAAACTCTGCACGTTTTCGTTCGATGGCAAATGGGGAATGCGTTCAGCGTTGGAGAAATATTATTCAATTTACCCTGAAGCATTCAAGAAAAGAGTAGTTACCGAAGGTATCTGGCTGCCATTTACTCCACTTCGGTCCATACCAAACTGGGAAGATTTCGGTTTTGCTTTTCACGAAACCAGCTGGAACAGCAAGGACACCAAGGAAGGAACAAAATTGTCAAATATCTTGTCGGATAAAGGAACCGGTGTTCTCAGCTTTCAGTATACCGAACCATGGGATATTCAATTGCCGATTCTAAGAAAAAATATTCCTTATGATACGCTCATTTCCGACAAAATGATTCCCAAAGCTCATCGGGAATATGTCAGCAACAGCGCAACCGAAGATAAAAACGGACTTCTGCAGACACGCAGGCTGGAAACGCCATGGTTTAGTTCGGGGTGGGCCGTAAGTATCACAACCAATTGTGATCCCGATCTTCCCGGATTTAACCGCTACCAGTATGTTTTACAGGATGAAATCAGGCCGGCCATTAAGCTGAATACGGATGGAATTTATTTCGATTCAATGGAATGGAACTGGCATCATGATTTGAATTACCGTTCTGAGCATTTTAAATATACGGATTATCCCCTGACGTTCTCTTCTGGCATCGCAAAGCCGGCAATCTGGAATTTTACTTCTGAGTTCGAATTGATGAAGAAAATTTCGGACGAAATGCATTCGCAAGGCAAGCTGGCAATGGGAAACGGGCATGGATGGAATCCGTTTGCAGCCGCCAATCTTGATTTGTTTGGTGCTGAATTGAGCTGGTACTCTTCCGGCGATCACAATACCGATGCGCTCGACTTTAAACGGGCAATCTCATTTCAGAAACCTATAGTTTTCCTTTTAAATGAAGGATTAAATGACAAAGCCTTTACGGATGCGCCATACCCCGGGTATGAAATCTATTTTGAAAAATTGATGGCGTATGGATTCTTCCCATCTTTTTTCAGTGTAAATGCCTCCAGCGATCCGTACTGGCAAGATCACAAAAAAATTGAAAATGGCCGGCCGTTTTTTAAAAAATACATTCCAATCATTAAACTTATTGCAGCAGCAGGGTGGCAACCTGTTACTCTGGCTACAACTGATGTTGCTTCAATTCGGATTGAGCGCTTTGGCGATGCCGGCGACTTATACTTTACAGTCAGGAATAATGGGAATAAGGATGTAAATAGTGTTGTAACGCTCGACTTAGCTGCACTTAAAATTTCCGGAAAACTGTCAGTTTCGGAATTAGTAAGTAACCAGGTCGTAAAAGTTGAGAAAAACATGATGTATCTTACGGTCCCAGCTCTAAGAACCCAGGTAATTCATATCTCGAAATGACAAATAAAAGTTTTGGTTTTATTCTCCTGATGGCCGGTCTTTTTATTATAAATGGCTATTCGCAGGAATGGACTCATTATGTTCGTACTTCCGGCCATGGCTGTGAAATGGATCAGCTTCACGCAATTATGAACGACGCCAGGCAGACTTACCTGTTTGGAATTGAAGTGGATAATGATATTACAGGACGATACAACAGTTTACTGATTCCGGATCAGAAACTCAAGGGTATCAAAGCGATGGCCGACAGCGCTCATGCTGCCGGAAACTTTGCTTTTGTGTATACTGCCGGTTTGGAATGTATCACTGACAATGTGATGCCTGACTCCAGAACATTTCTGCGCGATCATCCCGATTGGGCGCAGCGGAATAAAAAAGGCGATCCGGCAGTATTTGGCTTTGGCGACGCTTTCTGGATCAGCAAAAATTCTGAAGATGTATGGATCTCACCCTATGCTCCTGAATGGCGTAAGCTTTATATGGAGCGCATCCGGCAGATTGCTGCAACCGGAATTGACGGTGTATATATTGATATTCCTTATTGGATGACGCATTTCAACAAATGGGAAGATACCTGGGCAAGTTTCGATACGTATACCGTTGCCGAATTTAAAAAGCGAACAGGGCTTGATGCATTAACAGATTTTAAACCAGGCGATTGGAATGATCCCGAATTTATTGCCTGGGTCGATTTCAGGATCAGCAGCATGACAGAGTTCATGGCTGAAATAAATAACAATGTAAAATCAGTAAATCCTGCTTGTAAAACCATTGCCGAAATATACCCCGGAATTGGTGAAGAAGTTGCTCGTGTAGGGGCTGATGTTTACGAAATGTACCCGGTTGTTGATGTAATCGCTCATGAGTATAATGTCGGCGATAACAGTGCCAGGCGGGAGCCTTTGGATTGGATGGAATATATGATCGGAATCTACACTTTCCGGGCTTTTGCTGAAGGAAAACCCTCTTGGATGCTAAGCTATAGCTGGAATGGAGAAGACAGTATCAAGCCTGCCGATGCGATCGAAAACCTGGCAATGAGCCAGGTAATGGCTGGTGCCAACAGCTGGGATGCACGACGTTTTGTAATGTCAGGTTCCAACGATTATGATGCCAGGGCCAGGGTTTATAAATGGATTGGCGAAAATGAAAAACTGATATATGCACCCCGAAAACCAATAGCGCCGGTAGGAATTTATTTTTCGCCCAAAACAAGAACCTTTTTTGCGGAGAGCTGGACAAAGGCTTATCTTGGGATGATGAATTTATTACTAAGGGAACATATTGAAATTGAAATAGTTACACCCCGTAGTTTAGGCACCGCAAAATGTAAAATATTGATAATGCCTGATGTAAAATGCCTCAGCGATATTGAATATTCTCAGCTTCAATCAAGGTTAAAAAATGGAACTACCCTGATTGTGACCGGAGAAACCGCAAAGTATAATGAAAAACGGGAAATTTCTGCAAACCAGGCACGGATGCAGGAACTGATCGGCGCTTTTCAAAATTCGGTTCAAATCAATGGAAATCCCGAAAAGGAATTTTATCAATTTTTGAAGAAGAATCTAAATGCATCAGCATCTAAAGGAAAATATCCAGCTTATGAAAACCCGGGAATAAACCAGGTTCTTGATCAGATTAAAAAGGAAAAAGGATATTTCACTTCAATCAAGATCGAAAATGCAGGTTTATGCGTAACGCAGATTGCAGAGGTTGATAATAAACCCACCATTTTCCTGGCAAATTTTTCAGGACTAAAAGGTAGAGCGAATGCCAACCAAATCCCGGCTAAAGATATCAGAGTGACTTTTAGCAATACAAAACATAATGCTCATGCTGTATTCATCCCATTCCTGGGTAAACCGCTGAATCTAAATGGTGTTTGGGAGAAAGGAAATCTTATTGTGACTTTACCTGAAATTGAAAGAGGCGCAATTGTACAACTCAACCATTAGACTGAGCTTTTTAAAAACCATTGGGATCTCAAAATTGGTAACACAATTAAATATATTTGACAATCAATAGCATAAACAAAATATGAAAACCTGGATTGCTTTATTCATCTGCATTTTTAATTTAATGATATCTTGCTTTGCGCAGGATGCCAAAACAGTCAGCAGGATAGTCCTGTCTGCAGATGAAAAGGTTTGGGCCGGTGTGATAAATGATGGGTATTTGATGCCTTTCAGTTCTGATTACACTATGGATTTTTATGCCAATAATAAATCAAACCAGTCACAGCCTTTATTGCTCACCAACAAGGGCCAGTTTGTATGGAGCGAGCAACCGTATAAGTTTGAGATCAAAGGAAATGAAATAATTATTTCTGATCCGTATAACCAGGTTGTAACCGGGCGTTCCGGCAACTCGCTGGCAGAAGCTCAGCGGTTTGTCCGCCAAAAGTATTTCCCCGCCAATGGGAAATTGCCCGACACCTTGCTGATTTCGCGTCCTCAGTATAATACCTGGATCGAACTCACTTACAATCAAAACCAATCCGACATTCTGAAATATGCCCAGGGCATCATCGATAATGGATTTCCTCCCGGTGTATTAATGATTGACGATACCTGGCAGGAAGATTACGGCTTGTGGAAATTCCATCCCGGCCGTTTCCCGAATCCGTCGGAAATGGTTGCTAAATTGCATAAAATGGGGTTCAAAGTAATGTTGTGGATTTGCCCGTTTGTTAGCGCCGACCAGGCATTAACCTACAATTCATTGAAAGAATCAAAAGGTTTTTTGCTGCAGAAGTCTTCGGAAAAAGATACATGGCAATCGCAAACCAGGCCTCTGATGGTGGAATGGTGGAACGGTCAGTCGGCAGTGCTTGATTTCTCAAATCCAGCGGCGGTTAAATGGCTCAACCAGCAGCTGGATGGATTGGTGAAGGATTTTGGAGTCGATGGTTTTAAATTCGATGCAGGCGATATGTATTTTTATCCCGCTGATGGCTTGAGCATGAAAGCTGTTACGCCTAATCAGCAATGTGAACTGTTTGCTCAATTCGGTTTGCGTTTTCCTTTAAACGAATACAGGGCATGCTGGAAAATGGGTGGACAACCTCTGGTACAGAGGCTTCAGGATAAAGCGCATTCCTGGGTTGACTTAAATAAACTGATTCCTGATATGATTTTGGAAAGCCTTTGCGGTTACTCGTTTTCCTGCCCCGATATGATTGGCGGCGGGGAATGGACATCCTTTTTGGATGAATCAAAACTGGACCAGGACCTGATTGTACGTTCAGCGCAATGCCATGCTTTGATGCCAATGATGCAATTCTCGGTTGCGCCGTGGAGGG
>Ga0268283_1000864_pt1 | contig 16724 bp, 12 predicted proteins | sample saktaG_13_FD_190140 | JGI IMG/M metagenome (GOLD analysis project Ga0268283, IMG submission 190140) | Saline water microbial communities from Sakinaw Lake, British Columbia, Canada - sak_2013_06_06_36m | ecosystem: Environmental > Aquatic > Non-marine Saline and Alkaline > Saline ... | reverse complement strand
CTCTATCCGGTTGAGCTACAAGCGCTAAACTGGTCGGGATGGAGGGATTCGAACCCCCGACATCCTGCTCCCAAAGCAGGCGCGCTACCAAACTGCGCTACATCCCGATGACTCTTTAAGACTGATTGGTTAAATTTACAAATCACCCTTAAGGAGCTGGTTATTATGACGATGCATGTTGATGTCGTCAATTTTTATTTTCACTAAAAGTGAAAATTACTTACAATTTGCTTTTAACCAGTTGATAAGTTTCTTCTACGACACCTTCGTAATTTTTTAAAATCGTTTCTAATTCAAGTAGTTTGGCTTCAGCGAAAGCTCTGTCTTTAAGACTGCCGGTATTGATATAAACATTGAGTGCGGCACTTTTTAAGCCGCTGTAACCGGCCATTACCGCCGCACCGGCATCACTGATAACACCCAGGCTGCCTTTATTGGCAGCGCAACGACTTAAGTCAATAGCTTCTGCACAGGCGCGTGCGCAATCCAAAGGTACTTGTGTCGCTGCTTTTAATACGGCTTGTATAACTTCGGTACGCGCTGCTTTTTCTTCGTCTGTTTCTTTAGGTAAGCTATAAGCCGTCATTAAGCGATTAAATACCTCGACATCTGCTTTAATTAAGCCGGTCAGTTTTTCACGTAACGCTTCCGACTTTTGCAGCAAGGCTTGTATTTCAGCTTCAACCTCGGCGTATTTGGGCTTGCCAATAGTCAAATTACAAACCATGCTGGTTAATGCGGCAGACTGCGCCCCCATGAGAGCAGAGACACTACCTCCGCCGGGTGTGGCTGACTTGCTGGCTAATTCGTCAAGAAAGAATTGAATGGATTGGTCTTTTATTTCATTCATTAGGTAATTTTTTATTATTTATTGCAGGTCAAGTTTGTGTAAATGTCGGGTTACGCTACGCTAACCCGACTTACTGATTTTTAAAACTATTCACGCCGCCAACTGGTGGTGCCATTAGGGGCATCTTCCAAAATCACACGATGGGTTTTTAAGTCATCGCGAATTTTATCCGCCAACGCCCAGTTTTTAGTTTTTTTAGCATCCAGACGGGCTTGTATTTGCTGGTCAATAACGGTATCTGTTGGTTCTTCGCTGTTATCAACGCCACTCTTTAAAAAATTTTCCGGGTCATCTTGCAAGAAGCCTAACAAGCTACCTAGCTGTTTTAGGGTAGACGCCAACACGAGGGTTTTTTCCTGAGCGGTTTCTTTGGCTTTATTTAGCTCTCTAACCAAATCAAATAATACCGACACCGCGACAGGCGTATTAAAATCATCATTCATCGCCTGTTCAAATCGGGCTTTGTAATCGGAATCGATAATTGCATCTGTGCTGTCACAGTCACGTAAGGCGGTATAAAACCTGGTTAAGGCGACACCTGCATCATTCAGTTGTTCATCTGAATAATTCAAGGGGCTGCGGTAATGACTGGAGAGAATAAAAAAGCGGATTATTTCAGGTTTATATTGTTTCAGCACTTCGCGCACGGTAAAGAAATTACCCAGCGACTTGGACATTTTTTCTTCATTAATTCGCACAAATCCATTATGCATCCAAAAATTAACAAATTTTTCGCCGGTTGCACCTTCTGACTGGGCAATTTCATTTTCATGATGAGGGAATTGTAAATCCATGCCGCCACCATGAATGTCAAAATGATTGCCCAGGCAGCAAGTCGACATGGCTGAGCATTCAATATGCCAGCCGGGACGGCCTAATCCCCAAGGCGATTGCCATGCCGGTTCGTTGGCTTTGGCCATTTTCCATAAAACAAAATCCATAGGATTATGCTTTGCCATGTCAATATCAACGCGTTCACCCGACTGTAAATCGTTTAAATTCTTGCCTGATAATTGTCCGTAATTTTTAAATTTTGTGACGGCGTAGAACACATCGCCATTGCCGCTGACATAAGCCAAGCCATTAGCGATTAATGCCTCAATCATGGTAATGATGTCGGGAATGGATTGTGTTGCCTTGGGTTCAGCATCGGGTGGCAATACTGAAAGCGCTTGCTCATCTTCATGCATGGCGGTAATAAAACGCTCGGTCAATTCGCCAAAAGCTTCGCCGTTGTCGTTGGCACGCTGAATAATTTTGTCATCAATATCGGTGATATTTCTTACATAGGTCAGGTCATAACCCGAATAGCGAAAATAACGCGCGACCGTATCAAACACCACCATTACACGGGCATGGCCGATATGACAATAATCATAAACGGTCATGCCGCAAACATACATGCCGATTTTGCCTTCTACTTGCGGCTTGAATAATTCTTTTTTTCGGGTCAGGGTGTTATATATTTTTAACATAGGTTATAAGTTATACCGTTAGGCAAGGTCTGCATACAGCGCCTATTTTATAGCAAACGGGCAGCCGATGGTGAGATCGCCAGGCAACAAAATAGTACAATCTACCAAGCGAGTACTTCTCTTTCAAGATAAAAACACATAAAATCTATCTTTTGCATCACTCGTAAGGAAAAATAAATGCGTACAATCATTCTTTTTATGATGCTGTCTTTAACCTCAACACTTTCATTTTCAACGGAAAAAACCATGTCAGATACACAAACAAAAGTTAAGTTAACCACCACGCTCGGTGAAGTTATTATTCAGCTAAATACTGAAAAAGCACCGATCTCGTCGGCAAATTTTTTAACCTATGTTAACGAAGGCTTTTACAACGGTACTGTTTTTCACCGGATTATTCCTGATTTTATGGCGCAAGGGGGCGGCTTTGATACCAGTTTTAATCAAAAAGCGGTTCATGCACCTATCAAAAATGAAGCCAACAATGGTCTAAAAAACACGCGTGGCACTTTGGCGATGGCTAGAACCAACGATCCTGATTCTGCGACTGCGCAATTTTTTATCAATTACAAAGACAATTCGTTTCTAAATCACACCAGCCAAACATCAAGCGGCTGGGGTTATGCGGTATTTGGCGAAGTGATTGAAGGTATGGATGTGGTTGATGCCATGGCTAAACAAGCGACCAGCAACCGTGGCGGGCATCAGGATGTACCCAAGACAGACATCGTGATTGAAAAAGCTGAAGTTGTAAAATAAAAAAATAAGGCGCAAGGCTAAAGGCGCAAGGTAAAATATTTACTTTAGCCTTTAGCCTTTAGCCTTTTTTTCCATCAGCTGACAGAGCAGCCCATTGAAACAAGATATCCTGTTTATTTCAGATTTACACATTTCTCTGGAAAAACCTGAAATCACCCGTCGATTTCTTGCTTTTCTACAAAATCGGGCGACCAAAGCAACCGCTGTTTATATTTTGGGCGATCTTTTTGATGCCTGGATAGGCGATGATGACCCGACACCACCCAACCATAAAATCCGCAAACAACTCAAACAACTAACGGCATCCGGTACGCAGGTTTATTTACAGCAGGGTAACCGGGATTTTTTATTGGGTAAAAAATTCAGTCAGGATACCGGTGTTACCCTACTCGATGATTATGCCGTCATTGATTTGTGCGGTACTTCAACCGTGCTGACACACGGTGATTTATTATGTACGGATGATCTGCCTTATCAAGCCTTTCGCGTTAAATCCCATTCCCCGGAATGGCAACAGTCTGTGCTGTTAAAGCCTTTGCTGTTAAGGCTGTTAGTGGCGCGTTGGTATCGCCTTCGCAGCTATTTTCACAAGCGCAATAAAGCACAGGAGATTATGGACGTCAATCAGGATACGGTGCTTAAAATTATGCATGAGCACAAAAGTTTGCGCTTGATTCACGGGCATACTCACCGCCCTGGCATCCATCATTTTGAAATAAACGGCCAACCCGCACAGCGATTTGTTCTGGCCGCCTGGAGCAAGGATACCGGAGAGATTTTATGCTGGAACAAAACAGGGCATCAAATAGAAGTTATTTAAGGCATGCGGCGTTGCTTAGTGTTTAGTTTTTAATAATGTTTTTCGGGTATAATAACAGTGCTTGACTTTGAATTGTGCAGGGTTAAATTGATAATTGCGAACAGCAAATTAGACGCAATGTTAACGGGTAAACAAGCCAATTATTTGCTGTTATGCTTTGGTTCTTTTACTTTAAGTCTATTAAAATTTGACTTTTCAGTCAAAATCAGCAAATCTAGTGACTTGGAGTGAAAAATTCCTGACCTTATGGGATCAAAAAAATCATCCAAAAAACTAATATTAGTCTTAAAACATCATAATCAGTATTTTGTCTAATTAACAGAATACCAGGAGAAAAATATATGAAGAAGCCTTTACAAAGTTGGCTGATTGCTTCCAGTGTTGCTGCCTTATTAGCTGCACCAGCAATTTCAACTGCTAACAGTGGTGTTGAAGCCTTAACAAAAGATCCAGCTAACTGGGCAACTTGGGGTGGCGATTACGCTGGCACTCGTTACAGCACGCTTGATGAAATTAACGTTAACAACGTTAAGACCCTGCAACCTGCATGGTCATTTTCTACGGGTGTTTTACGTGGTCACGAAGGTGGCCCCTTGGTTGTTGATGATGTTGTTTTCATCCACACACCTTTTCCAAACACTGTTTACGCGATCAACCAAGAAACCCAGTCTGTAATCTGGGAATATACACCGACGCAAGATGCTGATGTGACCATTCCGGTTATGTGTTGTGATACTGTCAATCGTGGCTTGGCTTATGGCGATGGCAAGATTTTCTTACAACAATCAAATACTGTTTTAACCGCGTTAGATGCTAAAACCGGCAAACGTGTTTGGAGTGTTCAAAATGGTGATCCCAAATTGGGCATGACCAACACTAACGCACCGTTAGTGGTTAAAGATACCGTGTTAACCGGTATTTCTGGTGGTGAATTTGGCGTTCGTGGCTTCCTGGCTGCTTATGACATCAATACCGGTAAATTAAAATGGAAAGGTTATAGCATTGGGCCCGATAAAGACACGCTGATTGACCCGACTAAAACAACGACATGGGAAAACGGCAAAGTCGCTCCAGTAGGCGCTAATTCCAGTTTAAAAACATGGGAAGGCGACCAGTGGAAAATCGGTGGCGGTACAACTTGGGGCTGGACCAGTTACGATCCTAAACTGAACTTGATTTATTACGGATCAGGCAACCCGTCTACATGGAATCCTACCCAACGTCCCGGCGATAATAAATGGTCTATGTCTTTGTGGGCACGTGATGCTGATACGGGTGAAGTTAAATGGGTCTATCAAATGACTCCTCATGATGAGTGGGACTTTGACGGTATCAATGAAACTGTTTTGGTTGACCAAGAAGTTAAAGGCGCAATGCACAAGACTATCGTGCATTTTGACCGTAACGGTTTTGGCTATACCTTGGATCGTGTAACCGGTGAACTGTTAATTGCCGAGAAATTTGATGCATCAGTTAACTGGGCATCACATGTCGACATGAAAACCGGCCGTCCACAAGTTGTCTCCAAGTTCAGTACTGAACAAAACGGCGAAGACGTAAAAACTGAAGGCGTTTGCCCTGCTGCGTTAGGCAGTAAAAACCAACAACCGGTTTCTTACTCTCCACAAACCGGCTTGTTCTACATTTCCGGTAACCATTTGTGCATGAACTACGAGCCTTTCGAAGTTTCTTACACTGCTGGTCAGCCTTATGTGGGTGCGACTCTGGACATGATGCCTGCGGGCGCTGATGTTTTAACCGGAAAACCGGATGGCACAAGCAACCTGGGTCAGTTCACTGCGTTTGACGCTAAAACAGGTAAAATTGCCTGGTCAAACAAAGAACCGTTCTCTGTATGGTCTGGTTCATTGGCTACTTCAGGCGGCGTTGTATTCTACGGCACACTGGAAGGCTATCTGAAAGCGGTTGATGCTAAAACAGGTAAAGAATTGTACAAATTCAAAACCCCTTCCGGTATCATCGGCAACGTCAATACCTGGACTTATAAAGGCAAACAATATATTGGCGTTCTTTCCGGTATTGGCGGCTGGGCAGGTATCGGTATCGCTACTGATTTCAATAAACAGCTAGAAGAAGCTCAAGCCAAGGCTGCGGCAGAAACAGATCCTGTTAAAAAAGCTGAATTGGAAAAAATAGCTGTGAAAATTTCACAAGAAGGCTTAGGTGCTACCGGCGCTTACGCAAGCTTGGGTTCTTTCACCAAACAAGGTGGTGTATTTACTGTATTTGCATTACCTAACAAATAATCGGTCTGATTTTTTAGATTGATTGTTAAAAGCCCTGGTTGATTTATCAATCAGGGTTTTTTTTTTGCCCTTTATTTATCCGTAACGTTTATAATTCAACCCCTTTAGTGAGTCCCAATCGGTTTCGGTGCAACGCAAGCTTTCATTACTAAAAAACTTTAAATAACTATCACCACGAAGAACACGAATATTTTGGCATCCTTCATTCCTCGTTTTACACTTTTTGCAACACCCATCGCGGGTTAGCGACAGCGTAACCCGACAAATCGACGTATCTGTGTCGGGTTACGGCTAGCGCCTAACCCGATCTACAGAGATTATTAGCATTTTTTGTGATAAAAAAGTGTCAACTACTTTTGGGGTTCTATGAAGGATGTCAAGATTTTCTTTGGTTTTTCTTCGTGAACTTCGTGTCTTCGTGGTGAATTAATATCTTTAAGTTGATGCGTATGGGTTTAACCAAATGCCACCCATGGATAATAAGACCCAACATGACTGATTTATATTTTTTAGCCCGATGACTTAACAACCACCAGCTAAAGCTGGTGGTTGTTAAGTTATTTTTTAATTAACTATTTAAGGTTTTTTAAGGGCGAATGGTGAGATATAATAAACTTATCCTGCCAATTCCGGTAGGACTGTTGTTTTTATTATCAGGAGACACACCATGAAAAATATCCAACGAATCCTCTGGACGAGCATTGCAATCGGCGTATGTGTTCCAGCCATGGCCGATATCAAAATTCCGAAAACCAAGGTCAGCTTAGAAAGCTGTTTGAAAGCAGCCTTGGCGAAACGGGATGGTGAAATTGTCAAGCTCGAATTCAAAGATGAGCGCGGCGTGCCCACCTATGAATTCGATATTCTAGGTAAGGACGGCAAGAGCTGGGAACTGGGAACTGGAATGCGATGCCAACAAGGGCAAGATAACTGAAGAAGAGCAGGAAGTAGGTGACTCTGACCATCCTCTGTTTAAAGAAAAGGCCAAAATTAGCCTGGAACAGGCCAAGAATATCGCACTGAAAGCCAATCCTGGTGAAATTGTGGAAACCGAGTACGAAATCGAATCTGACGGTAACGCTTCTTATGAGTTCGACATCAAGACGGATAAAGGCGAAATAAAATTGGAAGTGGACGCCGCCACCGGAAAAATCATTGAGGACAAACAAAAGGAGTATTACCAGATTGGGAAGGAATAACCGAGAGCTCTTTGTTAATATAGCTGGCCGGGTGTAATTATTCAGTCCCCCCTCTTTAACAAAGAGGGGTTAGGGGAGATTTTATTTCAATATAAAAGGTTAAAACCCCCAACTTTAGCCATGTAGGCCGGAATAAGTCTTTTCGAGCGTAAGCGAGAACAAGCGTTTCCGGCAAGCCGGAAACGCCACCACGCGCTACGCTTGAGTGGTCTTATTCCAGCCTACACTATAGTCTTTCAGAAATTAAATTTCCACTACGATAATTTAACTCACACGGATACCATCCCTTAAAGGGATGGTATCCGTTAGCATCGAAATTATTTATCTGAAAATCTATAGCTCTTTAAAAGCGAACCATTCACTCATAAGCCGACAACGGTGGACAACTACACACCACATGCCGGTCGCCATACACATTATCAATACGCCCAACCGGTGGCCAGTATTTATCATCATGCTGATTATTATCCGGGAAAAAAGCCTGTTGTTTGGAGTAAGGCAGCGTCCATTCTTCCAGTAATAACCGATGGGTATGTGGCGCATTGTGTAACAGGTTATTTTCAGCATCCGCATCACCCTCTTCAATGGCTTTAATTTCCTGGCGTATTGAAATTAACGCATCACAAAAACGATCAATCTCGGCTTTATCCTCACTTTCCGTAGGCTCTATCATCAAGGTGTCGGCCACCGGAAACGACACGGTAGGGGCATGAAAACCATAATCTATCAAGCGTTTGGCGATGTCTTCTACGGTTATGCCGCAGGATTTTTTAAACGCATGGCAATCGATAATACATTCATGGGCAACCCAACCGTTTTTGCCGGTATATAAAATCGGATAAAAAGGTGCCAAGCGTTTGGCAATATAATTAGCGTTTAAAATGGCGGTCAAAGTGGCGCGTTTTAAACCGGCCGCCCCCATCATGGCGATATAAGCCCAAGAAATGGTGTATAAACTGGCCGATCCCCACGGTGCAGCTGACACGGTTCCTATGGTGCCATGCACGCCTTTGGCCGGATTGACGCCATCAACCACTGGATGATCAGGCAAAAAAGCCGCCAAATGTGCGCCTACACCAATCGGGCCAACACCCGGCCCACCGCCACCATGTGGAATACAAAACGTTTTATGCAAATTAAGATGAGCAACATCCGCGCCAATTTTTCCCGGACGACTTAAACCCACCAACGCATTAAAATTGGCACCATCCAGATAAACCTGTCCGCCATGCTGATGCACAAGATCACAAATCTCTCTGAATGATTCTTCATAAACGCCGTGGGTGGAGGGATAGGTAATCATTAAAGCGGCCAGCGTATTATGAAATTCTGCCAGTTTTGCCCGCAAATCAGCCAGACTGACATTGCCGTTTTCATCACAAGCAACCACGACCACTTTAAGGCCGGCAAGGGTGGCACTGGCCGGATTGGTGCCATGCGCAGAAGCCGGTATCAGGCAAATAGTGCGCTGTGACTGATCTGAAACTTCATGATATTTTCGAATCACTAACAGGCCGGTATATTCGCCTTGAGAACCGGCGTTGGGTTGCAGTGAAAAGGCCGCAAAGCCGGTCAAATCACATAACATATCCTCCAGTTCTGCAAACATTTGCTGATAACCATGTGTCTGGTACAGTGGCGCGAAGGGGTGCAAGCCGTTAAATTCATGATAGGAAATCGTTTGCATTTCGGTCGCGGCATTGAGCTTCATCGTACACGAACCCAACGGTATCATGGAACGGTCCAGCGCAATATCGCGCCTGGCGAGTCGGCGCATATAACGCATCATTTCAGTTTCTGAATGATAGCGATCAAACACCGGGTGTTGCAAAATTTTATCGTTGCGCAATAACCGTTCAGGGATACATTCGGTGATGCTGGCATCGAGCTTGTTAATATCTGGAAGCCCAGCGGTAGCGGAGGCAAAAACTTGCCAGACGGCCCTTAAATTTTTTCGTGTGGTGGTTTCATCTAACGAAACACCTAAGTGGTCTGCATCAATGATTCGCAAATTGATAGTCGCTTCGTCGGCGTTTGCGGCAAAACGTTTGGCTCGATTAGGTACATAAATCACCAGCGTATCAAAATAACATTCACAGATAACAGTATGCCCCAACTGTGTTAATCCTGCTGCCAAAATTTGCGCATAGCGATGCACACGGCCGGCAATCTGGCGCAGACCTTCGGCACCGTGATAAACCGCATAAAATCCGGCAATAACAGCCAGTAAAACCTGCGAAGTGCAAATGTTGCTGGTCGCTTTATCCCGGCGGATATGTTGTTCGCGGGTTTGCAACGCCATCCGTAGCGCAACTTGCCCGTGACTGTCTTTGGATACACCGATAAGCCGGCCTGGAATCGTGCGTTTATAGTCATCTTTGGTTGCAAAAAATGCCGCATGAGGCCCTCCATAACCCATAGGTACACCAAAGCGCTGAGCATTGCCAACGACAATATCAACACCAAAAGCAGCAGGGGGTTTTAATAACACCAGACTTAATAAATCCGCCGCCACGGTAATCAGCGCCGCTTTGTTATGGGCAATTGTGGTGATGTGGCTGAGGTCTTTAATTTCACCTTTAGAACCCGGATATTGCACAATCAGGGCAAAAAATTCCTGTTGTTCCAAATCATGAAAAGGGTCGGCAACGATAACCTCATAACCTAACGAGTGGGCGCGGGTTTTAACAACGGCTATCGTTTGCGGGTGGCAGTTCTGGTCGACAAAAATACGGTTAGCAGAACTTTTGGACAAACGCCGAGACATCGTCATGGCCTCTGCCGCAGCAGTCGCTTCATCAAGCAGTGAAGCATTGGCCAGTTCCATGCCGGTTAAATCAATAATCACTTGCTGAAAATTTAACAAGGCTTCCAGGCGTCCTTGACTAACCTCTGCTTGATAGGGCGTATAAGCTGTGTACCAGCCGGGATTTTCCAGCACATTACGTTTAATGACCGCAGGCATAACGGTGTCGTAATAACCCATGCCAATCATTGACGTAAATACTTTATTGCGGCCACGCATTGCCCGCAGATGCTTGATAACGGCACGCTCACTGATTGTTTCGGTGAGTTTTAAGGGCTCATGATTGAGAATATTGGCAGGAATTGCCTGCGTGATAATATCTTCCAGTTCGGTTAAACCCAGTTCAGAAAGCATTTCTTGGGTTTGCTGTTGATTAGGGCCAATGTGACGGTAGATAAAATTACCACGCATTTCCAGTTGTTCTAAACTAGCACGAGTTATTGGCATACAGCTTACCTAAGGTAACGATGTGGAATAAAAGGGAGTTTGGTTACGGTAACAGGAATCTTTCGATCCCGCACCAAGGCTTGTAAAGTATTACCCGGACAGGCAACGTTGCGATCAAGCAATGCCATGGCAATCGGTTTGTTTAAGCTGGGAGAAAAGCTGCCGCTAGTCACATAACCCACTACCTGATCTTCATTATTGACAACAACACTGCCTTCCCTGACGGGTACTTTACTTTCAACCAGTAATCCTGCACGGATTTTTTCGGGACTCTGTTGCAACTGATTTAAGATTTTATCAGCACCGGGAAACTGGTCATGATCTTTTTTAAACAGCCATTGCAAGCCTGCCTCGAATGGCGTGATGGCTTCAGTCAGTTCATGTCCATAAAGACACAAACCGGCCTCCAGACGCAAGGTGTCTCTGGCACCCAGTCCCATCGGTTCAACTTCGTTTTCCGCTAGTAACAGCTTGGCTAGTTGCTGCGCGTATTGATTAGCAACTGAAATTTCAAAACCATCCTCGCCGGTATAGCCGCAACGACTGAGGGCGCAAGATATTCCGTTTATCTCGGTTGCACAGGTCTGCATAAATAACAATCCCGCTGCCTGCTTTGAAAGCCTGGCAATAACAGTGGCCGCAGCAGGGCCTTGAAGAGCCAATAAGGCTTGGTCAGGCAATGCTTTAAACGTACAGTGCCCGGATAAACGGCTTTCCAAATACTTAAAATCCTTATCTTTGCAGGCGGCATTAACAATAATCATCAACCCGGAATCAATGCGGGTAATGATAATGTCGTCAATAATGCCGCCCTCGCTATTGGTTAATAGCGTATATTTTTGGGCACCCGTTTTAAGTCCGGTAATATCGCTGGGTGTTAACTGTTCAAGTTCAAGAGCCGCATTATCGCCCAAAATCTGACATTGCCCCATGTGGGATATATCGAAAAACCCCGCCTGGCTGCGGCAATGCAAATGCTCATGAATAATACCCTGGCTATAATGCACCGGCATTTCATAACCTGCAAAAGGCACCATTTTGGCGCCCAACTTAAGATGAAGAGGGTAAAGAGGCGTCTGTTTTAACATGGCGGTAGTTATCTCTGCGCAGAAGCAAAGTAGTATTGTAATGCTGAAAAAATGTTAATTCAAATCGGGTAGATAAAATCGGCAACTTTAATTTTAATGATAATGCATTGACACTTAAGCTAATGGCCTGTCACAATTAAAGCATTATGCAGTCATTTATTTTTTGATAGTCTTTGTTTAGGGTGTGGTAGTGTTCTCTGACAATTTAACGATGCTATTGTCATGCTTAAATTCGATTTACAAGATTTCTATGATTGAGTCTGTTATGTGTTGCAAGCCGCTTTTGGATCTTAACTTGTTGCAAGTTCAGCGTTTCTTTGTAGTGATGCCAGTTTGGCACTCACATAGCCATGAATTTCGTGGAAAGGCACGGGTTTGTAAAACACAGTCACTCCCTTGGGTATCCAGCCTCTGCTGCTGATATCGGCTTTGCTTAATCCGGTGACCACAATAATGTCCATCTTGTTAAACAAGTGATCCTTGCGCAGTGTATCTATCATCTCGAATCCGTCAACACCCGGCATACGCAGATCGGCGATCAAAATGTCTGGGTAATGTCTGGCAATCTGCACCAATCCCGATAAACCATCGCCGACGATGTTGAGATCAATAGGCATATCCCACTCTGCTATGGTTGATTGATAAAGTTTTTGCAAGGCCAGATCATCCTCTACGACAAGGATGGATAGTCGACTGGGTTGAGTCAAAAAAATGTTCTGTTTGCGGTTTTGAAGAAAGTTCTCGACAGAACTACCCAGTATCCGACGATGCCCCCCTGAGGTTTTCCAGGCTTGCAGTGTCCCTTGCTCAACCATTTTTTGTACAGTACCTCGTGACAAAGCAAGCATTTCCGCTACTTCACGGGTATTGTAGTAAATAGGGTCTTCAATATTTTTATTTTCAGTAACATCTAACTGATTTTTCATGAGCTAATAATAAACTAATGTTTTTAAAATAACGACTTGCCAGAAGCTGGAAATAAAATAATTTGATTGAATCCAGGTTGTTTAGTTACCAATCCTAAGAAAGGTCTGAACAGATTTGGTGTATTATCTCGTCACTGCCTGCTATTAACGTTTTAATTAATCACAGGCAGCAGCATCCTGAGTCAGTCGATTTTTTTAAGCTGCTTTAGGGTATTGGCTTGTTGGTAGAGTATCGTTTCAACTGTTTTAAATGGAATAGGCTTGGGTAACACCATCAAGCCTTCAGGTATTGAGCCCATTTTTAAAATATCTTTTGCTTCCATTCCTGTTACCACGATAAATTTTGTATCTTTCATATCAGGCATTTTCATGATTTCACTAATCATGTGTAAGCCATCAATATCCGGCATATTTAAATCTGTAAAAATAAGATGCGGCCGATATTTGCCAACCATCATTAACCCCTGATAAGCATTGGTAGCCAGGAACAGTTGATGTGGCACACTAAATTGACCGAATTGTAATTCACATAGCCGCAAAATAGCGTAATCATCCTCTACAACCAAAACCCGCAAATGGCTTTCGTCATCCGTTATTGAGGGTTCTATATATTCAGTATTACCCGTTAATGCCGATCGGGCGGCAGATAAATGCCTTATCACATCCTCTCGACTCAAACGCCTATGCCCACCCATCGTCAGGCTTGCCTTCAATTTTCCGCTATCCACCCAATTTTGAATAGTACGTTGACTTACTTCCAGCAAAATAGCCGCTTCTTTCGTGCTCAACCATGATTGTTCGCTCACATCTAATATCCTAAAAATCATAAACATACTAGACATAATAGTTAATATTAAAAACAAAGCAACAAATTATTTTGAATTAGTCCATACGTTAAAAAAAAGTGAGTTTTCATATTTTTTCTATAAATGCAAATTTAATATTAAATTTTTTGTAGTTATTGTGTGCTTTTGGGGTGACTGTCGGTAGAGGGGCTTTCATTTTCCAATATTCACAGCCCCTTGCCGACTGCTCTTAAACCTCGTCACGCTTCGTTTATATACAGCCATTTGCGCTGTAAAATAACACCTTGAGTGATAAGATAATTTATTTTTCACAAATTATCTTATCACACTAACATATTGTAATTATTCACTTTAATTCTTTGGTGGAAATTTGTAAAAAATGAATTTCATCAAAATCTACCCCCTCCCTCAAACCCTGATTCTATCGTTGAAAATTGGGATGAACGAATTTTACGGGGCGCTACAGACTACAAATATCAAGGCTTACAGAGCAGCGCAAATGGCTCATATACCCAATTGCTTTCTGATAAGTTGACAAAGGGTATCCTTAATTTCGGAGTGCCTTGGAATGGGAGTTTGTTTACCATTTGCCGGATTAGCATATAGATTTTCAGATAAATAACTTCCAAGCAATACCAAGAAACACATTGATTTTAATAGCTTTTAATTGGCGAAGTTGGAAATTTAATATCTGAAAGTCTATAAATATCGTGTTTGTTACCATGACGTTTAAGATAACATCCTGAATCAACTAATTCTTTGATGAAAGTACCTCGTTTCACGCCACTTCAACCAAAATTTCTTTCATCTGAGAAACAGGATGGTTCATTGGTAGTTCCTCTTCCATCAGCAATTTATAAGCATCTTCAATATTTTCTTCCAATTCTTGTAATGACTCGCCTTGGCTAAATACTCCGGAGACTTCCCTAAGTTTACCAACATATCAGCCATCATCCTGCCAATATTCAAGCGTAAATGCAAGTTTCATTTTATACCTCATCTATTTATGTGTGAGCAAAATCAATCGATTTGACCCCATCGATTTTTAAGTAAGAGGGGCTTAATAATTACGCAGCGGCTAACTACCGATAATAAAACGCACAATAAACGGTAGATTTTTATGTTTTTGCTTTATCTTATCCAATCCATAACCAACCGCTACCATGATCGTAATAACGACTAGATAGGTTAGGATAAAAGTAGAGATCGGTTGGTTATTCAAAAATCCTACCGGCATTAAGATAAAAGCCAGCACTGCCAGATGAAAAAGGTACATGAATAAACTGGCATGTCCAAGTTTTAAAAAAATGGCATGTACAGCAAGCCGCTGAGTGCGTTCAACGCAGTAAAAGCCAATGAAAATAAGACCTGTCGCCGTAAACCAATAGCCTATTGTGGGCGGGTAAAATAATTCCGAATAACCTTCACGCATTACTAGCTGCGGGTTTAGCACTAGCCACAGGGCAACGCCGATGCTAAAAATTGCGAGACCTGTTGCCAGGAAACGTTTTGAAGCAAAGGAATAACCTCGGCCTAAAAGTGAGCCTAAGACACTGCCGGTAATAGCGAAACTTAACCAAGGCATGACAGGAAACCAGCCGTCGAGTAAAAAACGTTGTAGAGTCGATCCTGATAATAAAAAACTTAGATAATCACTGAACCTTAACGTGGAAATCCCCACACTTATCAACTCTTCGCGGTAGTTAAACTGTGTTTGTAAGGCCGGTGTCAGGGCGATTAGAAGAATTACGATGATAATTCTAGCGTTTATAGTGCAGTATTTCGACAACAGATAGACAATAGGAATACAAAATCCTATCAGGTACAGTACGTCATAGCTCAGAAAGGGGTAGATATGCCATACCAGTACATCCACCAAACATCCGAAGGCGGTAATTAAACCGCCACGTTTGAGAAAATGCAAGAAACTTGCATTTTTTGCAGCAGTAACAGCCACCATCATACCCGCTAACATAATGAACAATGGGGCGGCAAAAGTTCCATATAAACGGAAGATTAAAACTTTATCAGCAGACTGGAGTAATGATGCGCTTAAATTTGCGGCTACCATTGTAAAAATTGCAATACCGCGTAGGATATCGATGACAAAATTTCTATTAGAACGCATTTATTAGACCATGAGAGTTAAAAATAAAACATACAGGGGTGACTAGTGCCGTGTTGTAAATGGTGGGCAGATCGAAAATATGCCAGGTTTTTCCAAATGTGGTTGTTTGCTGGCACAAACATCTGTATTACATTTTTTATGTGAGCTCTAAACGCCGCTCAATACGATCCAAACGCTCGCTAAGTCGGTCAATTGTGATTTGCTGACCAACCTGACCTTCGTAATAATCCGAAGCATCGCGTTTGACTGCGCCCATGCCGCGCTCAAGAGAAGTTAAACGATGTTTGATGTCCGCCATATCCGCATCATGTTTACTGCGAAATTCTTTTATTTCTCCGCGCAAGGCTTTTAGATGTTCAATGACTATATTTTCAATGTTGTCGGTCATCTTAATGCTCCTATAGCTCGTAGGATGGGTAGAGCAACGCGAACCCCATCGTATTTGTGAATGATGGGTTTCGGCTATCGCCTCTACCCATCCTACCTATTGTCGTGCCTTTTGTGGATGGTATTCTACCCCTTCAACACTTTCAAAACCGCCTGCATGGTCGTATTGGCATCGCCAAATAACATGCGGGTGTTTTCCAGTACAAACAAGGGATTGCCCACACCGGCATAACCTGATGCCATGCTGCGTTTAAGTACGATGGTGGTTTCGCCCTTCCAGCATTCGATTACCGGCATTCCGGCAATCGGGCTGTTGGGATCATTAAGTGCAGACGGATTAACAATATCATTGGCACCGATAACGATGGACACGTCGACATTGGCAAAATCATCATTGATTTCATCCATTTCAAAAACGATGTCGTAAGGCACTTTAGCTTCCGCCAACAAGACATTCATGTGGCCGGGCATACGGCCTGCAACCGGATGGATGCCAAAGCGCACTTTTTTGCCTTTATCCCGCAACAGCTTGGTGATTTCATAAACGGTGTGTTGAGCTTGCGCAACCGCCATGCCGTAGCCCGGGATAATCATGATGTTTTTTGCAGCTTGCAGCAGTTTCGCAGTTTCTTCGGCATCAATAGGCTGTACGTCGCCTTCAATGGCGGCGGCTACTCCACCTGAAGCCGAACCAAAGCCACCGGCAATCACGCTGATAAAATTGCGGTTCATGGCGCGACACATGATGTAACTCAAGATGGCACCG
>Ga0268283_1000863_pt1 | contig 16730 bp, 14 predicted proteins | sample saktaG_13_FD_190140 | JGI IMG/M metagenome (GOLD analysis project Ga0268283, IMG submission 190140) | Saline water microbial communities from Sakinaw Lake, British Columbia, Canada - sak_2013_06_06_36m | ecosystem: Environmental > Aquatic > Non-marine Saline and Alkaline > Saline ... | reverse complement strand
TTGCAGCCGACCCCGAACTGATTGTGCAATTCCAAGCCGACAAGGCCGTGGCTTATGGTACGGTGGCCGAGGCAATGGCGATTGCGCACAAGGCCGGGATTCAGAAGTTGGCGTTTATTACGAGGGAGTAAACAGTGGGGCGGACCCGGCATGGCCGTTCACCATTGATGAATTGTCGGTGGTGTGGCCGTATTGCAGGTAGGCTAAAATACCGGTCGGGTGTTGCAAGCGGTGAGGGATAGGCAAAGATGTCTCACACAACGGCGCAACGTAGTGAGCATTAAACATAGCGCGTCTTTGCCTGACCCTTTTTTCTGCGTCCCTACTCTTCGCCCTCGATGCGCTTCATCACATCCAGCACCAGTTCGCGCTTTTCGCGGGCGATTCGATAGAGCAGACTACGGTCGTCCATAGCTTGCAAGGCAAGGAGCAACGGCTCGAAGATTTGTTGGCCGGTTTCGTCTAAGGCCAGCAGGGCTTCCCTTACTTCGTTTTTCTGCCCTTTCGCCGATTGAAGCAACAAGACATCCGTCATTGTCGATCTTAGGTTTTCGGCTTGGGTTTTATCGTTGGTGGCTTGGGCTATGATGTAGGCAGTGGCGGCGGGGAGGACGGTTTGCCAGTGTTGGGAAAGAATCCAAAGTCCATGACGATCATTAGGTTTAAGGGCCAAGCCTAGGATCAATTCGTTTATGCCCTCTTCGATTCTCCCCATAGCGATTATAAGCATCCCACCTAAGTTGATGTGCGCCACGCCGAATTCTGGATTGATGTGCAGTGTTTTGCGGTAGGCAGTTTCTGCTTCGTCGTAGCGTCTCTGTTCGAATAGCGTGTTGCTTAAATTCCCCCAGCCAATAACATCTTGTGGATAAAGTTCAAGTGCTTTTCGACAAGCCGCTTCGGCTTCGGCTGGACGCTTTAGGGTGCATAAAACGCCGCTTAGATTGAGCCAAGCAGGAGCAAATTGTTGATTGATTTCCAGCGACTTTTTGTAGGCAATTTCGGCCTCGGCGTAACGGTTTTGGGCCAAAAACACATTACCTAGATTAAACCAAGCAAAAATATTTTGTGGTTCGAGTTCCATAGCTCTGTTGTAAGCGGCTTCGGACTCGGAGAGGTAGTTTTGGTTGGATAATACAGTGCCAAGATTGATCCAAGCAGTGGCATATTGCGGATCGATTTCGAGTACTTTGCGAAAAGCGGCTTCAGCTTCAGTATGACGGTTCTGGGCGTATAGCGCATCGCCCAAAGCATACCAGGCAGAGGCATATTGCGGATCGATTTCCAGCGCTTTGCGACAGGCGGATTCTGCCTCGTCGTGACGGTTTTGGCGGTATAGCGCGATGCCTAGGTTATGCCATGCAACAACCTGTTGTTGATCGAATTCAAGTTCCCTGCGGTAAGCCGCCTCGGCCTCGTTGTGGCGGTTCTGACTCGACAGTACATTGCCGAGGCCGCCCCATGCAGCGGCATATTGCGGATCGAATTCCAGTGCCTTTCGGAAAGCTGCTTCTGCTTCCATATGTCGAAGAAATAGCATATCCAGCATAAGCCCCGCTGCCCTCGCATGGCGTGGAGTGTCCATCTCCCAAGCGCCGAGTGCTGTAAGGCAAGATTGTGCTTGTTGTAAACCGGTTTCACCCAAAGTTATTCGTAGCGTTTGCCACCATTTATTATTATCTGGCCTGAACCCTAATTTACAGCGCTTATCGCGTTCCAGCAGCCAGACGGTTTCAGCCAGCAAGTAGCGCGAACCATGGCTTTCCACTGGGTCGCCATCTGCAATCTCCTCATCGATAGCTCGTCGGTCATCGCGGGCGATGGCGTCGCGCACCAATGCCTCAAACACCGCGCCGCGTCCATCGTCATCCGCCGCCGCACTCAAAGCGTGGAGAAAGGACAGCTTCTCCATCCGCACTGGTTCAGTCATAGGCCCGGCCAACTCGCCTTCCAAGCGACTCGCCCACTCTTTGAAATCCTTGCGGCTATAAAATGTCTGCATGAAACCCACCAGCCAGCGCAACTGATTCCGGCCTTCACGACTGTGACGCATCAGATAGTAAACGTTGTAGAAGCGTTCGCTGACTTGATAGCGCTTTTTCTTGTCGCCGCCGGCCTCCTCGACAAAACCTTCGTCGATTAGCCGTTTGATTTGGGCGCTGACATAATTGGATGGCTTGCGCAGTTCGCGGCGAATGTCATCCACCGTCACCGGGTCCCAGCGTCGGGCGATGGCATCGAAAGCCCGCCGCGTTTCTTTGGCAAGGCTGTCGATGCGATGTTTAAAGAACGGGGTGGATTCGTCGAGTAGTCGTTCCAAGTCTTGGCGCACGTCTCCATTTAGCCCGTCGCGCAACACGCGGTAGCCGAGTTTGACCAGGCGGGGATTGCCACCGGTCAAGATGCGCAAAGCCGCCACGCGCTCCGGGGCTTGCTCAATGACATTGATGACGGCATCATCACCCAGCATTTCGGCGAAGCGGCGCAGAAGGCTTTCCAATTCCTCTTGGTTTAACCGATCCAGCGAGAAGGAGCGGAAGAAATCATGGAAGGCTTGATCCACTTCGGTGATTTCCTCGAAATAACTAGGAGCCGCGCCGATTACCATCATGCGCGGGTCGGTCATCCACAGGGCGCGCAGGCTGTGCAGGGCTTGCCCGTCGTCGATGGCTCGGAAAATATCGTTGAGGTTGTCCACCAGCAGCAAGGCGCGTTTGCCGGTTTCCGCCAACAACTGGAAAAAACGCTCCTGCGCCCGCCCGGCCAAATTCGCGGGGTTTTCATCTAACAATTGCTCGGCGGCTTGGGCTGGGCGTTCCAAGACGGATTCCAGATGTCGAATGGTCTCTAGCCAGAGATCCGCAAGATCGCCAATCCCATATTGTTCCTCCTGAAACAGTATGGGAAGCCAATTTGCTGTGAGGGTTTCATCACGATCTAGCTTGTGTTTGATCGCGCATAGCAAGGTGGTCTTACCCATGCCTCGGGGTCCGATTATCACCAGATGCTGTTGCGGTTGGTCTGGCACGTTGTGGCGGATGATGTCGAGAATGCGCTCAAGCAAGCCTTTGCGGTCGATGAACTCGGCCAGCAGTTGCTCCGGGCTTAGTGCCGCCGGATTGTAGAGGTTTAAGGTTGGGTCGATGGGTTTGGTGTTCATGTTTGCCGTGCCTCTGGTTCTCACGCTTCCGTGCCACTGCCATTAAGCCGTAGTCCGGATGGAGCTTGCGTAATCCGGGAAGACCATAGCCCACGAATCCCCCGCATTCCGCTACGCTGCAAGTGGGCAACTTCAGAAAATCATACCCTCCCTTTCCACCGCCAATAATCGCGCAACAGATGTGAGAAAAACCGGATATTCCCGTCCTCGGCTTCGGACAAATAACCATCGTGTTCCAAGACTTCCAGAACATATTGGTAATCCTCGTCTTCAAGTTGGGGGGCGCGGGCGCGAAGCTCATCACGAGGGATGCCTAAATCCTTGGTGGCAATGAGCTTAAGCATGGCGCGGGCGGTGGCGGCAAGTGGCTTGTCGAAAACATCGGCCAAGCGAGTCCACATATTGTCGGAATATTGGTTGCGCTTGCCTTGCGCAACTTGGCGGTAAATTTGCCCCAAATCAACCGGCTGGTTCGGGCTGGCTTCTGTCTCCTGCAATTCGGCGACGAACAATTGAATAAAATAAGGCCAGACCGCTGTTCCCAAGCGTTGCAGGTATTCTTGGGCCAAGGTTTCGCTCAGTGGAACTTGGTTGTCGCGGGCTAAGGTCAAGGCCAGTTCCAAGGCTTGTCCATTGCTCAGAGGTGTGAGGAACTCGCGGCGTAAATCATTGCTGGGGCCACGGATGCCAAGCCGACGCAGCACATTATCCAGCCCAATGGAGCCGGTCAGGAGAAACCGCACTGGGCTGTCGGTATTGTGCTGACGGATGCAGCGTATCCAGTGCATGGTACTCTCCGCCAAAGGTATGCCATGATGTTTGGCGATGAGATCGACCATCGTGGGAAATTCGTCCAGCAGGAACCATACCGGCTCGTTCAGCACATTCAAGTCTTCCATTAAACTGTTCGCTTGTTCACTCCAATCGGCCTCTTCGATGTGCCCGTACTTGGTTTTCAAGCGTGGAAGCAAATCACCCGCTTGCTTCAGTTTTTGTTGCCAAGGTTCATCCTGAATCTTGCTCAATTCGGTCGCCATGGCTTTGAGCCATAGTTTTGGATGGTTGTATTCTTCAAGATTCAGGAACACCGCTCGAACTGGATTGTTTCCTTTTCCGACTAATTCCTTTAGATGCAGCAGCACGCTAGTTTTGCCTGTGCGACGTGGGGCAAGGAAGAGAACGTGTTCGGATTGCATGGCTCGAAGCAGTTTTTTCACGATTTCGTCGCGGGGAAAGAAATTGCTCCCGGTGGCGGGTGCGCCTATTTTGATTTGCATGGACATGGTGGGGTCTCCTTTTGTTAGCCCACCAAGATTTTAGCAACAAATCTGTTGCGCAACAATATCGTTGCGCAATTATTTTGTTGCGTTGATAAACTGCCCATTCTAGGCCGCATAGGAAAGACTACGACCCCGCCGGGGTCGATATTTTATTCGGTTTGCCTTCCGGGGGTGTCGCTTCGCTCAACCCCCGGCTGATGGCTTAAACCCCTTCGGGGTTCTGTGGCTCCCGCAACGACTTGTGTATAACGATGAGAGCCGGAGCTTGGGAACGAGCGAATCGTTGGAGCGTAGGAACGAGGAAAGGATTCAGGTATGAATCCTCAACCCTGCAACTTCCTATACTTGATCCTATGTGGCTGATCCGCATCCGTGCCTAGGCGACGGTGGCGGTCGGCTTCGTAATCGGCGTAATTGCCTTCAAACCAGACCACTTTGCTATCGCCCTCGAAGGCCAGCATGTGGGTGGCGATGCGGTCGAGGAACCAGCGGTCATGCGAGATGACCACCGCGCAGCCGGGGAAGTCGAGCAAGGCTTCTTCCAAGGCGCGGAGCGTTTCCACGTCGAGGTCGTTGGTGGGTTCGTCGAGCAGCAGCACGTTGCCGCCGCTCTTCAACAGCTTGGCAAGATGGACGCGGTTGCGTTCGCCGCCGGAGAGGTCGCCAATGCGCTTTTGCTGGTCTTGGCCTTTGAAGTTGAAGCGTCCGCAATAAGCCCGCGACGGGGTGGTGTAGCTGCCGACGGTAATCAGATCGAGTCCGTCGGAAATTTCCTCCCATACCGTCTTGCTGTCATCCAGGCTGTCGCGGCTTTGATCGACATGTGAAATTGTCACGGTCTCGCCGATGCGGATGGAACCCGAGTCGGCATGTTCGGCCCCGGCCATCATGCGGAACAGCGTGGTCTTGCCCGCGCCGTTGGGGCCGATGATGCCGACGATGCCACCCGGCGGCAGGCTAAAGCTTAAATCATCAATCAACAACCTGTCACCAAAACCTTTGCGTATGCCTTCGGCGATCACCACCACATTGCCCAAACGCGGGCCGGGCGGGATATAGATTTCCTTGGTTTCGTTGCGCTTCTGGTTTTCCTCGGAAGACAGTTCGTCGAAGCGGGCCAAGCGGGCCTTGGATTTGGCATGACGGCCTTTCGGGTTGGAGCGCACCCATTCCAATTCCGCCTTCATCGCCTTCATGCGGGCGGATTCTTGCTTTTCTTCGATTTCCAGGCGACTTTCCTTTTGCTCCAACCACGAGGAGTAATTGCCTTCCCACGCGATGCCATAGCCTCGGTCCAGTTCCAAAATCCAGCCCGCCACGTTGTCGAGGAAATAGCGGTCATGGGTGACGGCAATCACCGTGCCGGGGAAGTCGTGCAGGAAGTGCTCCAGCCAAGCCACTGACTCGGCATCGAGATGGTTGGTCGGTTCGTCCAGCAGCAGCATGTCGGGACCGGACAGTAGCAACCGGCACAGCGCCACACGGCGCTTTTCACCGCCGGAGAGCTTGGTGACATCGGCATCCCAGTCGGGCAGTCGCAGGGCGTCGGCGGCGATTTCCAGTGTGCGATCAAGGTTGTGGCCGTCGCTGGCTTGGAGGACGGCTTCGAGCTTGGCCTGTTCGACGGCCAGGGCGTCGAAATCCGCGTCCGGCTCGGCGTAGGCGGCATAGACTTCGTCCAGGCGGGCCAGGGCATCCTTGATATGCGAGAGGGCTTCTTCGACGTTGCCACGCACAGTCTTGTTGGGATCCAAGTGCGGTTCCTGGGACAGGAAGCCGATGTTGATGCCGGCTTGCGGGCGGGCCTCGCCGTTGTAATCGGTGTCCACCCCCGCCATGATGCGCAGCAGGGTGGATTTGCCCGAGCCGTTAAGCCCCAACACGCCAATTTTCGCGCCGGGGAAGAAGGAAAGGGAGATGTCGCGCAGAATTTCGCGCTTGGGCGGGACGACCTTGCCCACCTTGTTCATGGTGTAAATATATTGTGCCATTCGTGCAATGCAGTCTAGTGAGGGGAAACCACCATTATCCCACGTTGAAGCCTCACAAGGCAGGGTGGAAGCGAACAACCCACCGCTTTACCTCAAAAGCAGGTAGCCCGTGGAGTTCCGCCCATTCTTCCACCAATCCACGAGCTTTCGGTTATGCGAACATCAAACGTCCGCGAGGAGCGGGAATGTAGCGGCCTAATTCCTCGGCGGTTTTCAACCATTCCGCGATGACAATCTCGGCGTTGGCGACGGCTTCCCGATAGCTTGGGCCATCAGCCATGCAGCCAGGCAGTTCCGGGACTTCGACGATGAAAGCATTATCGTCATCACTCCAATAAATGATCATTTCGTATTTACTCGGCATCTTCAACCCCTAGCTTATAACGAACCAAAACTATTCTTGCCTGTTTGACTTGGTAAGGTTTTGCCATTGATCCTTTCGGCTGTAAATTCAGGATTTCATCTACACCATCCTTGGTAAAAATGTGATGGTCGCCCCGTATACGCTCCGCAAACCCAAGGCGCAGCAAGATATGCCTTAGGTCGTCGAAGGCAATATTCGCATCGGAACGGCCAGATAAAATGTGCTGGAGCAGTTTTGCGTATTTGCCCATTGAATTATTGAATGTTGTTTAGTTCTTGTACCCCGGATCAAACAAGGTGGAATCCAGGCTACGCTGGCTTGAAAGACTAAGAGTTCCCAAGCAGGAGCTTGGGAACCAGCCAAACACCATTATCCCACGTTCAAGCTTCGCAAGGCAGCAGGTAGCCCGGATGGAACGAAGTGGAATCCGGGTTTTAGGGCCATCCCTACCCGGATTTCACTACGCTACATCCGGGCTAAGCTGGCTGTAATGCTTCTGTAGCAATGTGACGTTAGTATCAAACGGTTTTGTTAAAAGCTTGGGCAAGCGCATAGCCGTCCAAGTGTCGGCAACTTTAATCCCTCCATAATTTTACTGCGTGAATCCCAATGGTTAATCGAATTATTTTCCCGGTTTTAATCGCAACGATCCTCACCGCTCCGGCAGCACAGGCGGCACCAATCCTGCTTGCTGTCGGCAGTCTGACTAATCCTACCGATCTTTCCACCGCAACGGCGGGTCCGCTCGAAAGCGGGGTTGCAGGCAACACCCTCGGAGGAATTGGCTCCGGCCTCGCCTGGGCAGGGGGAAACACGTTCCTTGCCCTGCCAGACCGCGGTCCAAACGCAACCCCCTACAACTCTCTAGTGGACAACACCACCTCCTACATCACCCGCTTCCAGACCGTCTCGTTAAACTTGTCGGCAAACCCCGGCGGTCCGCAGCCATTCACACTGACCCCAACCCTTAACGCAACCACGCTTCTCTCCAGTCCGACTCCGCTGACTTATGGTGACGGTAGCCTCGGAACCGGAACTGGAATTGGCCCGGGAGGTGTGCCGGGAAGCCTGACCCTTGGCAGCGGTGTACCCGCCCTGAATGCCACCAACAATACCAATTATTTCACTGGGCGTTCGGACAATTTTGACCCTGCCCAGAATTCGGGCTATCCGGCCAATGCCCGCTTAGACCCGGAAGGCATACGCCTAGCCAAACACGGCGATAGCGTATTTATTTCCGACGAATACGGCCCGTATGTGTATCAGTTTGACCGGGCAACCGGCCAGCGCATCAGAACCTACACCTTGCCTACGGGGGCGGTGCCTGACAACTTCGCCATAACCAATCTGAGTGCGCAAGGCAGTGTGGAGATTAGCGGGAACACCAGTGGACGGGTGGCTAACAAAGGCATGGAAGGTCTGGCGATCACACCCGATGGCAAGACCTTGGTCGGCATGATGCAAAGCCCGCTGATCCAAGACGGCGGCGACGGCGGCAGAGTGCAACGGATCGTCACCATCGACGTGGCGACGGGTGCCACCCATGAATATGCCTATGACAATCAGACTAATGGCAAGAACTACAACATCAGCGAAATCGTCGCGCTTAACGATCACCAATTCCTAGTCGATGAGCGCGATGGCAAGGGCTTAGGTGACGGCAGCGTTGCCGCAGTCAAACAATTTTTCCAGATCGATCTGACCGGGGCCACCGATGTCAACGGGATCAGTGGACAAACCAATCTGTTGCCGTTCGCAGTGAACAAGCAGTTGTTTCTGGATTTTAAAACCCTTCTAAACGACAATGGTATCAGCAGCAATCTAATACCCGCAAAAATTGAGGGCTTGGCCTTCGGCTTGGATGTTGATTACCAGGGCCAGGTGCTGCATACGCTCTACGTGGCTAATGACAATGATTTCCTCAGCACTGCAATTCCCAATGGCAGCACCTCTCCCGTCGCCAACCCGAATATGTTTTACGTAGTCGGGTTTAAAGATTCGGACCTGCCGATGGCAGGAACCTTCCAGGCCCAAGTCATCCCGCTTCCAGGAACTGCGTGGTTGCTTGTTTCCGGTTTGCTGGCTTGGTTTGGAGTAGCCAAGAAACGTTCTGCTTTGTGATTGGTTGACACGGAGTCAACAATACCAAATCGTCATGGCTGCACCAGCGGTCAGTTACGCGACGCTGGATCGCCGGGGCAGGCATTCCCACGCTGGTGCGCTCGTCGTTATACACAAGTCCCGCCGAGCCAAAAACGCCGTCATTCCGGCATGGACTGCCGGAATCCAGAGCCTAAGGACGGTAACTTGCCGCTTGCACAAGTGCTTGATTCAGGTAAGTTGCCAGCCCCTAGGTTCACATCCTTGTGACTGGATTCCGGCAGTCCATGCCGGAATGACGGACCTCTTACACTTGTGTATAACGGCGAGCGCTGGAGAGCGTGGGAACGAGAGATAGTTTTTACCCGGCTACGGCCCTTTTTATCCATTCGGCGCAATACGCGGAGTACTGCTATTGCGCCTTTGCTCGTTCCCAAGCTCCTGCTTGGGAATGCGGTCTTTGAAGCTCCCGCTTCCCCGGGGAACGGTCAACGAACAAGCAGGAGCTTGCAAGACTAAGGGTTCCCAAGCGGGAGCTTGGGAACCAGCCCAACGTTTTGTGCCATATCGGATGCCGTGACTTCGCACAAAACGTTAGCGGCGGGGTTACAAACCCCGCCGCGCCTACTTCGCAAACCCCGGCCCGCTTCGCAACTATCCGCAGTCCGTAGATGTGGTGAGCGTAGCGAACCGCATCAACCGGGGGAACGCGAACGGTGCGGTTCGTTCCTCACCACACCCTACGGAAATGCTGGATCATTGCGGAGGTCGTAATATATCTAAATCTACTGGAGGAACGACAAAATTGGGGTCCTTCTGCGATTTAATTCCTTCTTCTAAAGCCTCTGATAGAGAATGCCCAGAAGCGTATAATTCATGTGCTTTCTGTGCTGCTAATATGGCTAAATTCGGTTTTCCCAGCGGCTCGATATTATATCCTTTTGTTTGCTGCGGCTCTTCCATATGTTTGGATTCAAATTTATCAATACGATAAATTTTGGGGGTTTTATTTTCATAGCCGCAAACTAAAGCATGATTATCATTATGAAGTTCAGTCCTTTGTTTAAGGAGCTCGGCAATTCGTTTGACTGCATGATTTAGAGTTGGTTGAATTTGATTCGGATATTCATTTACGACCAATTTCCAGTGATCCAAACCACCGGAAATAAGTATAATTACTTCTGGGAAATTTTGAATTTTGATTATTTTACTATTGAAAGGTTTCTGATTAGTAATGCCGCATCTTTCAGCAGCAACATAGATACCGTCATCTTCGATCTTTGCTAAGCATATAGTCATTTTTTTACTCTATCGTGATAAGTCCACTTCATTATACGTTTCTCAACTGTCCGCAACAGTACTGGTGATAAAGTCAAAGCGCAACGGAATCCACCCCGTCGCAACTTTTTCTGCTTCCCACGCTCCAGCTCCAGCGTAGTAACCCGTCTTGACCGCTCCTGCGGTCGGTTATACGACGTTGGAGCACCGGGGTATGCATTCCCACGCTGGAGCGAGGGAACGGGAAATGACTTAACTCGGACTTGACAATTCTGATGGGCTTTCAGCCAAAACAGCTTGTTTTTCTTCAAAATACATGCGTACATCCTCATTCTCCACCCGCGCATAAATCTCCTCAACCGAAACCGTCAAAGCTATGGATTCAAACGTGACTTCATCACCCATAAAGTAATGATTGGAAACCCATCCCTCCGAGCGGCGGCAAATTTCCACATCAACAAAATCCGGTTCAATCAAAACATATTCCTGTAATGTAGGGATGGTTTGGTAAATCATGCGTTTGAGTTTTTCATCCCTGCGTCTGGTGGATTTTGATAGCACTTCAACGAGAATGGCAGGTGATTCGGTGTAATATTCAGCTTGACTTTTATCATCACAGACCACGGTCACATCGGGGTAGAAATATTTTGTCCCAACTTTGACTTTCATGTCAGATGTGAAAGGTTCGCAAGGCGATTTTTCCAAATGATTTCCAAATTTGCGGAGGACATTCCCGGCGATTCGATCATGGTTCTTGCTGGCCCCGGACATGGCATAAACATAGCCGTCGATATATTCATGCTTGATCTCACTGGTGAGTTCACCTTTGAGATATTCTTCTTCGGTGATAAGAGGGTTTTGATCTTTAAAGTTTGCGGACATGGTTATACTCCAATTTTATCAAAGCTAAGTCTGTCGCAGTTTACAAAACGTGAGTGACGGGGTTGCAAACCCCGCCACGTTTCGGGCGTAATTGTCGGCATGGGGATGCCGACCTACTTTTAATTAGCTTCGGGCGGGTTTGGAAACCCCGCCACGCTTCGGGCGGGTTTGGAACCCGCCCCTACGAATTGAATTTTACGTTTTTGGCGACAAATCTACTGCGACCTTAACCGGTTGGCATTGGTGACGACCGTAACCGAGGACAGGGCCATCGCCGCACCGGCGATCATCGGGTTGAGCAACAGGCCGAAGGCGGGATACAGCAGGCCGGCGGCGATGGGTATGGCCAAGGTGTTGTAGATGAACGCACCAAACAGGTTCTGCTTGATGTTCAGCACCGTTGCCCGTGATAGCATCATGGCATCGGCGACTTTTACCAGCGAACCGCGCATGATGACGACATCACCGCTCTCGATGGCGATGTCGGTGCCGGTGCCGATGGCAAAGCCGACATCGGCCTGTGCCAGCGCCGGTGCGTCGTTAATGCCGTCGCCGACCATGCCCACCACTTCGCCGCGCCCTTGCAGTTCCTTGACCACCGCCGCCTTGTCTTGCGGCATTACTTGGGCGCGTACCTCGGTAATCCCGGCTTGGGCGGCGATGGCTTGCGCCGTGACTGGGTTGTCGCCCGTCACCATTAGCACACGGACTCCCAGTTCCTTGAGTTTGGCAATGGCGGCGGCGGAATCGGCTTTGATTGGGTCGGCCACGGAGATCAATCCTATCGCCTTGCCATCCGCTGCCAACAGCACGGGGGTTTGGCCCTGCTTGGCTAGTGCTTGGATGCGTTCTGACAGTTCGCCGCAATCCACGCCGTTTTCGTCCATGTAGGCTTGGTTGCCCAACAACACGGCATGTTCTTCGATGGTGGCTTGCACCCCGCGCCCCAACACTGCTTGGAAGGCTTGGACGGGCAGACGCTCCAATCCGCGTTGGTCGGCTTCGGCAATGATGGCCGAAGCCAAAGGATGCTCGGAACCGGTTTCCAGACTGGCCGCCAGTCGCAATATACCGTCCACTTCAAAGCCATCGGCGGCCTCGACCGAGGCGACACTGGGCTTGCCTTTGGTGACCGTGCCGGTCTTGTCCAGCACCACGCAGGTCAGCTTGCCGGCGGATTGCAGTGCGTCGCCATTACGGATCAGAATGCCTTTCTGCGCCGCCCGTCCGACGGCCACCATGATGGATATTGGCGTGGCCAATCCCAATGCACAAGGACAGGCGATGACCAGCACGGTCATGGCGGTGACGAAGGCGTAACCCAACGCGGGACTGGGGCCGAAGATCCACCAGACGAGGAAGGTGAAGGCTGCAATGCCCACCACCACTGGCACGAACACCCCTGCCACTTTATCCACCAGACGGGAAATGGCCGGTTTGCTGGCTTGAGCCAGCCTTACACTGCTGATGATATGGGCTAGTAAAGTGTCGCGGCCTATGCGCGTGGCTTGGAACAGGAAGCTGCCGTTGCCGTTGATCGTCCCGGCGACCACGTCCGCGCCCGCCCCCTTTTCCACCGGGATGGACTCTCCAGTCAGCATGGACTCGTCAATGCTGGAATGACCTTCCATCACCACGCCGTCCACCGCGATCTTCTCGCCGGGACGCACGCGCAGGGTTTCCCCCAGGCCGATGTCGGCGATGGGCACGTCGATTTCCAAGCCCTCGCGCACCACCCGCGCCGTGCGCGGTTGCAAGCCGATCAACTGGCGAATGGCCGAGGAGGTCTTGCCCCTGGCCTTCATTTCCAAGGCCGAGCCTAAGTTAATGAACGCTAAAATAATCGCCGCCGCCTCGAAATAAGCGTGGTTGGAGCCTTTCGGCAGGATATCGGCAAAGTCGATGGCGGCGGTGGAAAAAAACCAAGCCGCACCCGTGCCCAAGGCAATAAGCGTATCCATATTGGCTTGCCGGTGCTTGAATGAATTGATCGCACCCCGGTAGAAATGTCCGCCCGAATAGTACATTACGCCCAAGGTCAGCGCCGACACGATGCCCCAGAACCTCGCCCCTGCCACCGTGCCCAATTCGGGAAACCAGTTGAAATGCGCCCCCAACATCAATGGCACACCCAAAATCGCCGCCACTTTGGCTTTGTTCAGCAAGCTTAGGTAGCGGGCTTCCTCTTGTTCATCCTGACCGCCAAGGTCGTCCAAGCCTTCCATCACCGCCGCGTCGAAGCCGGCCTCCCGCACTGCGGCTTTTAAGGCTTCAATGTCGGCCCCGCCCCGCACAATAGCCGTATGATCCGCGAAGTTGACATCCGCGCTCGCCACGCCCGGCACTGCCCGCAATGCGCCTTCCACCTCCCCCACGCAGCCCGCACAGCGCATGCCCAACACTGACAGGCGCACGGTTTGAGTTTTATCTTGATCTTCTGTAGTCATTTTCTTTTCCCGTTTGGATGGACTTGAATCATTGCCCGCCTTTTGTGCAAGCAAAGACCCATTTCACCGGCGCCTTCACACTGCGGGCATCATTGGGCCAAACATAGCAGAAAGGGCCGGGATTGGCTAACCTGTAGGACAACAATTTGCAAAATACTTTCGTGCCTAGCCGTATTTTGGTAAATTGAGGGGCTTGGGGCTAGAGATCGGTTCGGAGGTGCTGGCCATCATCAAAGACGGCCGATAGGACACTGGCTAAACTTTAAGGGAGCAACAGGTGAAACTCAGCGTAGAACAATACAAAACGTGGAAAAACAAGAGCATCACCCTGCTCGGCATGTCCGGCGTCGGCAAGACGCGCTTGGCCAATATTCTGCGTAAGGGGGGTGGGTGGTTTCATTACTCGGTGGATTACCGTATTGGCACACGCTATCTAGGCGAACCCATACTGGACAATATCAAGCTACAGTTGATGCAAATTCCTTTACTTAGGGATTTGTTGCGATCCGATTCGATTCATGTCAATAACAATATCAGCGTAGACAATTTGACCCCGGTCTCAACCTTTCTTGGCAAATTGGGAAATCCAGAGAAAGGCGGTTTGAGTCTCAAAGAATTCAAGCACCGGCAACTTTTGCACCGGGATGCGGAGCTGGCCGCATTGCGGGATGTGCCAGAATATATTTTCAAGGCCAAGGCCATTTACGGCTACGATAAGTTTCTCAATGACGCAGGCGGCAGCCTATGCGAATTGGAAGATTCGCAACTGATGAATATCCTTGCCGAAAATACGCTAGTCCTCTATGTGGAAGCCACCAAGGAGGATGAAAAGTATTTGATTACGAGAGCGGAAGGCGATCCCAAACCACTGTATTATCGCGAGGAGTTCTTAGATCAACAGTTGGCTGTTTATCTTGCCGAGCGGGATTTGCCCTATGCCGCGATGATCGACCCGGACGATTTTGTGCGTTGGGTATTCCCTAGGCTATTCAATGCCCGCATCCCGCGTTATAAACGTATTGCCGATGATCATGGCTATACTGTCACCACAGAGGAATTGGCCCGTGTGACCGATGAGGCTAGTTTTCATAATCTAGTGGAATTCGCCATCGCCAGATCAGATTAAGCACACCAACCGTTTAACTGCCGCCCATTCGCTAAATCCTGAAAATCCATCACGCCCATGCCATTAGTCGCCCACAACAAACTGCCCGCCTTTGACGATTTGAAACGCGAAGGCGAAACCGTCATACCCGGCGAACTCGCCGTCCACCAAGACATCCGGGAACTGCATATCGGGCTGCTCAACCTGATGCCGGATGCGGCATTGACCGCCACGGAGCGCCAGTTTTTGCGCCTAATCAATGACAGCAACCAGATTGCGCAGTTCTATGTCCATTTGTTTACCTTGCCGGAACTGGAAAGAAGCCCGGGCGGCTTGGCCCATGTCCAGGCCCATTACGAAAGCTTCGAGCAGATTCAATCCTCGGGACTGGATGCCTTGATTGTCACCGGGGCAAACGTAACCCAACCAGACCTGTCCAAGGAAGCGTTCTGGAACCCCTTGGTCAGTGTGGTCGATTGGGCTTATAAGAATGTCACCTCGACCCTGTTTTCCTGCCTGACCACCCATGCCACATTGCAGTTCCGCTTTGACCAGAAACGCCGTCGCTTGCCTGCCAAGCGCTGGGGGGTGTTTCCGCATCGCCTGACTGAACGGCATCATCCGCTGGTGGTGGGGGTCAACACCCGTTTCGATGTGCCGCACTCGCGCTTCAACGAAATTGGCCGCGACCAATTCGAGGCGGCCGGCCTGCATGTCTTGGTGGAAAGCGACGAGGCCGGTGTCCACCTTGCGGTCAGCCAAGACGGCTTCAGGCTGGTGTTTTTCCAAGGCCATCCCGAATACGACACGATAAGCCTGCTCAAGGAATACAAACGCGAGGTGATGCTCTTTGGCTCGGGGGCAAGCGAAGATTACCCGCCTTTCCCGGAAAACTATTTCTCGCCTTTGTGTCAAGCCATTCTCGATGAATATGCCGATTTGGTCATTGCCGCCAAAAAGGACAAAACACCAATACCTCGCTTCCCCGAGGCATTGATAGTACCTAAACTGGACAATACCTGGCACGATACGGCGGAAGCGATCCTGAATAATTGGGTGGGCAAAGTCTATCAGACCACCAATCAAGAACGGGCCAAACCCTTCATGGAGGGTGTCAACCCGGATGATCCTTTAGGGATTTATGGGAAATAGGCAGGGGTTTGGAATGAACGTTAGATTAAAGATTTGGCGGCAAAAAAACCAAACTTCAAAGGGCGCCTTTAAAACCTATCGGCTGGGTGACGTTTTAGCAGAGATGTCTTTTTTGGAAATGATGGACACGCTAAATGCCCAACTGATCAAAAACGGTGAAGAGCCGGTTGCATTCGACCATGACTGCCACGAAGGCATTTGCGGCATGTGCAGCATGTACATCAATGGCAGACCCCACGGGCCCTTGCGGACCACCACTTGCCAGTTGTACATGCGCTCGTTCAAGGATGGCCGGACCATCACCGTGGAACCTTGGCGGGCCAAAGCCTTTCCGGTCATCAAGGATTTGATCGTGGACCGGTCTGCGTTTGACCGGATACTCCAGGCGGGAGGCTATGTTTCCGTCAATACCGGCGGGGCGCCGGACGCAAATGCGATTCCCATCCCGAAAAAAATCGCCGATGAAGCCTTCAATTCCGCCACCTGCATAGGCTGCGGGGCGTGTGTGGCAGCCTGTAAAAACGCCTCGGCGATGTTATTTGTCAGCGCCAAAATCTCCCATCTTGCCCTGCTGCCCCAAGGCCGGCCGGAAAGGAAGGAAAGGGTGGAAAGCATGGTGGCGCAAATGGACACGGAAGGTTTTGGTGCATGCTCCAATACTGGCGCGTGTGAAGCCGAATGCCCCAAGGGCATCAAATTAAGCAATATCGCCCGGCTCAACCGGGAATATATCACTGCGGTGTTAAGTTCCTATGAGGTTGAGGTGGGTGGCGGGGAAGATGACCACGAGTATTAGTGTGCGCAGGCTGTAATGCCCCAATCTGAGCTTTTCCCTCACTTTTTCCAGCAAGCCGGGATGACGGGTTTGCTCTGACGGATAATCCGGCACGTTTGACGGGATAACTGGGGGGACGGGAATATTGGTAGGCATGGGACACCCTCATTGAGACTCAAAACTTCAGGCAAAAGCC
>Ga0268283_1000862_pt1 | contig 16735 bp, 17 predicted proteins | sample saktaG_13_FD_190140 | JGI IMG/M metagenome (GOLD analysis project Ga0268283, IMG submission 190140) | Saline water microbial communities from Sakinaw Lake, British Columbia, Canada - sak_2013_06_06_36m | ecosystem: Environmental > Aquatic > Non-marine Saline and Alkaline > Saline ... | reverse complement strand
GCTGTGCGGAGATTGATTCCGGCCCATGCCGCCGTAAACCATTCTGGTCGCCACGGGCTTCTGCTTGATCTGCAGGGGGTATTTTTGGGTCATGGAAGGGGGTTGGGAATTCTTTTACAGCCTCCGGAATCGGCAACCGCGCTGCTGTAATTCTCCAAGCCGGGGGCTTTCGCCAAGGCGTTGGCGGTCAGGCCCAGCAGCCAAGACGATACCACGCTGCCGCGCCGCCACAGTTCGGCGATGTCGGCCAATGCAAAATCGTATTGGTAAAGTTCGGGATGTTCCAACGGCGCGGTCTCGGCATTGGCGGCCGTTTCGGCCTTGCCAATATTCGCCCGCCGCAAGATGTTGAAGCCATCGGCGTAGGCAGCCATCATGCCGTATTCGATGCCATTGTGAACCATCTTGACGAAATGCCCGGCCCCGGCCTGTCCGCAATGCAGATAGCCCAGTTCTGCGGAGTTTTCAACTGGGCGGGCGGGCGTTTTGGCAATCACCCCCTTGCCCGGAGCCAAGGACTGGAAAATCGGCTCCAGGTGGGCGACCGTCTCCGCCTCCCCGCCTATCATCAGGCAATAACCCCGCTCCAAACCCCAAACGCCGCCGCTGGTGCCGACATCGACATAATGCAAGCCTTTGTCTGCAAGCACCTTCGCCCGCCGGATGTCATCCACATAATGGGTGTTGCCCCCGTCAATCAGGATGTCCCCCGGTGCTAACAAGCCGGTCAATTGTTCCAAGGCACGGTCCACAATCGCCGCTGGCAGCATCAGCCAAATCACGCGGGGCGCTTGCAACTGCGCGACCAGTTCTTGCAGGGTATTGGCCGCGATGGCCCCCTCGGCAGCCAGCGTTTTCACCGTTTGCAGGTTTTGGTCGAACGCCACGCATTCGTGCCCGTCGCGAAGCAATCGCCGCACCATGTTGCCACCCATCCGGCCCAGGCCTATCATGCCCAATCGCATCGTTTATCACTCCTCTTGAACTTCAACTGTGGATTCATCGGCACATCAAGCTCGCGTCATCCGTGCATAGGATGGTGCAAGCCATCGTCCGTATTTAGATGTTGGATTGGAGGTAATTGGGCAGGCCGATTTTATCAATGAGCCCGATCTGGGTTTCCAACCAATCGATATGTTCTTCCTCGTTCTCCAAGATATGTTCGAATAAATCCCGGCTGACGAAATCCCCGCAGTTTTCACAATAAGCGATTGCCTCTTTCAAGGGTGGCAAAGACTCGGTTTCGAGCCGCAGGTCGCTGTTCAATATCTCAGTGACATTTTCACCGATTTTCAGCTTGCCCAAGTCTTGCAGGTTGGGCAGTCCCTCCAGGAAAAGAATCCGCTCGATAAGCAGGTCGGCATGTTTCATCTCGTCGATGGATTCCTTGTATTCGTACTCGCCGAGTTTGTGCAAGCCCCAGTTTTTAAACATGCGGGCGTGGAGGAAATACTGGTTGATTGCCGTCAACTCGTTGCCAAGCACACGGTTCAAATAGCCTATCACCTTGCTGTCGCCTTTCATTCTATTTACCTTCTGTAGCGTGGCCTTCAAGCCACCGATGGATTGGATTGTCCGCAGGCGGACGGCTGTTGGGGGCATTGAACCTTAGGCGCATGGTTATTCAGCAGTTCCCGAACCTCGGCGTTGCATTTGCCGCAGTCCCTACCCACGCTGAGGCATTCGATCAATTGCTTGCGAGTGCAAGCCCCTTGGTTGATGGCTTCACGGATCTGGCCGTCGGTCACCGCCTTGCAGATGCAGATATACATGGGACTCCCTCAATCGTCGTCATCGTCTTCGCCGCCTATCAGCCGGCGGCGGACGGTTTTCGGGTCGGCGGTGATGGCCCGGTAAATCTCGATGCGGTCGCCTTCCTTTGCGGGCGAGTCCAGCTTGACCAGCTTGCCGAAAACCCCGACCTTGTGGCTCCCTAAGTCGATCTCGGGGAACTGGCGGAGTATGCCGGAATAGCGGATGGCCTGTTCCACCGAACTGCCGTCGGGGGTTTCCAGCCTCAGCCAGACTTGGCGGTCGGCTTCCGCGTAACATACGCCCACGTTCATAGCCTCATCCCTCCTGTCGCACTGTTTCCGCCAAGTCAATGGACACCACTTTGCTTCTTGCCTGGAGCTTGCGGTCTAGGATTTTCTTGCCGGCCAAAATGAACCCCAGCATCAGGAACCCGCCCGGCGGCAGGGCCATCAGCAGGAAGCCCCGGTATTTTTCGATCAGCACGGTTTCCATCCAAGCGAAGGATTCACCCAGCAACAATGACGCATTGGCAAACAGCGTGCCCGCGCCTAGGATTTCCCGCGCCGCCCCCAACACGACCAGGGCCAGGGTGAACCCCATGCCCATCATCAAGCCGTCCATCGCCGCCTCGGGGACGGGCTGGCGCGACGCATACGCCTCGACCCGGCCCAGGATGGCGCAATTGGTCACGATCAGCGGGATGAACAGGCCCAGCACCTTGTGCATTTCATGCAGCCAGGCGTTCATCAGCATGTCCACCAGGGTCACCACCATGGCGATGAGTACGACGAAGATGGGGATGCGGATTTCCGGCGGGATCAACAGCCGGGTGCGCGAGACCAAGGCGCTGCACACCACCATCACGGCAGTGGTCGCCAAGCCCATCCCCAAGCCGTTGACCGCCGTGCCGGTGACGGCCAGCAGCGGGCACAAACCAATGCTCTGGCTGAAGACGATGTTGTTGCCCCACAGCCCGTCGCGGGTGATTTTGCGGAATTCTTCGTTCATGGTATGGCCTCATGTTCTCGTTCCCACGCTCCAGCGTGGGAATGTCGTGTTGGCGCTCCTGCGCCGTCAGTTTGCCGACCGGCATCTATGACCACAGGAGCGGTCAGGATGGAGGTTCCCACGCTGGAGCGTGGGAACCAGGAAACCAGAAATCTTATTCCAACAACTCGGCCCTGTGCATTTGGAAAAACCTCAACCCCGACTCCACCCCATGCACCACGGCGCGGGGGGTGATGGTGGCCCCGGCGAACTGGTCAAAGTCGCCGCCGTCCTTTTTCACTTTCCAACGCACGGGCGTGGTGTTATCCAGCGAGCGGCTGTTGAAGGATAGAATCCAGTCGGATTTGTTGCGCTCGATCTTGTCGCCCAGCCCCGGCGTCTCGGCATGGGCGACGACCCGCACGCCCAACACTGCGCCGTCCTTGTCCATCCCCATCATCAACACGATGGGGCCGGAATAGCCGCCGTTGGCGGTGAATTTGAACGCCACGCCGGTCACCGCGCCATTGCGGCGGGCAATGTAGACTGGCGTCGCCAATGTGCCGGTTTTGGTTGGCTCGACAATGGTTTTCACGTCATCCAGCAGCACATTGTCGTGCAAGCCGTCGGGAAGAACCTGCTGCAAGGTCACCTGTATGTCTTCGTTGCGGCGCACTTCTATCGCACCATGGGTGGCCAGGTCGGCAAACCCCAGCAACAGGCTGGAAACCAGCCCGGCGGCGGCAAGGATGTAGGTCTGGTAGTCCAAGCGTTGGCGCAGCGCGTCGAGGTCGTCGAACTGCCTGAGCAGCTTTTCCCACTGGCTGGCGGCAAAACCGCGCAGATTTTCGAAAGTCACGCCACTCATTCGCGCCCCTCCGGCAGTTCCAGCGGCCTGCCCTTGCGGTCCCGCCCGTAAATGCGCGGGCGGACATAATGGTCGATGACCGGGGTTAGCGAGTTCATCAGCAACACCGCGAAGGCCACGCCCTCGGGGTAGCTGCCCCAGGTGCGGATGACGTAAACGATCAGCCCGCAGCCCGCACCGAAAATCATCTGCCCGGGTTTGCTGTTCGGCGAGGTGACGTAATCGGTGGCGATGAAAAACGCGCCCAGCATCAAGGAGCCGGAGACGAGGTGGAACAGCGGCCCCGGATAACGTTCGCCGTCCATTAGCGTGAACACACTGGCCAGCAGCGCCACCGTGCCAAGCATGGACAACGGTATGTGCCAGGTGATGATCTGTTTTTTCAGCAACCAACCGCCGCCAAGCGCAAACAACAAGGCCGAGGTTTCCCCCAGGCTGCCGCCGGTCCAGCCTATCAGGGATTTGAAAAAGCCGTAGTCACCCGATGCCAGCGACTCGCCCAAATGCCGGCCTTGCGAAAACTCGGTCTTGACCCAGCCGAGCATCGTTGCGCCCGTGGACCCGTCCGCCGGCAGTTGGCTGGCGAAGGTGATCGCCCAACTCTCCAAAAAGCCCGGCGCGGCGGCGGAAAAAGGCGGGGCGGGGTTGGGCCACACCGTCATCTCCAAGGGAAAGGAAACCAATAATGCCACCCGCGCCAGCATGGCGGGGTTGAACAGGTTTTGGCCCAGGCCGCCGAACACTTGCTTGCCGACCACGATTCCGAGGAACGAACCCACCACGCCGATCCACCAGGGTGCCCACGGTGGCAGCGTCAGCGCGATCAGCCAACCGGTCAGCAAGGCCGAACCGTCCGTCAAGGTCGCGGCGACCGGCTTCTCGGCCAATAGCAAACAACCGGCTTCCAGCAGTAGGGCCGATAGCACCGTCACTAAAAACAAAAACAGCGCGGGCCAGCCGAAGATGAAAATCCCCCACGCCGTGCCGGGGGTCAGGGCCAGCACCACCGTCAACATGATGGAGCGGATTTGAATGTCCGAACGGGCAAACGGCGCGCTCAAAACCCGTGTGCTCATGCCGCTTCCTCCGTAATTTTGGGTTTCTTGGCGGCGGCTTTGCGTTGTGCGGCGGCGGCAGCGGCCTCTTGCTTCTGCCGTGCCAGCCGGGCCAGTTTTTCCTCGGCCAGTTTCTTGGTCTGTTCGGCCTTGTGGTTGGCCTGGTCGCGGGTCAGCAGTTCGCCGTTGGCGTATTTGAAATAATGCACCAGCGGAATCTCCGAGGGGCAGACGTAGGAACACGATCCGCAACTGATGCAGTCCTTCATGCCGAACTTCAACGACGCCTCCAATTGCCCGGCGCGAATCCGCGACACCATTTCCAACGGCTGCAAGCCCACCGGGCAGGCCGTCACGCAACGGGAGCAGCGGATGCAGGGTTTGGCGTCGGTGGCCGACACTTCCTCGCGGGTCAGCGCCAGGATGCCGCAAGCGCCCTTGACCAGCGGCACATTCGGGTGCGGCAGGGCATCGCCCATCATCGGCCCGCCCATGACATGGCGGAAGGCATCCTTAGGCCGGTAACCACAATGCGCCAACAGGCTGGACAAGGGCGTGCCGATGAGCGCCTCGACATTGCGCGGCGAGCCCACCGCACCGCCGCTGACGGTGACGATGCGGCTGATCAGTGGCTTGCCGTGGCGGATGGCCTGCTGCACGGCATACGCCGTGCCGACATTGTGCATCAACACGCCGACATCGGTGGCACGGCCGTCGGCGGGAACCTCTTTGCCCGTCAGATAGCCGATGAGTTGCTTGTCCCAGCCCATCGGATAAAACGAGGGGACGAGGGCGATGTCGATTTTTCCGTCGCTGAGTTCGGCAGCCGCCATACGCATGGTGGTGTAGGCTTCGAGCTTGTTGTCTTCAATGCCGACGATGGCCTTTTGACAGCCCAAGCCATGCAGCATGATGAGAATGCCATCGACGATGACCCTCGCCCGTTCGCGCATCAGCCGGTCGTCGCAGGTCAGGTAAGGCTCGCACTCGCCGCCGTTAATCAGCAAGGTCTGGATGTTGGTGCGCCGCCCCAAATTGAGCTTCACCGCCGAGGGGAACGCCGCCCCGCCTAGGCCGACCACGCCGGCGGCTCCGACGCGGAGGCTGATTTCCTCGGGCGAGAGGCTGAACGGGTCGATTTTGTCGGGTAGGGCTATCCAACGATCCTCGCCATCCGGTTCCAGTAGCAGGGTGGGCGTGGGCAGGGCGGACGGGTGGGCGGACGGGTAATCCATGACATCGGCCACCACCCCGGAGGTGGGCGCGTGGATGGGCGCGGACACCAAGCCTTGGCTGACTGCCAGCAATTGGCCTTTTAGCACCCGGTCGCCCACATTCACGATTGGCTCGGCGGGCTTGCCGACATGCTGCTGCAAGGCTAGGTAAAGCATCGGCGGCAGCGGCAGCCCCAAGTCAATGGGCCGGTCGGCGGTGGCTTCCTTGCGCTGCTCGGGGTGGACGCCGCCACGGATTCTGGGTTGGTTGCTTTTAGTCTGATGGGCGGGCCACAGCGCGTCAAGGTCAAACCGGTTGCCGTTCAACAGAGAATGAAGGTCAAATTGCTTGCCGGACCACAGCGTGTGCATGTCAAAGATAGCCATGGTTCATGCCCCCGCCAGTGCCGTTTCCGGCTTCGGCCAGCGCCACAGGCGCAGGTTGACTTTCACCGGGTGCATCTTCAGGCATTCGGTGGGGCAGACCTCCACGCACTTCGCACAGGCAATGCAGGCGTCCGCCACCACGACATGGATCATCTTCGGCGCGCCGACCAGGGCATCGGTGGGGCACAATTTGATGCAACGCGCACAGCCGATGCATAGGGATTCGTCGACCCGCGCCACCAGCGGCACCCGATCCCCCATGCCCGACAAGTCCAACTCGATGGACAGTTTGTTCGCCAGGCGCTCGGCCAGCGCCTTGCCGCCGGGCGGGCAGAGCGTGGGCGGGGCCTCGCCCGCGACCAAAGCCTCCGCCGCCGGGCGGCAGCCGGGAAAGGCACACTGCCCGCACTGCGAACCAGGCATCATCTGCTCGATTTCGTCGATCAGCGGGTTTTCCTCGACCTTGAAGTAACGCGACGCGGCACCCAGCAGGAACCCCAAGGCCAGCCCCAAGGCGGCGAGGGTGATGGCGGCAAGAAGAATGTACATAAACGTGTGTCCTCCCGATTCAATGCGTGTTCAAACCCGCGAAACCCATGAATGCCAAAGACAGAATCCCCGCCGTGATAAACGCGATGGGGGTGCCGGCAAATGCCTCCGGCGCATTCATCAAGGCCAGGCGCTCGCGGATGCCGGCGAAAATCACCATGACCAGCGTGAACCCCAGTGCCGAGCCGAAGCCGAACAGGGCGCTGTGGATAAAATCGTATTCCTGCTGGATGTTCAGCAAGGCCACGCCCAGCACCGCGCAGTTGGTGGTGATCAGCGGCAGGAAGATGCCCAACACTTGATACAGCACCGGGCTGGTCTTGCGCACCACCATCTCGGTGAACTGCACCACGGCGGCGATCACCAGGATGAAGGCGAGGATGCGCAGGAAGCCGATCCCCAGCGGGATCAGCAGGTAATGCTCGATGACCCAGATCGCCACCGCCGTGAGGGTCAGCACGAACGTCGTCGCCAGCCCCATGCCGATGGCGGAGTCGAGCTTCTTGGACACGCCCATGAACGGGCACAGCCCCAGAAACTTCACCAGCACCACATTGTTCACCAGCGCCGTGCCCAGCAAGAGCATTAAATAGTCGCCCACAAGCATTCCTCCTTTGGTTTGTAAGCTGTGAAGCATAGGCTGTGCCACATGCATCAAGGTAAGGCATGGCCTTGATCTGAATGTAGTTCTGGCCGTTTGACCGGGAGTTTGGATTGTCGGGAAAAAAACAGGTGGGAAGGGTTCGCGCTGGATTGTAGGGTTTGTGACAAGGGATATGGTTGTGCCGTGAATGATTCAAACTACATTTTGAGGTGTTTTCGTTTGTTTTTTGAAAAAATGAACCACTGAATAAATTTGGCAGGAACAATGCCATGAAATCTATGATTTTGGCAGGGTTATATTTTCAGAAAATCAGCAGGAATTCAGCAGAGAGGCGTAAGGTTTTTCCAGTCTTTGGCCTTGATGTTATAAAATACAAAGATGAACATCTTTAACCAAAGTACGACCTCTCTCGAAGAGGCAAAATCATCCTACGATCCTCCTCAAGATTCGCTGTGCACTGAATGGCATGGGTCAACCCAAAGCGGGCTTGCTTGGCATGTCTATCAAGGCTCAGCCGAACAGGTCTTGCCCTGCCTTCCAGAGAAAAGCGTCCATTGCGTTGTCACGTCTCCACCATACTTCTGGCTCCGAGATTACCACGTCGATGGTCAAATTGGCATGGAAGAAACCGTACAAGACTACGTTTCCGCCATCGGAAGGGTAATGGATGGCATCAAACGAGTATTGCGCGACGATGGCCTAATGTTCCTCAATATCGGCGATACGTATTATTCTGGTAAAGGGGAATCCCAGGGTACGGACAAAAAAAGTGCTAAACGCCGTTTTGGACTTCGTGCGGTTGACAAATCGGGTGGTTTGGGTATCGGATTACAGAGAAAATCCTTGATTGGCGTGCCTTGGCGGGTGGCTACAGATTTAGCAGCGCGAGGTTGGGTTCTCCGTAGTTCAATTATTTGGCATCGGGACAAATGTCTGCCGGAACATGTCAAAGACCGCCCCAGTCGGAGCTATGAATATGTCTTTATGCTCGCCAAAGGGAGAAAATACTATTTCAATCAACAGCCCTTGATCGATCAAAAAGTAGAGGAAGATATGTGGACAATTCCGGCCAAACCGAGGCCGGGAAACGGCCTTGACACAGCGCCTTATCCCGATGAACTAGTGGAACGCTGCCTCCAAATCGGTTGTGTAGAAAAAGGAACTGTCCTTGATCCATTTCTCGGTAGTGGCACGACAGCAAGAGTGGCGCTTGCTCTAGGCCATCAGGTGTTCGGGATAGAGCTAAACCCGGATTTCTGTTCTTATGCCGTCGATCAACTACGAAATATCTAACTTATGTATTTTAATGCTCTGCAAATCGTATCTTCAATTAAGGCTCTTGAAAATGTGCCTTCATTTCATGGAATTACCTTTCTCACATGCAAACAAGGCAATTTGCACGTTGGCAAATCGGCTATTTTTGCAATGGATGCGGAAACCCATCGTTTTATGCAGGAGCATCATCGTATCGACCCGCGTTCAAACTGGTTCTTTCAGCCGTTTAAATCCTCGGGTAACACTAAAACTTGGGTGCGGCCAGATTACCCTGCAAAGGGTTTGCAATCGGTGAATACAGGGTCTTACAAGGAAGCTTTTCTGCACGACTCAAATACCCGTATTTGGGGATGGGTTCCAAATTATGTTGAATTCCTTCAAAAAAAACTTGTCAAGCAAAATAAAATACCCACATTCGATTTAGCAGTCTGGCTATATCGCGATATAAATTGGCCCAATGAAACTGGTTCAAGAGAGGTCATAGAGCGTTTTCTTGAGGATTACAAAATCAATGATCAGGAAAAAAATGCTTTATTTGATGTCAATTTACCTGTTATCGTGGAATTCTCCAGCCTCTTCCAGTTAGTTCCGCCAACTTGGCGCGAAGTATTAAACGAATTAAAATCTCAGTTGAAAATTGAACAAGCCGAAGATGTGGAACCAGATCAGGGGGAGGCACTGGCTTATCTAAAAACTTATAGGCTAGGCCCGGCCCAAGAATTTGAATTCGAACCCGCACAAAGATTGAACATTATTACTGGGGATAATGGATTAGGTAAGACTTTTCTATTGGAAACAGCTTGGTGGGCTTTGACTGGCACTTGGGCGGAGCAGCCTATGCATCCGAGCCGGGAACGTCGTGTTTCTCATGATAAAGAACCAGTGCAAATTACTTTTGAAATCGGAGGTGAACAATCGCCACTTCCGAGAAAAACAATTGCATATGAGTGGAAATCGCTTTCTTGGCCGCAACAAGAAAAACGCCCCGTCATTTCAGGGTTGATTGTCTATGCCCGTGTCGACGGCTCCTATGCGATATGGGATCCTGTGGGTCAAAAAACGCCGGGGCAGGATAAAAACGAAATGGTTGCGTTATCTAGGCCAGAGGTGTGGGGCAATATACCATCCAAGCGTATCGAGGGTTTAATTCGCGATTGGGTGCGCTGGCAAAGCAATCCCCAAAGATATCCTTATGAAACTTTCATAAAAGTGCTTGAGCGTCTCTCTCCTCCTGAATTTAGCGTATTCAAGCCGGGAGAACCTACACGGATACCGGGCGGCGACAAGCTCGACATTCCGACGATAGTCCATCCCTACGGCGAAGTGCCGATCATGTATGCTTCGGCGGGTGTGCGCAGAGTCGTCACCTTAGCCTATCTAATCGTCTGGGCATGGCATGAACATGTTTTGGCGGCGGAAATGTCGGGAATTCCGCCGCAACGGCGCATGATCGTACTCATTGACGAACTTGAAGCCCATCTGCATCCTTTTTGGCAACGGGAGATTTTGCCGGCACTTATGGATATTGCTGAAATACTGGAAGAGATGTTAAAACAGGCAACAAAAGTACAATACATAGTCTCAACCCACTCGCCAATGGTCATGGCATCGTCGGAAACCGTATTTGATGAGGAAACGGATAAGCTGTTCCATATGGACATGCAACCATCAGGAGAAGTTATTTTAAAACCCATGGAATTTTATCGTTATGGCGATGCGTCGGCATGGTTTACCTCGCCTTTCTTTAATTTACTTCATGCAAGATCAAAGGATGCTGAAAACGCCATAGAAGCGGCCAAAGCCCTGCAATTAAAAAAAGATATCTCTTCTGATCAGGTTAAGAAGGTGAATGATAAGTTGCTAAAATATTTGGCTCCCGACGATTATTTTTGGCCACGCTGGATCGTGTTTGCCGAACGTCATGGAGCCGAGCTTTGATACCAGTATTAAAACAGCCAATACCAGCCAATTTTGACGATGCTATCATGCGTCGAAAAGGAGAGGAGTTTTTGAAAAAGCACCGTGACTGCGAAAAAGTCGATTTCAAGAATGCCGATCACTGGAGATTGGCTACTGATGCTCTTAATAAAGCATACCGTGGGATATGCGCTTATACATGCTTCTATATTCCAGGCGGTGGACAAGTGGATCATTTCCTACCGAAAAGTAAGAAGGAATATCGACATTTGGCCTATGAATGGAGTAACTTCAGATTGGCTTCGGGTAAGGTCAACAGCATCAAGAACCAAGCCACTGATGTACTTGATCCATTTTTAATAGAATCTGGTTGGTTTGTTATTGATTTTCCAAGTTGCCAAGTTAGGCCCGCAGACAATTTATCTTCAGATATTGAGACGAAAATCAGAAAAACTATTGATATACTTAAACTTAATAAACATGACCGATTTGTACAAGATCGTTGCCAGATTATGCAGGACTTTATGAATGGAAAAATAAAGCTTTCTCATATGGAAACGCATTATCCTTTCCTTGCTGCTGAGATTATTCGTCAGAAAATAAACTCCGATGATGACCAAATATTTAAAAGTCTTCCATTATCTATAAAACCCCCTAGAGATGGTTAGGAATCTATTAGGCAGGGCAAAATATCAGCCCCACCGCGTATTGTACCGGATGTCAATTCTGCGATTAAGCTCACAATTGCGTTTTGCCAAGGTCACTAGGGAATTTGCTTTTACGATTTTATGCTTGAAAATCGCCTTCAAAGTTTCCCACCCACGTTGCTTCATTGATACCGTTCACTCCCGCACCACCTTAGCTGCGTTTGTCTGAAATCGAACAAATTTAAGCCTTCCCGATTTTATATTGTCGTGTTTGCGACAAGCCGACACCGTGGGCATGGCCCTCGGCCTCATATTGACCGCCACTAGACAAACGGCATCAAGTTTGCTTCGGAATTCAAAAGCAGTCAACGAAAAATCAAGAGGCGTACCATGAAAAAAGACCAAAGCGCCCCTCCCGTGGAGCAGGAAACCCCTTCGGGCCGCGAAGAATCGCACCCCTTGTCAAAGCTCCCGCACGGGTTGTTCGCCGAAATCGTGCGGCAGGCCCCCGTCGCCATCGCCATCACCGACGAGCGGGCCGATATCCTCTATGTCAACAAGGCTTTCACCGAGATCACCGGTTACGCACCAAAAGAAAGCATCGGACGCAACCAATCCATGCTTTCCGACAAGCGCACCCCCAGGGAAGTCTATGAAGAACTCTGGTGCAATCTGGAACAACAAATTCCCTGGCGGGGCCTGCTGCTCAACCGCCACCATGACGGCCACCCCTATCTGGCGGACCTGACCATCGCCCCCATCCTGGACTTGCAGGGGGAGACCACCCATTACATCGGCATGCACCGCAATGTCACCGATGTCCACCAATTGCAACAGCAGGTGGCCGACCAGAAATTGCTGATCGAGACGGTGGTGGACTCCATGCCGGTGGCCGCTGTCCTGCTGGACGAAACGGGCCGCATCGTGCTGGACAACCAAGCCTATAAAAAACTGGACAGCGATCTTGGGCTGCGCGAACCCTCCAAGATGTTCCTGGAAATCCTGCGGGAAGACATCGGCGGAGAATGGGAACGGCTAAAAGACAAAGGCATGGGGTTCCATAACCGGGAAATCCGCTACGACCGGGGGGGGCGGCACGGGCCGCGCTGGTTTTCCTGTTCCGGCACCTGGTTCAGCCAGTGCGGCGGCGGCGTGGACGCATTTTTCAAGCAAAGCGCCTGCACTTACCTGTTGTTGACCTTGGATGACATCACCCAGCAAAAGAAGAACGAGGCGGAAATCCGCATCAACGCCCTCAAGGCGCTGATGGCGGAAGAGGAAAAAGTCCAGAGCATCAGGGAAACCCTGCTCGGGGCGATGCACCACATCCAAGGCCCGGTCAACCTGCTGAATGCGGCCAAGACCTTGCTCGAACGGCGTCAGGGGGAACGCCAAAACCCCGCCTTGCTGGACATCCTCGAACAGATACTCAGTGCCGGCGAGGCATCGCTGGAGCGCTTGAAAGAGTGCATCCCCGAAGCCGGGGAGGCCGCGATGAGCATGGTCAACCTCAATCAAATCCTGCACGAGTGCATTGTCCTCCTCACCCCGGGCCTGTTGGCCGCGGGCGTGGTGATTGATTGGCAACCGACGCCCATACTGCCCATGGTCATGGGCCTGGAAAACCGCTTGCGCGCCCTGTTCAAGCAAATCATCGAAAACGCCATCGAGGCGATGAACCAAAGCGGCGTCGACAGGCGGGAATTGCGTATTTCCACCTGGCCGGACGGGGAGCTGATCCATGTGTGCATTGAGGACACCGGGCCGGGCATTGCGGAAAACCTGCGCGTCAAGGTCTTCGAGCCGTTCTTTTCCACCAAAGGCGGCGGCGGGCGGCATCATTCCGGCATGGGCCTGACCATGGCCCAGGAAGTCATCAACCGGCACATGGGGCTTATCCACTTCGATCCAAACTACCGGCATGGTTGCCGGGTGCATATACAACTACAAACCCATGCGCAACAAAACATCGGACAAAGGGCCCATGCCCATGGCTGACCGCACCCGGCTCGTCGAACAAGAATTGGATGCGCTGTACCAGGTCAGCCGGGTGCTGAACAGCCCGTTGCCGTTGCGGGACAAGCTCCAGGGCATCCTGGAGGTGCTGCACGAAAGGGCGGGCATGCGTTCCGGCATGCTGGCGCTGCGCGAGAAGGACACCGATGCCCTGGTGGTTTGCTCGGTGCGGCAAGGGGCGGGCGGCATGGAAGGACGGGAGCCGGTCCGCTACGAACCGGGGGAGGGGTTGATTGGCACCATCCTCGACGAGGGCTACACCATCGTCGTCGAGCGCATCGCCGACGAACCGCGCTTCCTTGGCAAGACGGGCCTTTACGATGCCGAATTGCCGTTCATCGGCGCACCCATCCGTGTGGACGGTGACGAGGTGGTGGGCGTGCTGGCGGCGCAACCGGCGGATGCAATCCTGCTCGGCGAGCGTTCCCGCTTCCTGGAAATGGTGGCCAACCTGATTGCGCAAAGCGTGGCAATGCTGCGCGGGGTGGAACGCCGGCAGCGGGATCTGACCGAGGAGCGCGACCAGCTTAAACAAAGCCTGCGCAAGAACTACGGCTTCGAGAACATCATCGGCCACGCGCCCGCGATGCATCGGGTGTTCGATCTGGTGCGCCAAGTGGCGAAATGGAACACCACCGTGCTGCTCCGGGGCGAATCCGGCACTGGCAAGGAGGTCATCGCCAACGCCATCCACTACCATTCCGCCTGCGCCGGCGGCCCCTTTGTCAAGTTGAACTGTGCCGCCCTGCCGGACAACCTGCTCGAATCCGAGTTGTTCGGCCATGAAAAGGGCGCTTTCACCGGCGCCCTCAACCTGCGCAAGGGGCGTTTCGAACTGGCCAACCAAGGCACCATCTTCCTTGACGAAATCGGCGAAATCTCGGCCTCGTTCCAGGCCAAGCTGTTGCGGGTCTTGCAGGAAGGCGAGTTCGAGCGGGTCGGCGGCATCCAGACCCTCAAGGTGCGGGTGCGCATCATCGCCGCCACCAACCGCGACTTGGAGGAGGCCGTGGAGAACGGCCAGTTCCGCGAGGACCTTTATTACCGCCTCAACGTCATGCCCATCAACATGCCGCCGTTGCGGGACCGGCTGGAGGACATCCCGCAACTGGCCGAATTCCTGCTCGCCCGCATTTCCAAGCAGCAGGGCGGCCGCCCGCTGGCAATCAAGGAAAGCGCCATCCGCATCCTGATGCGCCACGACTGGCCCGGCAACGTGCGGGAGTTGGAAAACACCCTGGAGCGGGCCGCCATCATGAGTTCCGAGGGCGTCATCGACCGCGAGGCGATTGCCCTGACCGGCATCGAGGACGAGTTGCCCTTAGGCGCCCCCGGTATCGCCAAGCCCGAGTTCAACACCGAAGGCATGGACGAGCGCGAACAGGTCATCGCCGCGTTGGAACAGGCCGGCTGGGTGCAGGCCAAGGCCGCCCGCCTGCTCAACATGACACCCCGGCAAATTGCCTACCGAGTGAGGATTTTGAATATCAAGATGCGACATATATAAACCCGTCTCACACCGTATCAACCACACCAAACCCACACCCAAAGCCCAATGTTTTTGGGCTTTGTCGTTTCATGCCATAGCATACCGTGTCAAGAAAGCGCATAATTTGTTTGTACCCTTGCTTGTACCCTTTTGCCGGAATGGCCTATTTTTCACCCAATTAGGCAACCGGCAAAAAAGGGTACACACCAAGCAAGGCGACTCGAAAACCCAACCCAGTCAATCAAACGTTTACGGCTTTTTTCTGGGTACACAAGAGGAACAAGGCAGCATGGCAACCCTAACCGATTTGAAGATAAAGGCACTGATAAGGGCAGGGGAACCCTTTGAAGGCATTGGCGACGGGGAAGGGCTTACCTTGTGCTGGCCTAGGGGCAAAGACGGAAAACCCCGTTACACCGTGCCTATTTGGCGTTTCCGTTATCGTTTTTCGGGCCAATCCCGCGTTATGCAAATTGGGAATTATGGCAACCCGACATTGAAGGAAGCTCGAAATCTGGCAAGGGAACTGAAGGCGCGTGTGTCGTTGGGATATGACCCGGCCGGGGAAAAGCAAGCCCGCAAAATTGACGCACTGGCTAAAATCGAATCCGACCGCAACGCACGAACGGTAAACGGCCTGATAGATGAGTTCATGGCGAGGTACATTGAAGGAAAGCTAAAGCGGCCTGAAATGATACGGCAGCGACTAGCCAAGCATGTTAGCCAAGGCATAGGCAAAATGCGTATTGAAGATGTAAAGCCGTTTCATGTTGACGGCATACTCTGTGCGATAGTGGATCGTGGAAACAACCGGCTTGCCAATGATGTTTTACATTGGGTTAAGCGCCTGTTTGATTATGCGATAACCCGTCATTACCTTGAAAATAACCCAGCCGCCGCATTCAAGGCAGCAGACGCGGGCGGAAAAAACAAAACGAGGGACAGGGCTTTAAGTTTGGATGAAATAGCCCTATTGCTTGCCACGATTAAGGACACCCCCAGTTTCCCACCTGAGAACGCTTTAGCTATTCGCCTTTTGTTGTTGTTGGGAGTCCGTAAGATGGAACTGTTAGGCGCACCATGGGAAGAAATCGACCTAGTTTCATGCGTCTGGAAACTACCCGCCGAGCGGACCAAGACCGGGCAGGAAATCACCATTCCGTTACCCTCCATTGCCGTTGAATGGCTTAAGGAATTGCAGCGGCTATCCTGTGGGAGTGCCTATGTTTTCCCGCGAAAAATAGGCGGAAATGGGAAATATCCACACATGAGCGAATCAGCCTTAAATTTGTCGATAGCCAGTCTTGAGCATGGAATAGGCCATTTTGTAATTCATGATTTAAGGAGAACCACACGCAGCCAACTAGCGGCCTTAAGGATACCGCCGCATATCTGCGAAGCCTGTCTAAACCACAAAATAAAGGGCGTGGAAGGGGTTTATGACCGTTACGACTATTTGGAAGAACGCCGGGAAGCTTTGAACGCATGGGCGCAAGTTTTGATCGACTTGGAAAGCGACCGAAAAATAATCCCCATAGGCAAGAAAAGGGCATGAGCGACCGGCGCGGCCACCAAGGGCAAGCCGATTGCCGAGCGCACCACGGGCAAGCCGGGAACCTCGAAAGGCATGAGCGACCGGCACGGGCCTTCCCGTTCTGGCTAGGTGCTGGCCTTCCCGTTCTGGCTTGACGCTGATGGGCAAGCCCATTGCCGAGCGCACCACGGGCAAGCCGGGAACCTCGAAAGGCATGATCCACTGGCGCGGGCCTTCCCGTTCTGGCTTGATGATGATGGCCGGAACCTCGAAAGGCATGAGCGGCCGGCACGGGCCTTCCCCATCACCGGCTAGGAGGCTGTAAAAGAATTCCCAACCCCCTTCCATGACCCAAAAATACCCCCTGCAGATCAAGCAGAAGCCCGTGGCGACCAGAATGGTTTACGGCGGCATGGGCCGGAATCAATCTCCGCACAG
>Ga0268283_1000861_pt1 | contig 16736 bp, 13 predicted proteins | sample saktaG_13_FD_190140 | JGI IMG/M metagenome (GOLD analysis project Ga0268283, IMG submission 190140) | Saline water microbial communities from Sakinaw Lake, British Columbia, Canada - sak_2013_06_06_36m | ecosystem: Environmental > Aquatic > Non-marine Saline and Alkaline > Saline ... | reverse complement strand
AAGTTTTGGCTGACTATAAAAGATTCAGGGAAACCGGGCAAGTGGCGTTATTGCGTAAAACATGATTCTATGAGAGGCAGACTAAACTACTTCGCTGTCATGGGCGTAAAATAAGCGTGTCAGTTCGGCAATCGAACCTACATTCGTTTTCTCCATAATATTTTTTCGATGTTTTTCGATTGTCCTCTCGCTAAGCCCAAGCTCAATTGCGATGAGTTTATTAGCTTGCCCTTGTATCAGTCTCAGCATCACTTCATGCTCACGCGGCGACAATTTCGTCAGAAGTTGCTTGCACCTGGTACGATGCAACTCGCGCAGGTGCAATGCCTTGCCCTCTGCCAACGCAAGCTGGACACGCTCTAATATCAACTGATGGTTTGCGGTCTTTTCCAAAAAATCGAATGCGCCTGCTTTCAATGTGCGCACGGCCGTGTCCACATCGCCATAGCCGGTAAACATGATCACCGGAAGATGCCGATGAATTGACTGCAAGTATTCGAGCAGCCGAAGACCCCCCATACCCGGCATGCGCACATCCAATAACAAGCACCCCGGCCTATTTTCGTTATACGACGCAAGGAATTGCTCGGCGGATTCAAAGGCACATACCGGCAAATTCGCGGATTCCAACAGCCATTGGATCGAATTCCTCATATCATCATCATCGTCAACGATATAAACCTTGGCATTAGTGGTCATACTTTTCCTCCCCTGGGTCGATGGGTAATATCACGTCAAAGGCGGTGCCTTGCCTAGTCATTGTCCGGGCTGAAATTTCCCCGCCATAAGCTTCGGCAATGGTTCGGCAAATGGACAGCCCTAAGCCTATGCCATCGGACTTGGTGCTGACAAAGGGCTCAAACAGCCGTGCGGCAATTTCCGGGGCGATGCCTGGCCCAGTGTCAGAAACCGTAAACTCTAATTTGTGGTTGCCGGTCAGCTTGGCGGAAATCATGAGGGTGCGCTGTGAACATTCCGGGGAGTCCATCGCCTGCAAGGCGTTCAGGATCAGGTTGAGCAACATCTGTTGCAAATGGATTCTTTCGCACCACAATGGCGGCAACGTGGCAGGCATATCAACGCAGACTCTGATCTGCTTACGGTTAAGTTCGGTGCGAAGGGTGTTGAGGACATCCTCCGCCACTTCCCCTAAGGATACGAGTTCCCTTTTGCCTTGCTGTTTGCGAACCAAAGCCCGGATTCCTCTGATCACCGTTGTTGCCCGTTGTGAGAGCTGCAACACCCGCTCCAACACTTCGACTAAGGCGGGAGTGTCTGACAATTGTTCGCGAAAACGCAGCAGTGCGCCACCAACGAAGTTACTGATGGCACCCAGCGGCTGATTCAGTTCGTGCGCCACGATGGCGGTCAATTCCCCGGCGGCGGTCAAACGCTGCGCGTAATACAATTCCTCCTGCCGTTGGCGGAGGCGCTCTTCCAAATCTTTCCGGGAGGAAATATCCATATCGATTCCGGTCACCCGCATGGGTTTGCCATCGGTGGTGCAGGTGACGACCTTGCCCCGGCCTAATATCCATTTCCATTCATTATTCTTGGACAGGATGCGGTATTCAATTTCAAAAAAGGGCTTTTTTGCGTCCAGGTTGTCAATCACTGCGCGTTTTACGTTGGGCAGGTCGTCAGGATGCACCAGGCGCTCCCAAGCCTCGAAAGTGGGCTGGATTTCCTCACGCGCATACCCCAACATATTCGCCCAACGTTCACTGAATGCGGCGGCCCCCGAATGGATGTCCCAGTCCCACCAGCCGAGTTCCGCGCCCATCATCGCCAATTCCAGCCGTTCCTCGCTGCACCGCAGCGCGTCCTCGGTTTTTTTTCGCTCGGTAATATCGACTCCGCAAGCCACGAGATGGGTGATTCGTCCTTGCCCGTCGAACAGCGGCGCGATGGAGAAGTCGATAGTGACGATGCCTTTCGCCATCGACAGGGGCGCATCGTAGCGGACGGTTTCCCCCTGTTGCGCACGAAGCACCGCTGTTTTCACGCAGGCTTGGACTGCGGGGTCGTAGGCCCACGCCCGCGAATCCCCAAACGGAATGCCGATGTAATCCTCCCGCCGAATCCCGGCTGCATCCAACGGCGAACGGTTGGCTTCGACCACCCTGCCGCTTCGGTCCATCAGCGCGACATACACGAACAAGCCGTCCAAGGTCCTGCGCAATAGACTGCGTTCCAACTCCCGCCTTGCCTCTTCCTCCTTGCGTTCCTCATCAATGCGCTTGCGCTCGATTTCAAGCCCGACACGCTGACCGAATATCCGCAATAGCTCTTGGTCTTCAATGGAAAATTCGCGGGGGCGGTCATCCAGCAGGCAGGTTACCGCGACAATTTTCCCATTGTGGCCAAGCGAGGGAAATCCGCAATAGGAAAAAGCATTATGTTCTTTTAAAAATTCAGCCCGTGGGAAAAGCGCGATGACATTCTGATACATGCGGATGTCTTTACTTTCCTCCACCGTTGCACAAGGTGTGATTTCCAGAGGGCAACATCCCGCATTGGTATGGATTTCCCCTTGCACATAGACACTCAAGAAATATAGATCGTTTCCCCGAATTTCCGACAGGCAAACTACTTTGACATCCATAATCTCACCAATCATCCGCGCAACTTTGACAAAAATGTCCATCGGATCACCGGATAATTCCATGCTTAGCTCATAAAGCTTTTTGAGCCGGATGAGTTGATCTTGTTTAGAAAATTTCATGTATTTCCTTGCGACAAACGGGTCAGTATATCGCCTTGTTTTATCTCATGAAGAAACGAAATCCTTCTAACCTAGTTGATTCCAACCAAAAAGTCAATGGGTAGTTCTACCCATGTCCAGCCGCAAGCTTCTGTATAAAAGTCCATGGATCAATAATGCAGTTCCAAGACACTTGATATTTAGGTATAAAATCGTCTATGATAGGGTTTGTCCCTGATTAACATTTACCGTTGCTCAATTGATCGTCATAATCCTTGGAGGCAATCATATTGCCACAAGGTTCGGGTTCGGATGATCGGCGAAGAAATTTTTGCCAGGGCAATCGAGCTTGTCAACAAGTGGCGCTAACAAATAAATTATCTGAGGTGTTTCATGAAGCTAAGAAAATCAATCATTAGGCTGATGGGATGTGTATTGGCATCCTCCAGTTTCTGCGTAAATGCGGGGATTCTCTACAATGGTCACAACGACTTCATATGGACAGGTGAAAGTGGATATACCGTCACCGGCAGTTTTAACTATGATAGCACCCTGCCTATCGTAGGTGCCGATGGCGTTGGTGATGTTTTAGCGGGTGGGATACAGAATCTGTCAGTGTCCTTCTTTAATCCAAGTAAGGCACTATTGTATACCGTCCAGAATATCAGCAATGGCATTTCCAACTATGGCTTTTTAAACTTCCATTTTGACACCCTCCTGAAAAGAATTGTGGGAGACGAGCAGAATGGTTTGTTTAACCTAGGCCAAGATATTGCATCTGGGGATATGCATCTCAATGGTGCCGTTGGCGGAGAGTCAAACCTCATAAATTTTGCCGCTGTCACGCTGGACACCATCCAGAGTGGAACCGAGTTTAAAGTTGTGCCAGAACCGACTTCCCTCGCCTTATTCACTCTCGGCCTTGCCGCTCTCGTCAGTCGCGGACGCAAGCCGGCACATAAATAGTTTTTTGCCACTTCAATAACGCCATTTTGGCATAGTCCCGAATGGCGTAAGGTATCCCGATTACCAAGTTGTTTCAGCTAAGGCTATTTCCGAATAACAAATCACCCAACTGTAGGGCGTCCTTCAGGATGCCATGGTGGCCTGAAGGCCACCCTACGGTAAAGGAATTCTTGTAAATTTCCTAATATGCTAGGGTTTAAAGGGAAGGGGTTCTGCCGCGTTTGAGCATTTGCTCCATGGCGGTCGAGCCATTGGAGTTTGGATTCGGGGAAGCTTTGATTCCCCAACTTTCCAATTCCCCAACCACTGCATTGACCAAGCCGCCCAATTGAGCTTCCACCACCGGGGTTAGGCCAACGCCTGACTCCAGTATTTCCGGCACCACCCCCCATACAACCAAGCGCGGAGGCAATGTCCCTCGCAACGCGCTGAGTGCCATGATGTCTGCAAAAGTGACTTGGTGCATGGATAGCTTGACGGTCAAGCCTTTTGGTATCTCCTCACCCTCCAAGCGCACCAAGGTTCCCGCTGCCTGCCCGGTTTGCACGGCATCAATGGCGAGTAAATGCGTCCTTCCTTCCACATGGGCCATGAGTTCCAATCCCAGCACGCCACCGTCTACGCAATCGACTTCATCAGGCAGGTCATAGCGATCCTGTAACAATTCCAAGGCGCGGATTCCCAATCCATCGTCGCGCAGCAGGAGGTTGCCCAAGCCCAATAGCAGGATATTCTGTTGCATGCGGCGATCAGGCGGTGGCCAACAGATATAAACCCGTCAGGGCAATCATCGAACCGCCCAATCGCAAAAAGAGATTGATGCGACGGCCCGACCAACCCATGCCGATGCCGATGCCATGCAATACAGCAGTGGCCGTCACGAAACCTAAACCATAAAGCACCGGGGAGGCGGTTTGCGGCAGTTCCAATCCATGGGCAAAACCATGGAAGACAGCAAACAGGCCAACCAAACAAACACTGGTCAGCGTGGACACGCGCACTGCGAAGGCAAGCAACAAGCCCAATGCCAACACGGAACTGGCAATGGCCGGTTCCAGCATCGGCAACTCCACGCCTAACGAACCCAGAAAAGCCGAACCTGCCATGACGCTGACAAAGACGGCGGGGGCGAGCCAAGTGGCTTTGCCGCCCAACTGCGAGGCCCACAAACCTACGGCAAGCATGGCCAGCAAATGGTCAAGCCCAGAAAAGGGATGGGCAAAGCCTGCGCCCAAGCCCATGCCGTGCGCGCCAAACGTGTGAGCTTCGGCTAATGGCAGGCATGCAATAAAAATTAAAAATCCAAACAAAAGGGAGGAAAACGTCGATTTCATGATTTCACCTATATTAGGGAGTGTGGCGACTCGTCGCCGCGTGTTGTAACGAGCGGGGAATGCGGAGACGGGTCGCCGCATTCCATAGTCGCTTGTAAATGCCAAGTTTGCTTAGGGACCGCAAGATGCGGGTGCGCCGTTCTGGCTGGAGCAATTGGCTGTGCTGCCGGTCACCGCACGGACTCCGGTCGCAGCATTGATGACCACCTGGATGCGGCATGGCGCATTGGCACTGCCGACAATGGCCTGCTCCAACTTCCAAGTTCCGTTATAGATAACGGTGGTGGTTCCGAGCGTTGTGACTGCAAGCGTGACAGGATCAAGCTTGGACACCGTCACCGTCGCGCCCACTGCGGCCTTGCTGCCCGTGACTGCCAATTTATCCGAACTCCAGTTGGCAGAGTCAATCTTGACTAGGTTGCCCAACTTAGCACCTATGCAATCCGCGCCCGAGCAGGCTGGATCGGCCTGATCAACCTTGCCGTTGCAGTCGTCGTCAATCTTGTTTGTGCAAATTTCCTTCAGACCGGGATTCACAGTGGCTTGTTTGTCGTTGCAGTCCACCGGGCCGCAGCTTCCGCCTTCTGGTGAATAGCCGTCCTTGTCCTTGTCCGTACATGCCCCGACAGCAAGCGTGACGGTGGCGGGTGTACTGTCTATGCCGCCATTGTTGACCTTGTAGGTAAAGCTGTCGGTGCCGGTGAAGCCGGCGTTCGACGTGTAGCTGAAACTGCCATTGCCGCTAAGGGCCAGGCTTCCCTTGGTCACATTGGTTCCCAAGATTGCAGTCAAAGTGCCGGAACCTGCGTCGTTAGCCAACACGCCGGGACTGGCGACCGTCAATGCAACGCCCGGCAGCGCCGAATAGCTGTCGGCATTGGCGACCGGCGGCGCGGCGGTGACATTAAGGGTGACGGTGGCTTGGGTGCTGGTGATTACCCCGTTGCTGGCGGTGTAGGTAAAGCTATCCGCGCCGACAAAACTCGCGTTTGGTGTGTAACTGAAAGCCCCATTGGGATTCAGAACCAACGTGCCGTGCGTCACATTCGTCACCCGTGTCGCCGTCAAGGTGCCGACACCCGAGTCGCCCTGCAAAACACCCGTTGATGAAGCCACTGACAAAGTGTTGCCCGACTGAACCGAGTAAGTGTCATTATCGACGGTGATCGGGTCGTCGCTGATGGTGATGACTCGCGTCTCGGAGTCATTGGTGGAGTCCAAAGCACCGGTTGTGTTCAGGGTAATGGTTAGCGTGTTGCCCGAGATTGGCAGTGGCACGTTGTCAACCGAGGCAACCTGATTAACCGGATTCAAGACGATGGGCGGGCGACCGTCACTGAAGCTCCATGTATAGGTTAACTGCGATGTTTTCCCCTTGGGTGAAAATCCACGCGCCTTCAAATTGACCGTGGCACCCCGGCTGAGGGTCATGCTGGTGGCGGGTGTTTCGATGAAACCTTGCACGACGCAAAAATTCGCCCGTTCAGCGAAGCCCGGCCCTGAGTTATACCAATCCCATTCCGGTGTAATCTTAATAGAACGGTTGTTGGCGTTGTGGCAAATGTTACAGCGGGAGCTACCATAAGTAGAGTAGTTGGTGACTGGCTTGACATTGCCATAGGTGACAGTATTGCAAAGATTGTCAGTGACAGTGGCGTAGGCCGGTTCAGCCTGGACGCTGGCCGATGCCAAGCCCAGCACGAAAACGGCCAAAAGTTGAGTGGTTCTTGAAGTCAATGATGTTGTATCCATCTGATTTCCTCGATTAAGCAAGCTCATAGTCGTTACTCCCCAACCCTGACCTGGATGGATTCTTGTTCTTCGGTGTTGATGACATGCACGGCGCACGCCATGCAGGGATTGAAACTATGGATGGTGCGCAGGATTTCCAGCGGCTGGTCTTGGATCGCCAGCTTGTGTTTGCCGTCTTGCAGTGCTGCCTCATAGGCACCGGGGGACAGATCCGGGCCGCCACGGGGGGCGGCATTCCAAGTGGTCGGCACTACGCACTGATAGTTTTTAATCAGACCATTCTCGATCTTGACCCAGTGCCCCAAGGCACCACGCGGAGCTTCCGTGTAACCAACGCCTTCAGCCACCGCCGGCCAGGTGGACGGGTCGAACAAATCGGCATTGTGAGTCTCAAGGTCGCCGCTGGCGATGTTTTGCTTCAACTCGGCGAACCAAGTGCTGGTCATCTGACCGATGAGCACAGTGTCCAAGCCCTCGGCCAGTAAACGCCCAAAAGTGGAGAACATGCCAGACACAGGCTGCTTGATGTGTCCCAAGGTTCGGTTCACCAAATCGACGGTGGCGGCATCATTCTGGGCGTACATCAACATCACCCGCGCCAATGGGCCGACTTCCATCGCATTGTAACGACCGTCGCCAAAAAAGCGCGGTGTCTTTAGCCATGAATATTCATTTCGGTCAGACAAGGCATTGCCAGCGCAAACAGACGTGTGAGGAGGATAAGGCTGGGTTGGGCCAGTGTAATCCGGGGTGGTCTCGCCGTTATACGGGTGCAACCCCTCGAATTTGTTGCCGCTTTGATATTTCAACCATGAACTGTTGACGTACTCTTTGATTTGCGCCAAGTCTTTCAGATTGACCTCATGAACTGCGTCAGACAGGCGGAACTGCTTTAACGAAAGGCGAGCGCCACCACTATTGCGTGGCCACAGAATCGCACCGCGTGGAACAGCCAGTTTGGGCTGGATGGGTCCCCAACTGGGGTTGTCGTCTTGTGGATGGTCGCCAAAACTTAGGAAATTGCCCAAGCCCTCGCCCAAAGTAAACCATTCGGGATAGAAGCGCGCCACGGCAACCATATCCGGCAAATGGACGCGGTTGACGAAGTCGTTCAGTGACGTGATGGTCGAATCAATCAGATTCAGACGATTTTGATCCGTTGCGGTATGACCGTTTTCCAACACACCATTCACCGAACTGATCGCGCCGGGGGTTCCGCCAATGACGAAATTGGGGTGCGGGTTGCGCCCCCCCAAAATCGCGTGAATCTTAACCATTTTACGCTGCCAGTCCAAAGCCTCCAGATAATGGGCGAACAGGATCAGGTTCAACTCCGGTGGCAACTTATAAGCCGGGTGTCCCCAATATGCATTGCCGAAAATGCCCAGTTGGCCGCCACTGACAAAATTGGCCAGAGTGTCTTTGATGCCTTGGAAGTAGGCCGGCGAGTTGTTTTCCCAAGTTGACATGCATTTCTGCAAGTTGGACGCTTCGGTGGCATCCGCGCTCAGTGCGGAAACCACGTCCATCCAATCGGGTGAAGTCAGTTGGTAGAAATGGACGACTTGGTCCTGCACCATTTGCACGCCGCTGAGGATATTGCGGATCAGCCTGGCGTTTTTTGGAATGGGGTAGTGCAAGGCATCTTCCACCGCACGGATGGAAGCCATCGCGTGGACGATGGTGCAGACACCGCAGATGCGCTGGGTGAACGCCCAGGCGTCACGGGGGTCGCGGCCTTGGAGGATGGTTTCAATGCCGCGAAACATGGTGCCGCTGCTAAAAGCCCCAGTGATGGTGCCATCCAGGCTCACATCGGTTTCGATGTGGAGATGGCCTTCGATGCGGGTGACGGGATCAACGATTACTTTACTCATAAAGTGGTGTTCCTTAAATTCTATTTAAATGCTCTTCAGCGTTTCGGGGTGCCGCTAATGCCGAATGGCGGCGGGACGGGTTCATTGCTGGATGGTGTAAAAACCTTTGCTGAACCGGCCAGCCAATCCCGTATCCCAGAAATCCGGCTCGGAGCAGCCAATGCAACCGTGGCCGGTGTGCATCGGCGAATTGTTCAGGATAGTTGCAGGATCATCCGACGGGTCTTTATTCCAACCGAGATTGGTGCAGGAGTTGTAGACCTCCGGACCCCGGCAGCCGATATGCAATAGGCACCAGCCTTTCTTGGCGTTCTCATCGCCGTGGCTCATCGCAAATTCATTATCCAGCCAGTGCTGGTAGCGCGGACAGGTGGAGTGGACCGTCGCACCATAATAGGCCAAGGGGCGATATTTCGAGTCTAGCAGCCCATTCGGTTTGGCAGTCGTCTTAGGCACTAGGTTGCCAATGAAAGTGGGGTTGCTTGCATTCGCCAAATATAAGGCGATAGTGCCAACGATAACATCCGCCATTGGAGGGCAACCAGAAACATTGAGGTAAGGAGGTAAAGAGCCTCCGCCCACTTTAGTGACCAGACCTTGGGTAACCAAATCACCATAGCCGGCGGCATTGCTAGGATTAGGGCTGGCGGCGGGAATTCCGCCATAAGTCGCGCAAGTCCCCAAGGCAACCACCAAGCCCGCGCCTTGAACGGCTTCGTTCAGAGTTTTCAAATTGGAGTTGCCGGCGGCACACGACCAGTATTCCTTGTCAGCCCTAGGGATGGATCCGTCCACGATTAGCACATAACTGCCATAGGCTGCTTGCATCGCGTCTTTGCGGGCCTTCTCCGCCTGGTCGCCGGCGGCCACTTGCAGGGTTTCATGATAGTCCAAAGAAATGGTGTTGAGGATCAAGCTCCTGAACGAAGGGTTGAACGCGCGCAGAATCGACTCCGAGCAGCCGGTGCATTGCTGGAACGACAGCCAAATCACCGTGGGTCTGGGCGCGGCGGCCAAAGCGGCGGCGAACACCCTAGCCTCCTTGGCAGATAGTGCCAAGGAGGAAGCGGTGACGGCGGCGAATTTCAGAAATGCACGGCGCGACACGCCCCGTTGCTGCATGGCTTCTAGAAAAGTTGGTTGGTTACTCATAATTTAGCTCCCTATTATTTTACATGGAAGGAAACGGGTTGGGCGTGTCAAGCTGGGCGCTTCGGACGCGAAGTTCAGCAAGCCCTTTTTTGATGGAAAGACGGTCGGAACGGAGTAAGTCGGGGACTTCGGTGATTTGAATGAACTCCCCTTGGCGGCTGCCGTCGAAGTCGCGATGGGAGACCCACCAAACGCAAGGGACGGCGGTTTCTTGCGCCGAGCTGCTGCCAAAAGTGTTGATCGTGGCCGAGACCTCGCCTACGCTCAAGGTTTTGCGCAAAAGCTCGACATCGTGCGGCATCCCAATCAGGCAACGCAGGTCAATGGTGGACTCTTCGCCGTTGCAGGCATAAGTTTCTAGCTTGGACTCGATTTCGCTGAGCAGCGCAAGCACTACAGAACTGGTCGTGCCATCGGGTGTTGACACAATGGCTCTGCCGCCGACTACAACGACGGGGATTTCATGGATTTTGGACATGAGGCTGAGACTCCTTCCTCTTTAAAGTGTTGTATTGCTTAAAGTTTACCTAGTGCTGCGCGGATTTGAAGGATTTTTCGCCACTATGCAACCTAGGCGTGGAGGATTATGCGCCTATTGCGACATGACGATAAGTAGTATTTGCCGCACCTTTTGATGTGCTTTATGAAACAATCAATTGATGGGATGAAAAAACTTCAGAAACTAAAGTATGTTCTTGATGCCTTTGATCGCTTCGCGCATGTCGAAAAAGATCAGCCCCAACTTCGCAGTTTCGTTGGCCAGCACCAACAGCAACACGCCCCGGCCCGCGCTGATCATGACGGCGTAGCCCCGCTCGCCGCGCACGATGACTTCTTGGACTTCACCCCGGCGCAATTCGCCCGCCGCCCGGGTGCCAAGATTGAGCAAGGTCGCGGTCATGCCGGCCACGCGGGTTTCTTCGAGGTCTTGCGGCAGGGAACTCGCCAGCATCAGGCCATCTTCGGAAATCAGGGCGCTTGCCTCGACACCGGGTGATTCGCTTTGCAGATTCCTGAGAATCTTATTGAGTTTATCCAATCGGGATAGGGTGTATTCCTGCCTTTTGCCTGGGTCAACTAAACGGATAACCGATGCCTTGGTTTCCGGGGGCTGCGCCCGGACATTGGGTACACGCTTTGGATCGGGTTGCGCGGTGGCGACCGTTTCAGAGCCGACCGAACGGGTACTTTCTTTGCCGCCTCCACGCGGCGGCCCCTCGGTTGATTTGGACGCTTGCAACAAGGTCTTTGCGACCTTGCCAATGATTTCCCCGGTAACCTTCTGTCGCCTTTCCAACTGGGCTTCTTTCATGGCCAAACCGCAGATTGTGTTAATCAATCGCGGAACACCCCTTGAATGCCTTGCGATTTCGTCGATTGCCTCGGCAGAAAAAATCTCTTTGTCTTCGGCATTGAAGCCGGCCAACCGATGCCGGATAAATGCTCCGACTTCAGTGTCCGGCAAAGGGGTCAGGGTGAGCATTACCCTGTCCTTCGAAATATCCTGGAAAACCGGACTGGATAGCAACTGTTCAAGGTTCGGCAACCCGACTAGAACGATCTGTAGGAGTTTTTCCCCGCGCAAGTTCGACGTTGAAAACAACAAGAGATTGGACAAAAGCGCTTCGGTCACCCCTTCCGCATCATCAATGAGAACCACAACCGCCCGGCCTTGGCGTTGCTGCCCGACCAAATATCTCTGCAACACCTCAACCCTATCCTCAAATGGCGTTTCAACCTTGACCACCAATTGTTCAAGATTAAATTGCTTACAGGCAAATTCGACAAATTCCTCGAAAGAAACGCGGGGGTCCCTCAACAGGAGTGGGGCGACGGTTGAAGGGATGCCTTCAATCACTCGCTTGACGAGCAAGGTTTTGCCGGTTCCGGCCTCGCCAGTCACGGCGATAAACCCCGTCGCAAGGCTGATGCCTGCCAACACACCCTTTACCGCCTGTGACAAGGCGATGTGGGTGAAAAAAAACTCGCTAGGCCCGTTCCAGTCGTATGAACGATAAGGAAGTTCGGACTGCAGTGGGCCGATAATGCCGAAAGCGGATTCGCCTGCCATATTAGTAGACCATGATGGGTGAGTGCCAACAAATTGCATGCAACTTTAAACTCCACCGTTAACGTCTTTCGCGACTCCACTGGGACGCAGCGCGAACATTAACAGTCCCGAAATTATGTGTTTAACTGTACCAGTGTGATAAATTAGCTTTTAGTTGTCAAGACAAACTCATTCCGCCTTCAACTTTTCCCAATATTCGGAATAAATCGTAATCGCCGGGCCTATATCGGTTTGATACTCGCCCAAGGAATTTGCCAAAGCGACTTACGCAATGGGTGATGCGCAAACCTTCATCCGACCTGCTGCAAATCCCGTTGGCCGACCTGCCCCAACTTTTCTGAGCCCTTTTGCGCCAAGCAGGTTTCAACCACAAAAACGCTTGTCAAAGGGACTGTGTTAGGTCATAATGTCCGCAAAAATACCCAGAGGCAAAAATGACTCACGCGCCGCCGCTAGAACTTTTGAAAGAAGCCCGCAATAGATACACTCAACGTGAAATCGCCGAGCATGTTGGCAAGGACACCAAGACAATACGCCGATGGGAAAAAGGCGTAACGCCTTGTCCTGTCATGCTCGCACCGGCCTTGCGTGACTTGCTGACAACACCACTAACCGAACCGGATAATTGCTTTTTTCGATTTATAGACCTGTTTGCAGGTATAGGCGGTATCCGCCGTGCCTTTGAGGCTCATGGCGGTCAATGTGTATTCACCAGCGAATGGAATGATTTCTCCAAAAAGACTTACATTGAGAACTACGGCGACCATCATCCTTTTATTGGGGATATTGTGCCGTTCCCCGCTGAGGATATCCCAGACCATGATGTTTTGCTTGCCGGTTTTCCTTGCCAGCCTTTTAGTATTGCGGGCGTAAGCAAAAAAAACTCACTTGGCCGGCCCCATGGATTCGAATGTACGACCCAAGGCACACTTTTTTTTGATGTAGCCCGCATTATCGCCACCAAACGTCCTAAGGCATTTCTTCTTGAAAATGTAAAAAATCTGCTTTCCCACGATAAAGGCAACACGTTTGAAGTTATCCTACAAACCTTGCGTGATGAACTTAAATACGATGTTCATTACAAAATAATCAATGGGCAACACTTCACCCCACAACATCGTGAGCGGATTATAATCGTCGGTTTCCACGATAATACCGGCTTTTCGTGGGACGATCTGCAACTACCAGAAGAAGGGCCGCGCCTCTCGTCAATACTTCATAAGACGGACGGAAGCGAAGCTTTGTTGTTGTGGGATGGCAATCGCTTTTATGACCATAATGAATGGGCGGTTCAATCTAAATACACGCTTACGCCAAAATTGTGGGTTTACCTACAAAACTATGCAGCAAAACATCGAGCAGCGGGAAATGGCTTTGGCTTTGGCATGTCATATCCTGATAGCGTGACGCGCACCCTATCAGCTAGATATTATAAAGACGGATCTGAGATACTCGTCTGGCAAGGAAAGGACAAACGACCACGACGATTGACTCCACGCGAGTGCGCAAGATTGATGGGCTATCCCGATACTTTCAGAATTCCGGTTAGCGATACCCAAGCTTATCGGCAATTTGGTAATTCTGTCGTTGTACCGGTCATCAATGAGGTGGCCAGAATAATGAAACTTCACATAAAATAGGTAAAATATGAATACATCAAGAATACCCACACCCTATGCGATCACTTTTGATGGAATGCTGGAATGGTTTTCCGAAATGTCAGTGCGTGATCTGCTATTTCACCCTGACGATGCACCGGGTGAAATCATTACCATTGCCACTGGCGAAAAGATGTTTTCCGATGCTGAGTGCAAGAAACTGGATGGCATCATTTCGAATATGTTTGAAGAATTTGGCGATGCTGTCTATGAAGCGGCTTATCCCATATTCATGAAACGGATGGGCCTTCAACTCGACGCATAAAAGAGAGGTATGTGTCACAATACTTCAAGGGCATTGCGCTAAAACGGGATTTTAAAAGTAACTCACAGCTAAAATCCCCAAGTGTCGCTATCACAAAAAAAAGGGGTTTCAAACGATGCCGTTGTTTGCTTTAACACAGTCCCCCGATTGGGATTTACCATTCTTCAAGGTGCTTGCCAATAATGATACGAGTGCTGCATCTGGGCATCAGGGCGGAATTGTCATACCTATGGATCTTCGCCTGTTTTTCCCCGGATTGTCACATGAGATGTCCTCATTGAATCCGACCACTGACAAAAGGATTGAAGCTGATCTATTTGTGGAAAATCACTTTCTTGCTTCGGTATCCACTCGATACCAGTTTCAAACGTGGGGTGGCACTCGCAGCCCAGAATCCCGGCTTACTGATAAACTTTTACCTCTTCGTGACCTTGCCCGAGGTGGGGATGTCTTAATCTTTCAACGAAGTATTGATAGCCTTGACAGGTATAGGCTCATTCTTGTCAGGCAGTCGTCTGATGAATTTAATGCGCTTCAAAATCTTTTAGCCGATAAACGATGGGGAATATTGGGTTCGGCTGCCCCAATGAGTGACGCCGAACTTGCCGTGGCATTGAATCAAGAACAGCAACGCGAGTCCTCAAGCTTTTCACTTACCGATGATGAAGCCTCTCATGTTGAAAGCCAAGTAATTCGGATTGCCCGCTCTGTTGCCTTTCGCTTGTCAGTCACAAAACTCTATGGATACACCTGCGCCGTTTGCGGTGTATCGCTTAAGTCACCTCGGGGCATGTTGGAATTGGATGCTGCGCATGTAGTTCCCCGGTCAAGACTTGGAACTGACGATGCCAGAAACGGGATTGCCTTGTGTAAGCGGCATCATTGGGCGTTTGATGGGGGACTCTTTGGAATAGGGCATCAACGTGAAATTATTGTCCCCTCTTTTGTCCAGCAAATTGGGGAAAATGCTGTCCTTGCCAATCTTAATGGAAGACTAATTCGGGAAGCTTCCCAACCGAATTTGCGTGTCCATGAAGACGCTTTAGCTTGGCATAGGGAGAATGTCCTATTGCAAGACACCTGAAAGACTAAAATCGAATAAAACCCCATGAATCTATTTACTCTATTTTTCATCAGCCTCCTCGCTTGGTCTTCACCACCCGCCGCCGAACCCGCCCGACCACCAACGGCATTGGCACCGGGTTATGCCTCCCTGCCTTTCGCCGCACCCAAACCCGGCAGCTATCAACTCCCCGAAATGGGTACAGCCGCTGATGGAAAAGTATTGGATTCAGATGGAAAGGCCATTAAACTGCACGACCTGTATGGCGACAAACTGGTGTTGCTCAGTTTCATTTATGCCACTTGTGACGATGTCAACGGTTGCCCGTTGGCGACTTCAGTGTTTATGAAGATCAAAGCCAAGCTGAAAACCTCGCCAGTTGTGGCTGGCAAGTTGCGGCTGATTACCCTCAGCTTCAACCCTGAACATGACACGCCGCCAGCCATGGCCCATTATGGCCAGGCTTTCCAAGATGCAGGGGTGGAATGGCGCTTCCTGACCACCGGTTCGGAGGCCGAAATCCAGCCCATTTTGAAAGACTACGGACAATCGGTGGAAAAGGAGTTCGACGGAAAAGGCCAGCCTACCGGCAAGTTTTCGCATCTTTTGCGAGTATTCCTGATCGACCAAGACCTACGCATCCGCAACACCTATACTGTTTCCGTGCTGCATCCAGACATCGTGCTGGCGGATATTGAAACGTTGCTATTGGAAACTGGGGGCAAACCCACATCAACTAAAACAAAATCCCAGCCCAAGCCGGAATTGCTCCGTGCCGGTGATGACAAATCCGGTTATGCATCCGGCCAGTATCAAACCCATTCCATCGCATTGGCCGATCGCCAGGGACAATCCGTCGATCTGCTAAAACTTGCGCAAAAACCCGGCTTGGGCCTACCGAATATTCCCACCCCCGCCGATAATCCACTAAGCCGCGAGAAAATCGCCTTGGGCCGCAAGTTATTCTTCGACCGCCGCCTGTCTTTGAACAATACTTTCTCCTGCGCGATGTGCCATGTCCCCGAACAAGGCTTCACTAGCCAAGAACAAACCACGGCAATTGGCATTGAAGGGCGCACCGTAAGGCGCAACTCACCCACTCTTTATAATGTCGCCTATGCGGAGAAACTATTCCACGACGGGCGCGAGAGCACATTGGAAAACCAAGTCTGGGGTCCATTTTTATCCCGCAACGAAATGGGCAACCCTTCAATCGGCTTCGTCGTCGACAAACTTAAACGGTTGCCGGATTATCAGGGAATGTTTGGGAAAGCTTTCAAACACGGCCCTTCCATGGAGACGGTTGGCCAGGCTATCGCCAGTTATGAACGCACATTGATTTCGGCCAATTCCCCGTTTGACCGCTGGCATTACGGCAAGCAAAGCGACGCATTGAGCGCTCCTGCCAAAGAAGGCTTTGCGTTGTTCACCGGCAAGGCGGGTTGCTCACAATGCCACGCCATCGGCGAAAAAACCGCACTGTTCATGGACAATCAATTGCACAACACTGGCTTGGGGTTTAGGGACAGCATGAAAAAGGAACCGGAAAAACGCCGGGTGCAAGTGGCACCGGGGGTCAGCTTCGACATGGACGAGTCGTCCACCAAACAAGTGGGCGAAGGCAAACCCAATGATCTGGGGCTTTACGAAATCACGCAAAACCCGGCGGATCGCTGGAAGTATAAAACACCCACCCTGCGTAATCTTGCACTCACCGCGCCCTACATGCATAACGGTGCTTTTACGACATTGCGGGAAGTCGTGGAGTTTTATAACCAGGGAGGCGAGGCCAATGAAAATCTCGACCGGATCATCAAGCCTTTGGGATTAAACGAGGGGGAGCTTGATGCGCTGGTGGAGTTCCTGAAATCCTTGACTGGCGACAATGTGGAAA
>Ga0268283_1000860_pt1 | contig 16745 bp, 24 predicted proteins | sample saktaG_13_FD_190140 | JGI IMG/M metagenome (GOLD analysis project Ga0268283, IMG submission 190140) | Saline water microbial communities from Sakinaw Lake, British Columbia, Canada - sak_2013_06_06_36m | ecosystem: Environmental > Aquatic > Non-marine Saline and Alkaline > Saline ... | reverse complement strand
ATCTCAAGAAAATGAATCTCGTATCTTTTTTCAATTTCAAAACAAACCTCTTTCAACGTTTGGTCAACTGCTTTGCTGAATACAACTTTGCGATATTTGGCCGGACAAACAAAGTGATACAGCAGTACGCTTACATTATGTGATTTATGTATGTATTCGCTATTGTCCATACATACAAAGTTAAAATATTTACGCCGCAAGCGGCGGGGAACTAACCCCTAATGAGATTAGAGAAAAAAGCCAGGATGATGGCTAATAGATTAAAAATCGTAAAACCAAAATCGTATATCTAAAATTGAAATATGGAAATTAAAATATTAGGACCTGGATGTGCCAAATGCAAAACACTGGATAAGGTCACCCGGGAGGTCGTGGAGAAGCACGGGATCAACGCCACCATTACCAAGGTGGAAGACATCATGGAGATCATGAAATATGGCGTGATGTCAACACCCGCACTGGTTATCGACGAAAAAGTCGTTGTTAAGGGACGTGTTCCATCACAGGATGAAATCAAAAAGTTATTAACCAAATAATTCCATGAACATGAAAAAGAGTTTACTTCTTTTTCTTGCTACCCTGTTCGTAGCAGGATTATTCGCGGCAAATCCGGATCCGGCAAAAAAAATTGAAGTTTATTATTTCCATTTCACGCGTAGGTGCATGACCTGCAACAATGTGGAAAAAGTCTCTAAAAATTCCGTGGAAACACTTTTTCCTGAGAAGGTAAAAAGCGGGCAGATCACTTTCCAAAGCATCAATCTTGATGAAAAGACCGGCGAGGCCATCGGTGCAAAATATAAAATTGAGGGCCAGACCCTGATCGTGATATCAGGTGAAAAGAGAGTGGATCTTACAGAAAAAGGATTCCTGTACGCCAACGACAGTCCGGATAAATTAAAGGCCGAGATTAAAAAAGCCGTCGAGAGTCTCTCCAAATAGCTGGAAATTATGCAATATCTGCAGGCGATTCTTGAAAATTCCCAGTTTGCGGCATTAACTGCCTTTATCCTGGGTTTGATGACTGCCATTAGTCCATGTCCATTGGCAACCAATATATCGGCTATTGGTTTTATAAGCCGTGATATTGAAAACCAGGGACGGGTCTTCATCAAAGGATTGGTTTATACCCTTGGGCGGGCGGTCTCCTATACAGGATTGGGTGTAATCCTGTTTTTTGGTGCCAGTAAAATGCATGTCACAATGCTCTTTCAGGGATGGGGAGAAAAACTTTTAGGACCACTGCTGATCATCATTGGCCTTTTAATGCTTGACTTCATCAAAGTGAAATTTCCCGGATTTTCAGGTCTGACTGAAAGGATGGGAGAACATAGTAAACGAAGCTACTGGGGTACCTTACTGCTTGGAATGGTCTTCGCCATGGCCTTTTGCCCATACAGCGGGGTACTGTATTTCGCCATGCTGATTCCCATGACCATTACAAGCGTCAGCGGACTGTATTTACCCGTCGTTTTTGCTATTGCGACCGGACTGCCGGTAATCATTTTTGCATGGTTACTTGCATATGCTGTTGGGAATGTCGGAAAACTCTATAACCGGATCAAAATTTTTGAATTGTGGTTCCGCAGGATTGTAGCTGTACTGTTCATCCTGGTCGGTATTTATTACATCATTGTTTTCTTCATTTAGTCATGGACAATTTTTTCGGGACCACCGGATTTGAAAATGGGGGCATGAGAAACCTTACGCCTGTTCAAGCTTTAGCCCAATGTCAAAAAGGGGCTGTGCTGATCGACGTGCGCGAAGCCTATATGAACCGGTTTAAGATGTTTGATGTACCGGAGGCGATTTATTGCCCCTTCAGCATCCTGGAGGAGACCTATCTTCTCCTGCCATTGGAGAAACCTATGATCTTTGCAGATTCTTCAGGGATTCACAGCAAAGAAGCTGTCAAATTCCTCCTGGGAAAGGAGATTGATTTAACGATCGCAAATCTTGCCGGTGGATTGGTGGAATGGGAACGGGATGAAATGCCTGTGGTCATTGATAAAAGCGAACAGTTATCCGGTTCATGCATGTGCCAGCTCAGGCCACGAAATAAAAAGGGATGAGTTTTTTTGAAATTTAATTTCGTTTTTCTACGAACAACGAATCAAAGACAATGAACCAGATAGGTAGTACAAACGACTCTTTAAAATTGAAGTTATGTCAGAAAAGAAAAAACCTGGTTTTATTATGTGCGTTTGCACTGGAAAATGTCCCGGATTTTCACAAATGGATATATGGGACTTTATAAACAGGGTGAGAATCGAGTTGCCGGTCGAATATGGATTTATCCATCCCCAACTGTGCGAGGAAGACGGGGACCGGTTTTTAAATGATTATCTTAAAGCGCACAGGAAAGTTGTTATCGGAGCCTGTGCTCTAAACATGCAACGTAAGATGTTCAAAGACGCTTTCGCAGAAGCCGGTCTCGACGTAAACAAAGATTTAACCGCCATTGATGTGCGCGACATGACGACTGATCAGGCAATTGAAAAGGTCAATGCAGCGCTTTTGAAAATGGAGGAGTCGAAATGAGCGAAACTACTTTCATGGGAGTCGAACGCGACAAAATAGATTGGAAGCCGACCATCGATTATACAAAATGCGATTATTGTATGGAATGCGTGAAATTCTGTCCCCATAAAGTTTTTGAGGTCAGGGAAACAGAAGAGATTAAATTGATTGTCAGGAATGCAAATAACTGCGTTGTTTTCTGCAGGGCATGCTCGAAGATCTGCGGTCCTGATGCACTGTCGTTTCCCGATAAAAATGCGACCACACAAAGGATCAAGGAAATAAGAAAGGAGGAAAGCAATGGTTGAAAATTATGCCATTCTGCCATGCAACGGGTTGGATAAATGTGCCGGGGTAATTTCAAGGGAATTGGCAATAAAATTATGTGAGAACGACAAAAATAAAATGATATGCCCTGTATATTACAGAGTTGCCGAAGCGAAATATAATAAAATTGGGGGCGAACATCCTCTGTTGGTCATTGATGGTTGCAAGACTCGCTGCGCCAGTAAACTTGCTGCAGAAAAAAACCTGAAAATTTTCAGAAAAGTAACAGTAACCGAAGAAGCTAAAAACCATAATGTTGAATTAAATAATAATCTCAGGCTTCTGGACAATGAAAATGCCCTGATTGATATAATATTGAACGGACTTAACAAAACCGAAGATAAGGTCCCACTATCTTCTGATGAAACGAAACTTGAATATCATTTTGAATATGCGACTTTTCAAAGTGGCAAATTCATTTTCAGGGTACCTGAAAATCCGGCAGTTTACTTTAACGAAAATGATTGCTGGGCTTATGTGATCGGAAATCGCGCCAGGATAGGCGTTACTGATTTCGTTCAGCAAAACCTTTCCGATATTTTATATTTTACACCACCCGACATGGGGTCGGAAATTGACCAATTTGGTGAAGTTGGTGAGATTGAATCATCAAAGTCTGTTTTTGAATTAATTTCACCTGTAAGCGGTAAGGTTATTTCAATCAATGAAACGCTGATCCAAAAGCCGGAACTTATCAACGAAAATCCCTATGAATTGGGTTGGATAGCAGAGGTTGAATTGAATGATTTTGTAAGTGACAAAGAACTTCTAATAGGATTCGATACCTATTTTGAAATAATGAAAAAAAAGGTGAAGGAGTTAAATGGATAAAAAGGTGAAAGTTGTTCCATGCAGTGGCATTGGCAAGGTATACGGACTCATGGCGAGAGAGGCAGTTTTGAAAACAGTGCTTGAATTATGTCCTGAAAAATCAGAAACGGTTTGTCTCGCCTACATTGTAACCGGCGATAAAGAGGTTAAGGGAAAAATCGAAGGCTTTAATTGCATCACCGTTGACGGGTGCCCAAAAATGTGTGCTTCAAAAAATGTATCCATAGCTGGAGGTAAGGTGATAGAAGAAATAAAAGTGCTGGATACTGTAAAAGAACATAAAGGGAAAAAGTTCGGTTCGCCTACCATGCTCGATGCTGATGGCGAAGTTGTTACAAGTGAAATCGCGGAGAAGATCGCAAAAAAAATAAATGAAGTTAATTAAGGAGGAGCATCAATGACTGAGTTTAAAGTTGGTATATTATCATGCAGTGGCGAAGAATGTCTTGGCGGAACCATTTCGAGGCTTGCAACGAGAAAAGTTCTTGAGGAACTTAAAATGGTTGAAACTGTGACACTTTGTCTGCCATTATATCTTGCTGGAGGCAACGAAGAAAGAAATTTTGCAAAGGTGTTCCCAACAATATCAGTCGACGGCTGCTATAAACTTTGCGCTAAAAGAAGCACAGAGAAGTATAGCGGCAAGATCAATGGGTTCATCGATGTATCGAAAATCTTGGGAAATGAAAACGCGCTTAATACAAAAATCGTCAGGAATAAAGATCTCACGGACGAACATCTAGAAATGGTAGACAAAGTCGCCAGTGAGATCGTAAAAGCAATTGGCCGCATCAGTCCGGATTCCTATTCCGGAAAAACGTTTCATGGTTGTGGCTGCGGCAGCGAATGATATGATGAAATGTTTCTAATGCCTATTCCTTTCCCCGCGTACTAATGCCAAAAGGGAGATATAACGGGCAAAAACTAAATAAGCTGGTGAGAATGAAGATGCCGGCAAAAATTAAGAGGATGATGGCGAGCGTGCCTGAAATTACATGTGTAAAATACAATACAATTACCAGGGCTGCAATCAATAACCTGATAATAATGTCAATGGTTCCCATGTTCTTTTTCATATAGTTTAAATTTATTGGTTAGAAATTAAAGTTATGGTTTGTTCTGATTAATTCAGTTCTTTCGCAATTGCAATGGCAGCAATAGTTCCATCAGCTACAGCAGTGGTAATTTGCCTGTATTTTTTACTGATCACATCACCCACAGCATAAATGCCGGGCATGTTGGTTTGCATATCTTCATTCGTCTTAATATACCCCCATTTATCAAGTTCCAGCTTATCCCTGAAAAGGTCGATATTTGGTTTCATTCCAATGAAAACGAATACCCCATCACTGACCAGTTTGGATACGGTGTTGGTTTTTAAATTTTCAACTTCCGTGATAATTTTATCACCGTCACGCACAAAAGATCTTGGCTCATACGAAAAAAGCACGCTGATCTTGGGATTTGCGAACAATTTCTCCTGAGCCTGTTTATTGGCAGTTAAGGCATCAAACTGGTGAACCATGGTGATTTTACTGGCAAACCTGCTTATAAAATCTGCTTCTTCCACAGCTGAGTTTCCACCACCGATCACCACCACCTCCTTACCATCATAATACTTGGCATCGCAGGTAGCACAATAGGAGATACCTTTCCCTTTCATCTCTTTTTCTCCGGGAACTCCCATCAGGTTGGGAGAGGTGCCTGTTGCTAGGATGATTTTTTTTGCCCTGACGGTTTCGAATTCATCTACCACAACCTCTTTCTTTTCCAGGTCAATTTTAGTTACATCAACAGCAACCTTATATATGGTGCCGCATTGTTTGGTTTGCTCCGACATGTTGTGTGAGAGCATATAGCCTGGCTGTGGATCAATAAACCCGGGGTAATTTGAAACTTCGTGTGTGGTTGACACCTGGCCACCCGGAAGTGCAATATCTATAAGCACCGTATTCACTTTCGACTGGCAGAGGTATAACCCTGCGGTAAGACCGCCTGGACCTGCTCCAAGAATAAGCACATCGAATTCGGAAACGGTTGGCTTAATTGCTTTCTTGATTTCCTGGATCCTTTCGCTGGATAACATGTTATCGAGCTGATGGATAATATCGCTTCGTTTGATGCCACCGGTTAGGGTGACAGGAGATTGTACTCCGTTATCAAAAAACAACAGGGTGGGGGAGGACCTGACTCCGAGACTTTCGGCCAATGGTTTGTTATGTTGCCGGAACATTTTTACAAATTTGACGTCTTTGCCATAAAGTGCGGCCAACCCTTCAAACTTGGGGGCTACGGCCTCACATGGAGGGCATTCAGTGGAATAAAAGTCAAGCACAACCTTTCCACCTTTAAGTACTTCTGTTTCGAATTCGGAGGAGGTAATTTCTTTCATGTCGGTGTTTATTTCTATTTTATGAATGGTTTTATTAATTCTTGTCAAAGTATGCCGAAAATCCCAGTTCCAGCAATTCCTTTACCGGCCGGCAATCGGTGGAGCAAACATGGCCTGTCCGGTTTTTTGCTACTGAGCCGCACCCGCCGCCACATGCCAGCTGTATGCTGCACGTGATGCATTCGGCGATAGCAGTGACATCGCGGTTTTCCCAGGCAGCAATCATTTCATCGTTGCGGGAAACTTCAGGGTAAAAGGTTCCCAGTGATTCGTCAGCTTTTCCAACGGTAGCCGTACAGGAATAGATTTGCCCGGTATAATCGAAAGCCCATTCTGTTTTACAGGCAGGGCAGGCATCGAACAGGGGGTCGGGCAGGCTGCCGTTTTCGGCCAGGAATTTCGAAATTGAATAAGCAGGCTTATGAAATTCCAGGATAGATGGATGCAGCTTTACCTGCTGATAAATGGTTTCAAAAAGTGTAATCCGGCTAAACAACTTTTCAGAAGTTGCCTGGCAATGGTGCAACTCGTAATTCCTGCCGAGTTGAGTTTTGAAGAATTCACTTTTAGTCCAACCTTTATCTATGGCATATTGAGCCATTTCAGGAAGGATATCAATATTCTGCCTGTCGATCACCATACGCAGGTTTACCGGTAATCTGGCCCCCAGGCAAACATCAATGCCTTTCACAATTTTTTCGAAGGTAGCTCCCCCGCCCTTCAGGAAACGACGTCCATCATGCACACTGCCAATGCCATCGAGGGTAACCTGAATTTCCCGGATATGCGCTAATTTCAGGATGTCTACATATTCAACCAACGAATAACCATTTGTGACAAAGCAGACTTCAAGGTTTGACTTATTGGCCAATTTCAACAGGTAAACAATAAGTCCTTTTTGTTTTGGTGAATTTAGCAATGGCTCTCCCCCGAATATGGTGAGGTACTTTTTACGCCCGGCAAATTCATGGTTGATGTGGCGAAAGAACGCATCAATCACCTCTATTGTAAGTTCCTGTTTTGTATTCGTATACTCATCCTGGTAACAGTAAGTGCAGGCAAAATTGCAACTGTAATTCGGGATAAAAAACAATTGTACTTCATCCGTATCACGCGCATCAATAAAATCGAGATACTTGCTACGGTAAAGCCGTTCTTCCTCCTTCTCATCTACGAGGTAACCCTGTTCTTTCAGGTTCTCATGAAACTCTGCCGTAATCTCTTTTCCATTAAGGAAATCATGTAGCATGTTTCCTTCAGCGGGATGTAAAATATCAGCGCTGCCGCTGAGCAGATTAACTATGAAAAAGTTATCTGAACCAATAATCCTGGAAAAAATATTGTGTTTGGAGTAAATCATTGTATAACAAATCTTAATCGTGGCACCCCACAATGGTCTTCGACGTTTTGGCACAACATTGGGCTACCTTTTTTGTGTCTGCCTTTTGAACTTTAACCTTTTTTTTAACGAGGCTTTTCATGGTTTCAATTTTTAGAGTTTATATATAAATAGTATCCTTTTTCCCGGCGATAGTAAAACTGGCCACTTCGGCATTCCCTTTGGGATAGGGAGCTGATTCGTCAATAATTTCAAAGGAGGGAAAACCAGCTCTTTCAAGGTTTTCAACATATTCAGCACGGGTTACCGATCCTGCCCAGCATTCTGCTACTGCTACAGGATCATTTCTGTATTCTTCATCAATGGCGGTGGTGGCATAAATGTCACTTATTACAAACCTGCCACCTTTCTTCAGGATGCGATATATTTCATTCCATACAGCCTGCTTGTCGGCAGCATGGTTCAATGTGCAATTGGAGATGACCAGATCAGCCAAATTATCAGGAAGTTCAAGTTTTTCCAATTCACTGCGAACAAAAAGTACATTGGATGACCCAAATTTTGCTGCATTACGACGGGCTTTCTCCAGCATTCCGTCAGAAATATCGATCCCGTAAACAAACCCGTTTTTACCTACCAATTCTGACATCCTTAACACGTCTGTTCCGCGACCGCTTCCCAGGTCAACACAAACTTCACCCTCTTTCGGTTCAGCGTAATTTAATGCTCCACCGCACGAAAGACAGCATTCCGATTCAGCCAGTTCGCTGTACCTGTTATTTATTTCTTTTATTTCCATAATTTTATGACGTGTTCGTAAATATACATATTTTCAATGTATTATATGTTTTCAGAGTGCATCGTAAGGAATGTCTTTTCTATGTATTAAAGGCTGATTCGACGGTCGAACTCTTTCAATAAATACTCTTTTGTTTTAACTCCGACGATGCGTTTCACTTCCTTGCCATTTTGAAACAGTATCATTGTCGGTATGCTGCGGATACCAAATTTAGCAGCGGTGGCTTTTTGCTCATCCACATTAACCTTGGCAATTGTAACCTTCCCGTTAACTTCTTCTGCCACCTCATTCAGAACCGGAACCATCATTTTGCAAGGCATGCACCAGGAGGCCCAGAAATCAACGAGAATCATTCCGTTTTTGATTTTATTCTGAAAATTCTGATCTGTGAAGACCTTGATTTTTTCACTTTCTTTAACATTTTTCAGGCTTTTCATCTTGTGCCTTGCGTTTAAAATCAGAAGTCCGAAAAGAACCAGCAGGATTGAAAGTACAATGATCGTTATCCACATAATTTATCATTTTTGTGAGTGCAAAGTTACTAAATAATTTCAGAATAGTGATATTTAAACGATTTAAAAATAAAAAAACAAGAATCACCTCAATAATCCATTAACTTACTTCATCATAGTTAAATATGTCATTTAATACATATTCATAACATTGATTATGAATTGATTATGAATATTTTGCTTGTTTATTTAACCTAAAAATGTATTTTTGCAAGCCTGATCTTTTGTCAGGAAACGGAATATAACCGTACCTCATTGTAACCTGGTCTATTTTTTATGCGATTCAGAATAATAGTTCTTGCCAAGCAGGTGCCTGATACAAGGAATGTTGGCAAGGATGCCATGAAAGCCGATGGCACTGTGAACAGGGCAGCCTTGCCTGCTATTTTCAACCCCGAAGATCTTCATGCGCTGGAGCAGGCTCTGAGCATCAAAGATAAGATTCCCTATGCTGAGGTAATCCTGCTTACCATGGGCCCCACCCGTGCCGCTGAGATCATTCGTGAGGCCATGTACCGTGGCGCCGATCAGGGCTTCCTTATCACTGACCGCAAGTTTGCCGGATCGGACACCCTGGCCACTTCCTATGCTTTATCACTTGCAGTGAAAAAATTAGCGCCATATCATCTGGTTATTTCCGGGCGTCAGGCCATTGATGGCGACACTGCCCAGGTTGGCCCGCAAACGGCCGAGAAACTCGGTATTCCCCAGATAACCTATGCGGAAGAGATCCTGTCACTCGATGCCAAGAAGATCATCGTCAAGCGCAGGCTTGAAAGGGGAGTGGAAGTGGTAAACTCGACCCTGCCGGCGCTCATCACGGTACATAGTTCAGCACCTCCCTGCCGCCAGCGTATCGGCAAACTGCTGATGAAATACAAGCATGCCCGCACCGTGACCGAGCTGCAGAATGAAACCAAGGACTACACTGAACTCTATAACGAACGGCCCTACCTGCTCATTGAGGAATGGTCGGCCGAAGACCTGAAAGCAAATCCCGAAAGCCTTGGACTGTCGGGATCACCAACAAAGGTGAAAAAAATCGAAAATGTTGTATTTCAGCACAAAGAATCGAAAATCCTCAGCAATTCCGACAAGGATATCGAAAAACTGATGCAAACGCTTATCAGCAGCCACATCATCGGGTAGTAAAACAGAATAAAAACAGAAAATCAGAATCCTGTGAACAATATATTTGTTTATTGCGAAGTAACAGAAGAACGGTCAATCGCCGATGTAAGCCTTGAGCTGCTGTCGAAAGGCAGAAAGTTGGCTGACGATCTGAAAGTTAAACTTGAGGCCGTTGTAATCGGGCATAAGGTTGCAAAACCGGAAGCCCAGCTCTACCCGTTTGGCGTGGATGTGATTCATTTCGCCGACGATGAAAAATTGTTCCCCTACACAACACTTCCGCACGCAACCATCATTATTGAACTCTTCAAAAAGGAACAGCCCGGGATTGTGCTTTTCGGAGCCACCAGCATTGGCCGCGACCTTGCTCCGCGGGTGGCATCGGCCCTCCGCTGCGGCCTGACAGCCGACTGCACCAGCCTGGAAATCGGTGACCATTTCGAAAACAAAACCCAGACCGAATACAAGAACCTGCTTTTCCAGATCAGACCTGCATTTGGTGGTAACATCATTGCCACGATTATCAATCCCGAAACAAGGCCGCAGATGGCCACCGTGCGCGAGGGCGTGATGAAGAAGGAAGTATATTCTGTAAAATACAAAGGGAAACTCAATAAAATAGATGCCAGGAGCATCCTGAAGGACGAGGACTTCGCCGTAACCATCATAGAGCGACATCTGGAGAAGAGCAGGATCGACATCAAAAATACGCAGGTGATCATAGCCGGAGGATATGGGGTAGGTTCGAAGGAGAATTTTCAGTTGCTTTTCAACCTGGCCGAAATCCTGGGTGCACAGGTGGGCGCTTCGCGTGCTGCCGTGGATGCCGGGTTTGTGGAACACGAGCGCCAGGTAGGGCAGACGGGAGTCACCGTAAGGCCAAAACTCTACATTGCATGCGGCATTTCAGGGGCTGTACAGCATCGCGCCGGCATGGATCAGTCGGCCCAGATCATTTCGATCAATACCGATATCAACGCTCCCATCAATCAGATCGCCGATTACACCATCACAGGGAATGTAGCCGACGTTATTCCCAAGATGATCAAGTATTACAAGAAAAATTCGAAGTAAAACTATCATGGAAAATTTCTATACCGACAATCCCCATCTCAGGTTTCACCTAACCCATCCCCTGATGGCGAAGATCGTGAAACTGAAGGAGTCAGATTATACCCAGAAAGACCAATACGATTTCGCGCCGCTCGATTACGAAGATGCAATCGACAGCTACGATAAAATAATGGAGATCATTGGCGAGATCAGTGGTGAAATCGTTGCCCCGAATGCCGAATCAGTTGACAAGGAGGGGCCGCAGTTGTTGAACAACGAGGTGAAATACGCCCGTGGCACTCAGCAGAACCACGACGCCTTGGTAAAGGCAGGACTGGTAGGATTTACGCTACCCCGTGAATATGATGGGCTGAATATGCCTCATGTCCCCTATGTCATGTCAGGTGAAATCGTTTCACGCGCCGATGCAGGTTTTGCGAATATCTGGGGGCTGCAGGATTGTGCAGAAACCATCCTCGAGTTTGCATCCGATGAGCTGAAGGCCGAATTCCTGCCTCGTTTCAACAAAGGTGATACAGCTGCCATGGATTTAACCGAACCCGATGCAGGTTCCGACCTCCAGGCAGTTCAGCTGAAAGCCACCTATGACACGCACAAGCACTGCTGGTTGCTCGACGGTGTAAAACGTTTTATTACCAACGGCGATGCCGACATTTCACTGGTCCTTGCACGCTCGGAAGAAGGAACCACCGATGCACGCGGGCTTTCGTTGTTCCTTTATGACCGCAAGGATAAAGCCGTGACTGTGAGGCGCATCGAAAATAAACTTGGGATTAAAGGATCTCCGACCTGCGAACTGGTATTCCGCCAGGCACCTGCTAAACTCATCGGCGATACCAAGCTCGGACTGATCAAGTATGTCATGTCGCTGATGAACTCTGCCCGCCTTGGTGTGGGTTCACAGTCGGTCGGCATTGCCGAGGCTGCTTATCGCGAAGCATACAAATATGCAACACAACGCGAACAGTTTGGGAAATCTATCATTAAGTACCCGGCGGTTTACGAGATGCTCACCAACATGAAGGTAAAGATCGACGGGATGCGCTCGCTGCTATACGAAACGGCACGTTACGTCGACCTTTACAAATGCTACAATTTTGCTTTCAGGGAACGCAAACCCGAGGCTGACGAACGCCAGGAAGCCAAATATTACCAGAAGCTTGCCGACATGTTCACCCCGCTCCTGAAACTTTATACCAGTGAGGGTTGCAACCAGATCGCCTACGATGCCATCCAGATCTTCGGTGGTACCGGCTACATGAAAGACTTCCCGATCGAAAGGATTTATCGTGATGCACGAATCACAACGATTTATGAAGGTACCACGCAGTTGCAGGTGGTGGCAGCTATCCGTTATGTAGGGAATGGCGGTTATCTTTCTGCCATGCGCGAAAGGTCCGGACTCCCTGTGAAACGTGAGCTGGAATACCTCAGGAGTTCGCTTGAAAAAATGACCGAGCAGTTCGCTAAGACTGTTGAGAAGATCAACGAATACAGCGACAACGAATATTTTGATTTCCACTCACGCCGGCTGGTCGAGATGGCAGCAAACATTCTTATTGGATACCTGTTGCTGTACGATGCAAACCGCAGCGATGAATATACCATGAGTGCCAATATCTTTATCCGCAAAGGCCGCGCCGAGAATGTAGCGACAGTGAGTTTTATCAACAACTGCCACCCGAAAGAGGTAAACGATTACAAGCTATAATCGCTAAAAATTACCGTTTTTCAAACCTCCCTGTTTTTTCCTCAATTTTTATCTTGTACACGATGGCTTTTAAATGAAGAGTCTCCATCTGATGTGCCGGATCAAGTCCGTGAGTGGGCTCACTGCTTTGGCTGGTCATAAGCGGCATTAATCGGCTGATAAGCTTTTGCATGGCGCTTTTTGCTTCATCACCTTCCAGTTCTTCAAACGTGCCCCAGGCTATCACGCTCTGCCAGTTGGCCATGTTCTGCATACTGTCCACTTCAAAACAGCACTTTGGATTCTTTTTCAGCATCCTGGTTTTCATCCCGATGATGGTGTGACCCAAAAGACATCCATCATCATACAGATAGGTTACTGGCACCATATAAATTTTTTCATCGGCATAGCAACCTACTCTGCCTATGACATTTTTCCTGAGTACCTGAACAATTTGTTCTTCGTTTAATTCCCCCAGCATAAGTTTTTATTAGTATTTATGAATTCAAATGCAAAGTCAGCAAGATTAAGACCAGCAGTTTGCAGTTGTTGCATAACCGGGATTAAATAAATCCCATGCATGACTTTTCGACAGATATATTTTAATACGAAGCAAAAGTATTTTCAATTTTTTTCTTGAGTACATATTTGCAATGGATGACCCATTACAAGCATTTATTAGGCTCCAGTATGTTTTGCTTTAACAACCGAATTGTTATTCAGGCATTTACGGATTTCTAAGTTGGAGAATGGCCCACTCCATCAGTCTGTGTAATTTGTAAAATTTTCCGGGCAATATCCTCAGGTGAAAGAATAAAATCTATACAACCAGTGGCTATTGCGCTCTCCGGCATATCTGGGCGAATAGCGGTATCGGGCTTCTGCGCGATGGTAATACCACCCACCTCTTTTATACCGCAAAGTGCTTCCGCACCATCCCCATCATATCCTGAGACAATTACAGCGATAAGTTTTCCATCCCAGTGTTTTGTCAAAGAACGAAGGAAAACTGTAATAACGTCAGGCCAACCCCGTGGCTTTGATATTGGTTTTAGTCGAAATTCATCATGCAGAACATGCAAGTCGCGTTTTTCTGGTATGATAAATACATGGTTGGGCTGGATGTCTAGTTTCTCTGTTATAAGTTTAACTGGCATCTCCGTATAGACTGGAAGAATCTCATGAAGTTGGGTGGCTACCGTTCTCAAATGATTAACGATGACGATAGCAACACCCATATCTGCCGGAAGATTCCGCAGTAACCGGATATAGGAGTCGAGTCCACCGGCAGAACCGCCAACACAAATAACAGGAAAGTCTTTTGCAGCATTCTTTTCCGCCAATGGTTTCATAACTCTCATGGATAATTAGCCCATATATTGTAAAATTAGTCCAAATTCCCATACTTATGAATAATTGCATTTAAAAAAATAAATCAAGTTATTATTAACAATAACAGGTAGTTAGAAAAGAAAAGAACGATAATTACTTCCCGACGCAGAATCTAACTAACATTGAATATCAGTATGTTACGATTTAGAGGTACAGATGGGGTACAAAAAATGACATAAAAATGAATAAAAAATTTCAATTTTTGTGTTTGATAAAAACACCGAAACCTTTGTCCTTATTGTTATATGAATCATGTGTATGTATATAGATATTGGCACAATTCAAAGGGACGAAACCAATAATTAATCATCAGGCAAGGTCATTACGGGATAAAATCTCCTTGATGATTTGAACAGTAAATTTGTAATTTTTCCGGTCTTCATTACAATGTGTTATAATAGGGTATTTGGGATTCCGGGTTTCAATATGGATTATTGTATGACTTTTCCCGTTACTAACAAATTTCCGCTGAAGAATATCCTCCGGAAGCCCATTTTGCACAGCAAAGTACTTCGATTCCTCCAATGCATATGCTTCAGCGAAGTGGCGGTGTTCAGGCACAGTTCCTGTTATTTTCCCGGAAAATGAAAACAAGCTGAAAGTTATGGAACCGAATGATAACTCAGAAAGTCCATACTTTTCTTTTATTTTATCAAGTGCAGATTGAATTTCTGCACTGAGCGAAGCCATTTCTGGACGGCCAAAATTTTGAATATGAGTCTCCATGTTATATCATGCAACAATGTTTGTATTTTTTTCTGCTTCCGCATGGACATGATACGTTACGACCGGTAGTGATTGCATTTACTGAAGGCGTTGTCGGATTTAACAATTTTTCCAAATCACTGATATCCTCTGGTTTGTCAGGTTCCAGGCCGATAATCACCTGCCAGCCCTTGCTGTTGCAGATCGACAATAGTTCGTGTCCTCTTTTTTCTGTCCGGACCCTGATTATTGCCGGATGTTTTTCTGTACCAAGTTTAGCCATTTTCTTATGTATTAAACATGTATCTGAAACTTAATCATCCGAAGTCGTGATGGGAAGATTTTTTACATCCTGTGTTACGTGTTACGATATAATATCCAGGGATTTCCATGAATGAAGCATTCCCCAGGCGGTTTTAATAGATTCATCTCCGCCATATATCACATGGGCGTTTTCAGGTGAATTTCCGGAATAGTGATTCCACTTTTCAAGATTCAGGAAAAAATCACGGTTCCAGGTCTTACCAGATTTAATTTCAACAGGAGTAAGACCATTTGCATGCTCAATGATAAGATCAACCTCCATCCCGCGATGATCTCTCCAGAAATAGATATTGGATGCCTTCCCCTGGTTGTAGCGTTGTTTTAAAAACTCAGAAAGGATCAGATTCTCAAAGAGAGATCCCTTTAAATAATGGTTGGTTAATTGGCTTACATTTTCTATTCTAAGCAGAGAACAGCATAACCCGGTATCATAAAAATAGAGTTTTGGTCTTTTGACCAGCCGTTTACTGAAATTACTGTGGTGTGGTTGAAGCAGGAATAAGATATAACTGGCTTCCAGGACAGAGATCCATGCTTTGACTGTATTGTAGGTGACACCACAATCATTTGCCAGGGAAGTATAGTCCAGCAGTTGGCCCACTCTACCGGCGCAAAGACCCAGGAAACGGACGAAAAGATTAAGATCATGGATATTCTGCAATGACCTCACATCGCGTTCCAGGTAGGTTTGGATGTAGTTTGGATAGAAATCGGGAGGATCTATCTTTTTATCATACAACCTTGGGAAAAACCCATTAAAGATATTTGCTTCATAAGAAGCTAACAATTGATCAGCCTTCTGGAGTTCCGTGAATGAGAAGGGGAGAAGGCGGAAAATAGCCGTCCTGCCGGCCAGTGACTGGGAAATCCTGTCATGAAGTAAAAAGCTCTGCGAACCTGACAAGATGAATTGCCCGGTTTTTCCGCTCTGATCAACAATTCCCTGTATGTATGAGAAAAGCTCCGGGACCAGTTGTGCTTCATCAATGATACCCCCATTCGAATACTGCTGCAAAAAGTTTTTGGGATCCTGCAAAGCAAACATCCTGGTATCAGGATTTTCAAGCGAAGCATAGAACAGGTCTCCGAAAAGGTTTCTCAACAGGGTGGTTTTTCCGGATTGCCGGGGTCCGGTGACGGTAATGACAGGAAACTTTTCTGCCAGATCAAGAATCTTTTGGCTTATTTCTCTCTTAATCATGGTATAACTTTATTAATCTTGTACAAAATTGCAAAATAAATTCTAAATTGTACAAAACTATTGAAATATATTTTAAATATCAGATTTACAATGCCTCCCGACGTGGATAGGCGAGGGCAGAACCGTCTGAGTCACTCAAAAGTATGAGCAAGGGGTTTTCAGGTTCAACCTTCAAAAGCGGATTTTGCTCTTCGATTTTGTTCTCTTCGGGGTTGGGAACAATTTTGAAGCTGTAAGAACTTCATTATTAAAATATTAAATATATGTACCTGATTTGCAGCCTATTTGCCCACGCAGAAAGTAACTCGTGTTTAGGATCAGGTTGTTATGAGTTCGAGGTACAAATGGGGTACAAATAAAATCATAACTAACCAATAATTGATTTCCTTTACCACCTTCTTTAAGATACGAGGTAACAAAATTTTCTGAGGAGATTTCACAACTCGGAATCATAGGAATGGGGGAGACCTTCAGCATAGAAATACCCATAAATCAAGTAGCTGTGTCT
>Ga0268283_1000858_pt1 | contig 16748 bp, 14 predicted proteins | sample saktaG_13_FD_190140 | JGI IMG/M metagenome (GOLD analysis project Ga0268283, IMG submission 190140) | Saline water microbial communities from Sakinaw Lake, British Columbia, Canada - sak_2013_06_06_36m | ecosystem: Environmental > Aquatic > Non-marine Saline and Alkaline > Saline ... | reverse complement strand
CTGGCTATAGATGGCACCACGGGTGCGAAAAATTTCAGCGTTGTTTGGATCAATAGCTTCAACTGATGAGAGAAGTTGAAGTGCGTTTTCGCCTTTGTTGTTCCATAGCAGCAACTGAGCCTGCTTCACGAGGAAACCTATAGTTGAAGGGTGCTGTTCCAAGGCGAGGGATATGGTTTTACCGGCACGCTCCAGGTCGCCAAAGAAAAACTGGAATTCAATCAATTCTTCAAATTCTTCTACATCGAAGAAGTAATTCTCTTCGCCTTCGAGCATCTTTTCAAGCCTGGCCATCAATGGGCCTATGGTATCATTATCATTCGGTTCAAAGGAAATGCTCATGGTATTTTTTAGGATCCTGAAATTATAGAACCCTGCAAAAGTAATAAAAATAGAAACTTGAAGTTTAGGTGAGATATTTTAGGGAGAAATGCCTCTGGTATGGATTATGCCGGAATGGGTTGTTAATATTGAGCAGTAATTTAGATTTTCTGCTTATTGCACCAGGACTCTGTTCCCAACGATAATACGTAAGACGATTGCAATAGCTGCCATGCCAAGAAGGATATGAATAAATGCACCTGCATGAAACGCATAAAATCCGATTGCCCAATACAGGATTAAAATTAGTGCCGTTGGATGAAGAATATTGCCCATATACTATTCATCGGCAATATGCGGGAAGGTAATAGGTTACAATAATAAATTTTATTTTCAACGGTTGATTGTTATTCTAACATCCTGTTAATGTACTGTTTAACGAAGTTTGTAATTGTATGAGGATATAGGTATTTTGCTTTGCCGGACTAACCAACTCTGTTGCAATGCTTCTGATAGAACCAGATTAATTACTATCAGCCAATTGTTCATTTATACTTCGGCTACTTGAGTTCGCGAAAATTGCAAACTCACCTGCTCAGTATCACTCAATCTAAGCGGTATCATTTTCGCAAACCCGCAATTATTCAGTATAAATGTTGTTCTTCTTTTTCCAGGTGTTTTTGAGAATGATATCTTCTGCGATATTTGGAGCGGAATTACAAATTCAACAAGTGGAGCAAGGGGATATAAACTGATTTCGCAGGCAATCGAAAACTCCTATCTTTGCCATATTAAAAAAGATTTATGACACTTATCAGAAGTATTTCAGGCATACGCGGCACCATTGGCGGCAAACCAGGCGAAGGACTTAGTCCCGCAGACATTGTTAAATACACCGCAGCATTCGCGGCTTTTATCAAAAAGAATTCGGGCAACAACCGCCCAGCATTTGTGGTAGGACGCGATGCACGCATTTCGGGTGAGATGGTAAATCATCTTGTGGTTGGGACGTTACTCGGCTCAGGAGCTGATGTGCTCGACCTTGGGCTCTCAACCACACCTACAGTTGAAATGGCCGTTACAGGAACACAGGCCGAAGCCGGCATTATCATAACTGCCAGCCATAATCCGAAACAGTGGAATGCCCTTAAACTACTTAATAACCTTGGTGAGTTTATATCCTCCTCGGATGGCGAGAAGGTGCTTAAAATGGCCGAAAATGAAACCTATTCATTCTGCGGGGTTGATAGCATTGGAACTTTTACTTTGGACAATACGTGGATCGAAAAGCATATCGAAAGAATACTTGCATTGCCGCTTGTAAATTGCGAAGCTATAAAGAAAGCAGGATATCATGTGGTTGTTGATGCGGTTAATTCTACAGGCGGTATTGCACTGCCGCCACTTCTGCGCGCACTCGGTGTGAAAAAAGTTACTGAACTTAATTGCTTTCCCGATGGGCATTTTGCGCATAATCCAGAACCTCTGCCCGAGAACCTTGGAGATATCTCAAGGCTTGTTGTGCGCTCAAAAGCAGATCTGGGACTTGTTGTTGATCCTGATGTTGATCGTTTGGCTATTGTTTGCCAGGATGGCGAAATGTTTGGTGAAGAATATACACTGGTAGCAGTAGCTGATTATGTGCTGCAACATCAGCATGGCAACACGGTGTCCAATCTTTCTTCTACACGTGCATTACGCGATATCACCGAAAAATCTGGTACCAGCTATTTTGCCTCAGCAGTGGGTGAGGTGAATGTTGTTGAAATGATGAAGGCTCAAAAAGCTGTGATTGGAGGTGAAGGTAATGGAGGTATTATCTACCCGGAGCTTCATTATGGACGCGATTCATTGGTTGGGATTGCGCTTTTTCTTAGCCACCTGGCTACATCCGGTAAGAATTGTTCAACACTACGTTATGGTTATCCATCTTATTTTATCTCTAAGAATAAAATAACACTTTCGCCTGAAATGGATGTAGATAAAATACTGGCCCGTATTGCTGAAAAATATAGCAATCGCCCGCTCAGCACAATTGATGGAGTGAAAATTGAATTTGAAAAAGAATGGGTGCATTTGCGCAAGTCAAACACCGAGCCAATCATCCGCATCTATTCGGAGAGTGATACCTTGTCGAAAGCAGATGTACTGGCAAATAAGATTATAGGGGATATTAAAGCGATTGTTAAAGAGTAGGAATTGTTGATATGCCCTTCGGTTCTGTATAGAGCAACCTCGAATTAATACGGTTTGCATACAAATATTTATTGATATTTCGCCGATTCAAAAATCTTACTATATTTACAAAGTTCTCTTCCAATAAAAAAAGATGCGTATGGCTGCACGCAAAAAGAAATTTAAGGTCACCTATAGTAAAGTTGAACTTAAGATACCTACGGTGCAAAAACGAAGGCTCAAGGCATTCTGTAAAGCTTCTGATACCACTATTAACAAGGTTTACCGTAAAGCGATCCGCGAATTTATAGAACGGCATGCTCATCCTATAGGACATACACAAATGATAAGTGAAAACCAGATGACCATTTTTGATCTCTGTGAAGATCCGGCACAAGATTATCAGGGTAAAGATCCGGTGGAATAGTTCTTGAGGAGGAAGATGTATAGCAGTCAGGTTAAATTATTGCATGGGCACTTCTATCAGCAGTACATCTGAATCAACAATACCTTTTGCCTGAATTTCATCTTCGTCAGTTATACCGATTGCATCCCGACTTTTTAGTGTTTGCCCACTTACAAGAGTTTCCCCGGAAATTATAAAGAGAAAAATACCATTACCAGGCAAATGCTTGTGATATGCGACTTCGCCCCGGGATGAAATGAAAGCACGGGAGAGCCATGCATCCTGATTAATAAAGAGTGTGTCACTATCATTTTCAGGCGAAACTAAGGTTTGAAAAACATTCGGTAAGGGAGAAGCGATTTTTTTCTGGTCGTAACAGGGTATTATATTCTTCTTTTTAGGAAATATCCATATTTGAAAGAATTTTGTCTGTTCAGTTCCTGAGTGATTAAATTCCGAATGAAGAATACCTGTACCAGCTGACATTATCTGCATTTCACCGCAATGGATTACTGTTGAGTTTCCCATGCTATCGAGATGTTCAAGAGCCCCTTCTGTAGGAATGCTGATTATTTCCATGTTTTGGTGCGGATGCTCATTAAAACCTGTTCCTCCTTCCAGCGTATCGTCATTTAAGACGCGAAGCACTCCATACTTCTCACGCAATGGATTAAAATAATTTGCAAAACTGAAATGATGCCATGTATCCAGCCAGCCATAAGTTCCATGGCCACGGTCAGCAGCCGGGAAAAGTTGTATCGGCATAAAAAGGGATGTTTAGTAATTAAACATAAAGGCCTGAGAAAAGTTTGATATCGGGTTAAACTCACAGGGGTTAGCGTTCAACGTCCCATCATTCCCTCGTAAGGCAGACGGTTGAGGATTGAACGCCCAAGGGTGATTTCGTCGGTATATTCCAATTCGTCACCAATGGCAATTCCGCGGGCAATAGATGAAACCAGCAACCCGTAATCCTTGAGTTTGCGGTAAAGGTAAAAGTTAGTGGTGTCGCCCTCCACAGTTGTAGAAAGTGCCATTATTACTTCTTTAACCTCTCCTGTAGCAACCCGTTGCAAAAGTGACTGTATATTCAGGTCGTTGGGTCCTACACCTTCCATGGGTGAAATTATACCGCCAAGTACATGATACACGCCGTTGTATTGCCCTGTATTCTCCACAGCCATCATATTGCGCACGTCTTCCACCACGCAGATAATGGAATGATCGCGTTTTGCGTTGGCGCATACTTCGCATAAATCGCCGTCTGAAATGGTATGGCAAAGGTTGCAGTACCGGATATCCTGACGCATGTGTATAATAGCGTTCCCGAGTGCTTCAACCTCGGTCACATCCTGCCTGAGCAGGTGAAGGGTGAGCCGCAGGGCTGTTTTGCGTCCTATTCCCGGCAGGCGTGCCAATTCGTTAACGGTAGTTTCAACTAATCGGGATGAATAGCTATTCATGAATTACAGCATTTGTTTGTTCATTACCTTTGTACGCAAAAGTACATGAAATTGCCATTATTGGGGAAAACTAACAGGAGATGTTATTAAACTCCGTGATGGCAAATTCTATCTGACCTGTAAGAAACAAATTGTTATCAGATAAGAATATAGATTTGTCTCATTTCTTAATATTCTAAAGCATTATCCCAATATGAATAAATGTTCACTATCCTATCTGCAGGGAACCTCAGTAGCTGTATGGCTCATTGTAATACTATTTAGCAATTCACTCAGCCTGAAGGCGCAGTCTGACAATTTTAGTGCCGAGAACAAGCTTGATGCGCAAGGCAATAAAGATGGCACGTGGCGAAAACTTGACAGCACAGGTCAGGTTCAGTATGAGGGGCAATTCAGGCATGGAATTCCATATGGCGAATTCCGTTATTTTTATCCCGGAGGAAAAACGAAAACTATTTCCGAGATCAGTGACGACGGCAATACATCCAAAACAATTAATTTCCATCAGGGCGGTATGAAAATGGCAGAAGGAACTTTCGTTAACAAACACAAGGACGGTGAATGGACGTATTATGATGAAAAAGGACTGATGATTTCCAAGGAATCCTATGCAGGAGGGAAAAAGACAGGTCTTGCATCCACATATTACAACGACGGAAAATTACTTGAGGAAAAGAATTTCGAATCCGGAGTAGAAGTTGGCCCCTGGAAACAATACTTCCCGGATGGTTCGTTAAAAGTGAATTCAGTTTATTCTGCTGGTAAGATCGAAGGAGAAGCATCTTTCTATTTCCCTGGTGGCAAAGTGATGGCTCATGGCAATTATGTCCATAATCTTAAGCATGGTGTATGGACATTTATGAATGAGGATGGTGAAAAAGAAAAGGTAGACACTTATGAAATGGGACGGCTGATTAGTACTGTTAACTATGATCCAAAGACTGTTGAAGAACCGAACAAATAAGATGATTCTGGTCTTTGTGGTCAAATAAAAAGGGGTTTCATTGCGAAGTGATTGTACACATTTAGAATGGTAATCGGAAGAGTTATTATGATGTTTATTGTTAATCACACTAAGAGTCTAACTGCCATGCTTTCATAATAATTACAACTGAATATTAATTATTATATAGATCAAACCTTGAAAAAACTACTTCTCGCTATAAGTATATTTGCTTTAATTCCCTGGGGGTTGTTTTCGCAAAATACCCTCTTTGACGAATCACGTGTATCATCGGTCTATATTGAAATTTCTCCTGATTCGCTGGCTGTTATAATGACTGATGTACTTTCGGACCATTACTTTAAAGCAAAATTTATTTATAATTATGGTACAGGAAGCGACACATTGCAGGATGTAGGCTTCAGGCTTCGGGGGAACACTTCGCGCTTTTCTCAGAAAAAATCATTCAAGATCAGTTTTAACACTTATTTGCCGGGACGCAGATACCAGGGAGTGAAAAAGATTAATCTTAATGGACTGCATAACGATCCTACCCTTATCCGCGAGAAACTATTTTATGATACCTGGAAGAAATCGGGGATGGTTGAACGGCGTACCAGTTTTGTAAGGGTATATATTAACCAGGCATATTATGGTTTATACACAAACCTCGAAGAATTTGATAAAGATTGGCTCGACAGGGTTTATGGTGAAAATGCCGGCAATCTTTACAAATGCACTTATCCTGCCGACCTTGCATATTTAGGGCCAGATCAGCAGGTTTATAAAGATATTGAGAGTGGTTCTGCTACCGGAGGACGAGCCTATGACCTACAGACAAACGAAACAACAGATGATTATTCTGACTTTGTTGAACTTGTTACAACACTTGATCAACCTGCCGATTCTCTTTTTGCCACACAAATTCAGGCATTGATCAATGTTGATGGATTTCTAAAAGCTTTTGCAATTGACATAGCTTCGGGAAACTGGGACGACTACATGTATAACCAGAATAACTATTATCTTTACCACAACCTCAATACCGGCAGATTCGAGTACGTCACTTATGATACTGATAATACATTCGGAGTGGACTGGGTGAACCAGGACTGGGCTACACGCAATTGCCTGGATTGGTTAAATCATGACCAGCCACGTCCCTTGGCTGTTAAATTACTTTCTATACCAGCTTTTTATGAAAAATACATTCACTATCTTGATACTATCTCCCGAAATATCATTCTTCCGGATTCTATATTTCCCCATATTGACGCGCTTAAGGAACTAATAACACAGGCAGCAGTTGAGGATACTTTCCGGTCACTTGATTGGGGTTACACGCTTGACGATTTCTACAATGGCTTCACTCAAACAATAGATGGGCATACACCTTATGGGATTAAACCTTTCCTGGCCACGCGATATGCAACAATGTTGGAGCAACTGGCTACATCAGCTGTTTCTGATGTAAAAGCAGGAGATATTGAATTTGAAATATACCCAAATCCCGCAACAAACTTTATAACACTAAGAAGCATGCCAGCTACCTATGCAAGGCACGGCATAATTTTAGATATCATGGGTAAACAACTGAAAGATTTTGAATGGGACAAAAATCAGGGAACCGTAACTATCCAGGTTGCCGGATTAGCAGCGGATATTTACACACTTTCAATCGGGAACGAATGTCATTCAAGGAATTTAAGATTTATTAAAAAGTAACAGTTTTACAATAAATATTTTCAATGATCAGGAAGATTTCATATATTTTCATTGTTTTGCTCCTGCCGGTAATTGCTTATGCCCAGGCGTTTACATCAAGCAACCTGCCGATAATTATAATTGATACATACGGTGCATCAATACCTGATGAACCAAAGATACCAGGCATGATGAAAATCATTGACAATGGCCCGGGGCAGATAAACCACATTTCTGATGCTGGTAACATATACGATGGAAATATTGGTATTGAGATACGTGGTGCTTCATCGGCGGGGTATCCTCAAAAACCATATGCTCTGGAAACGCGCGATAGCCAGCAAAATCAACTTAATGTTTCACTGTTCGGTTTCCCCGAAGAACACGAATGGGTATTGCTGGCAAACTACAACGACAAAGTTTTCATGCGGAATGTCCTTGCTTTCCGGTTGTTCCAGCAAACCGGCCATTATGCTTCGCGGACTCGTTTTGCCGAAGTGATGGTTAACGGAAATTATGTTGGCATTTATGTTTTTGGTGAAAAGATAAAACGCGATAATGGTCGGGTGGATATTGCCAAATTACTGCCTGACGAAAACAGCGGCGAGCCTCTTTCAGGAGGGTATATTTTTAAAATTGACTACTGGGATCAGTCCAACAGCTGGTTGTCCTTATACCACCCTACAGGTCACCCGGATTTTGATGTCCATTATGTTTATAACTATCCCAAAGCTGACGAGATAATACCAGCCCAGCAGCAATACATTCAGACCTATATTAATTCGTTTGAATCGGTGCTTTATAGTTTCGGCTTTGCTGATACTGTGAATGGTTACAGCAAATATTTAGATGCCGTATCGTTTATCGACTATTTCATTGTGAACGAAGTGTCGAGAAACAACGATGGTTTTAAGAAAAGCTGGTATTTCAGCAAGGACAGGGATAGCATCGACAGGCGCATAAATGCAGGTCCTGTATGGGATTTTGACTGGGCATGGAAAAATATTGATGAGTGTTCTATATTCAGCAATACAGATGGTAGTGGATGGGCATATATGGTGAATGATTGTTACCCCGATGTGAATTCCCCTGGTTGGCATATCCGGCTGCTACAGGATCCGGAATTCAGGAATCAGTTAAAATGCCGGTACGAACTATTCCGGGCAACAATATTGAACACAGATACAATTCTTAACTGGGTTGATGCGAATGTACAGTACCTGTGGGAAGCTCAGTCACGCCATTATGTGCGCTGGCCAATACTCGGGCTAAACGTTGGTACACCTGTGGTAGGGGAGATACCAACCACTTTCCAGGGAGAGATTGATGGTTTTAAATACTGGATAACACAACGGCTCATCTGGCTGGATGACAATATGCCCGGAATATGTACCCATACATATATTAACAATTTTAATGAATCGGCAAATACAGCTTTCATTTTCCCAAATCCAGCGCGTGATATAGCTTACCTGGAACTTCCTTTTGGAAATAAAACGCTTCAAATAAGGATAACCGATTTAACCGGGCGAAATATGCCGGTACATTTTTCAAATGAAAATAATGTGTATTCGCTGGACACGCAAAGCCTTCCGGATGGAATATATTTCTGCCAGTTTATTACTAATCAGGTGGAAACAGCACAAACTTTGAAATTGATTATTGCCGGTAAATGAGTAGAAAGTAGAAAGTAAAAAGAAAGGAGCAAGGAATTTGTTTCTTATTATGGGTTCGGGATAGACTCTCCTGTTCCATCGATGCCGGTATCGAATACTGCCTTCCATCTGCAGTTGTTGTCCTTTTGCCAGATAGTGATATAGGTTCCTTTTCCGTTGCTTTTACCACTGGCCTTATCGTTTATTTCGTAAATACCGTAAGTATATCCCAAGGCTCCTTCGGGCGAAATCTTTGCTTTGAGCGGCTTCCAGCTGAGTATAAATGACGTGTCACTAAACCCGTCAAAATATCTTTTCACAGAGGCAATGCCTTCAAAAGGCATATGGTTGGAACGTAAAAGTACAGCGCTTGAATCAAGGTAAGTGAGGAAGGCATTTTTCATTCCCTTCTCAATAGACATTTTCGAAAATAGGCTATCAGTCGCTTTAAGTTCCTTAACCTGATTTTGTTGGTTTTGCTTGTTTTCGCAAGCTGCTGTCATTAACAGGACAAAAACTGCAAGTGCTCCTGTGATTTTATTGACGCAATGAAATGGTTTTTTCATAACCCTTATTAGATTTTGAAATATAATTTCAGTTCTGTAAGGCTTTGAAGTACCGGAACACCGGCCTTCACCAACCTTTGCCCGCTCTGATGGCCGTTGGCGATGAGCAGGCATTGGCAGCCAAGTTCCCTGGCAATGTCAGCATCGTGTAATGTGTCGCCAATGAACCAGGTTTTGGACGCGCTCATGCTGTGTTCGTTAATAAGCGTATGCCCATTACCCGATTTTCCTGCAGCGTAGTGATTATCTATTCCAACAATCTTGTCGAAATATTTTCCGATTCCTCTAGCATTAACAGAAGTAGTGAGAGCGTTGTGTTCCATTGCTGAAAGAATTACCTGCCGGTATCCTTGATTGCTGAAATAACTGAGTGTCTCTTCAGCATCCTTAAACAGTGGACAACATGGAAGTTTTGCAAAATAACGATCCATAAATTCCATAGCTACCTTTTCCCAGTTCTCCTGGTTAAAGTCAAAACCAACTTTGCGGTAATAGTCGATCACCGGGAATGTGAAAACACGCTTGTATTTGTGGCGGGACAGTTCGTCTATCTTTCGCTCTTTCAGCATGCTATTGATGGATTGCAGGCAAATTCCGACATCGTCGAGAAGGGTGCCATTCCAATCCCATATAATGGTGTTTTTTGCTGGTTTCATCAGGAATACAGCGTGTTTACTTATGCGTCCAGTTGTTCGAAACGAGAATTCTGGCTCTTAAACTCAGGGATGATTACTTTCATTTTTTTCACGAGCTCAAATTCGTCGCCGGCACTTAGGCTTGTTAGTTGATCAATTGCGTTGCATACAAAAGCAGGATCCTCATTGCTTACACGAGCAATGGTGATTAAAGGATGATATGTCGGAATGGTGTTTTCCTTGTCGTTAAGGAGTTCCTCATAAAGTTTTTCGCCAGGACGCAGGCCAGTATAACTTATTTGTATATCCCTTCCTAGTTGTTGTCCGGAGAGTTTTATCATCTTTTGAGCGAGATCAACAATTTTAACGGATTTACCCATATCGAATATGAATATTTCGCCACCCTTGCCCATTGTGACGGCTTCGAGTACCAGGCGACATGCTTCTGGGATTGTCATAAAGTAGCGTGTAACTTCCGGATGGGTAATGGTTACGGGCCCGCCATTTTCTATCTGACGGCTGAAGAGTGGTATAACTGATCCGTTTGATCCCAGAACATTGCCAAACCGAGTTGTGATAAATCTGGTTTTGCCTCCGGCATTCAGGGATTGCACATACATCTCGGCAATGCGCTTTGTAGCTCCCATCACGTTAGTAGGATTAACGGCTTTATCTGTTGAAACCATTATAAACTTACTAACATTCCACTTAATAGCGAGATCGGCAAGGATTTTTGATCCCATAACGTTGTTTTCTACTGCTTCGCCAGGGTTTTCTTCCATTACAGGAACATGTTTGTAGGCCGCAGCATGAAACAGAATATCAGGTTTGAATTGGCCGAAGATATCTTCCATGCGGTTGCGGTTGCATACATTGGCAAGTATAAATTCAAATGTCGTGTTGTGAAAAATTTCGAGACATTCCAGTTCCAGAAGGTAAAGCGGGCTTTCGGCCTGGTCAATCATAACAATCCGTTTAACAGGAAAGCGCGCTATTTGCCGCACCAGTTCGCTACCTATTGAACCTGCGGCGCCTGTTACCAATATTGTTTTATCAGCCAGGTCGTGGCTTACGCGGGCTTCGTCAAGTTTTATTTCGTCGCGGCCAAGCAAGTCTTCAATCCTGATCTTTTTTATCTGTTTAAAACTGAGTTCGCCATTAATCCATCGCGATACCGGAGGCACATTAAGTACTTTAGTGTTGAACGAAAGGCAAGATTCAATGATTTCCTTTTTCCTTCCGGAGGCAAGATTTTGGATTGAAAGCACTACATGGGCAACGGAATTTGTTTCGAGTAACCGTTTAAGATTATCCGATGGAAATATCTCAATACCTTCCAGCCGTTTGCCGCTTTTGTGCGGATCGTCGTCTACGAATGCGAGCACTTTGTATTTGGAGCCTGCGTCGCGGTCGATGGCGCGTTTGGCAATAAGGCCTGCATCGCCGGCACCGTAGATGATCACATTTGTTTTTTGGCGCGAAGGGTTAACCAGTTCCAGCCATGCTATTTTTACCAGCATCCGGAAGGTAATCATAACAAAAATGGAAGCAAGGAATTCGATGATTATGATAGAAAAAGGGATAAAGAATGTATGGTTTATGCCGAAATAGGTAACGATATTGGTGATGGCGAACAGAAGTGATCCTGTGCCTGTTACCAGAAATATTCTAACAGCATCGCGGGTGCTGGTATAGCGGATGATGCCTGCATAGGTGCGCATGAGGATGAAACTTATAGCTCGCAATCCCAGGATATAGATCAGTACAGTGGGAAAGGACTTCATCTCATTAGGCGGTATGGCAAAGTTAAATCGCAGCAGGTATGCCAGCACTACCGAGAATACGACAATAGAGAGATCGATAGTGAAGATGAGCCAACGCGGCATATTCTGGTGAATAGAGATCATCAGGTAAGATTACTATTTGATGGGTAAAGATACGGCTTTTAGAAAAGCAGGCAAAGGTTGTGATGAAAAGCGAGAATAGCAATTGAATGGAGAAGCATTTCTATTCTTGACTTCAAGATATATCTATTCCAAAAGCTGAACAATAAGCCGGAATTATTGTTATATTTACCACTGAATTCTTGGGTTATTGCCCGATTTCGCCAATTCAATATTCTATTTATGCCACATTATTTTTCGTTAGGAACTCTTCCTCCAAAACGCCATACACAATTTGCGAAACCCAGTGGAGGGCTTTATTCTGAGCAATTGGTATCAACCGAAGGATTTTCGGATGTATATTCGCTGACCTATCATGTTTATCCACCTACAATGGTGAGCAGAATTGAGGCTCCATATTCAATGGCTCCAGAAATTGCCATCGAAAACAATATGCAGAACCGCAGTTTTCAGGGATTTAATGTGAAACCGACCGATGATTATCTCCTGAGCCGGGTGCCTGTTCTCGTTAATAGCGACATATACATTGAAGTGGCTTCCCCGAGGCTCTCAATGAAAGATTATTTCTTCAAAAATTCCGATGCGGATGAACTGATTTTCATTCATAAGGGTGAAGGGTTATTGCGCACTATGTTCGGTCAGATTGATTTCAGATATGGTGATCATGTGGTTATTCCGAGAGGCGTTACTTACCAGATAGAATTCAAAACTACCGAAAACCGCCTGCTTATCGTTCAATCTTTTTCACCATTCAGGTTTCCTGAAAAATATGTTAATAAAGTGGGGCAACTTGAAGAACACGCGCCTTTTTGCGAGCGTGATCTGCGTAAGCCAGCCAATCTTGAAACGCACGACGAAAAAGGCGACTTTAAGGTTCTGATCAAGAAAAACGACCAGATTTTCCCCTATCATTATGCCACTCATCCATTTGATGTTGTTGGATGGGATGGCTGCCAATACCCATTTGCATTTTCAATTCTCGACTTCGAGCCGATTACCGGCCGGATTCATCAACCACCACCTGTGCATCAAACTTTTGAAGCACACAATTTTGTAATGTGCGCATTCGTTCCACGTTTGTACGATTATCATCCGCTATCGATCCCTGTTCCTTACAATCACAGCAACGTTGATTCTGATGAAGTGCTTTATTATGTGGATGGAGATTTTATGAGCCGCAAACATGTTGAAAAAGGGCAAATCACATTGCATCCTATTGGCATTCCTCATGGTCCACATCCCGGTACATTGCAGAAAAGCCTTGGTGCTAAAGAAACGAAAGAGCTAGCCGTTATGATAGACACTTTCCGACCGCTCAAACTAACGCGGCAAGCTCTGGAAATAGAAGACCCTGACTATTTCCGGTCATGGTTAGATTGAGATTACAAACAAAAACCGATAATTCTTATTTATTATTTTCATGAACGGATCACCACAAGCAAAAGACGATTTTCTGCCAATCAATGGCACCGATTACGTTGAATTTTATGTTGGCAATGCCAAACAGGCTGCTTATTACTACCAGGCAGCTTTCGGTTTTCAACCCCTTGCTTATGCAGGCCTCGAAACCGGTCAAAAGGACCGCACTTCATACGTGCTTCAGCAGGACAAGATTCGGCTGATATTTACTACCTCCCTTGAGGCAGAATCACCCATCGCTGATCATGTAAAAAAACATGGCGATGGTGTTAAAGTAGTTGCTATGTGGGTTGATGATGCGCGTTATTCCTTTGAGGAAACTGTGAAGCGGGGAGCAAAACCCTATATGAAACCACATACCGAAACGGATAAACATGGCGAGGTGGTACTATCGGGAATTCACACATACGGGGATACGGTACACATATTTGTGGAACGAAAAAATTACAATGGCCCGTTTCTTCCCGGATATACCCAATGGGAACCTGAATTTCGCGCTACCGATGTCGGACTCAAATACGTTGACCATATGGTTGGCAATGTAGGCTGGGGCGAAATGAACACCTGGGTTAAGTTTTATGCAGATGTAATGGGTTTTGTACAGTTGGTTTCCTTCGACGATAAAGACATTTCAACCGAATTTACTGCACTGATGAGTAAAGTGATGTCCAATGGAAACGGCAGGATAAAATTCCCGATTAACGAACCTGCAGAAGGAAGGAAAAAATCGCAGATAGAAGAATACATTGATTTCTATGGAGGATCAGGGGTTCAGCATGTTGCTATGGCTACTGACAATATTATTTACACTGTGACTGAACTTAAGCGCAGAGGCGTTGAGTTTCTTTTTGTTCCGGACAGCTACTACGAAGATGTGCTGAAACGTGTTGGCTCAATTGAAGAAGAACTAAAGGAATTACAAGCACTGAACATCCTGATAGATCGTGATGACGAAGGCTACCTGCTGCAAATCTTCACGAAACCCGTAGAGGACAGGCCTACAGTGTTCTATGAAATCATACAGCGCAAAGGAGCAAAATCATTTGGGAAAGGTAATTTTAAAGCACTTTTCGAATCCATCGAACGCGAGCAGGAGCGCAGGGGAACACTCTGAAATGACACTAACAGAAAATTATTCTCATAACAAACTGTCCTGGCTCGATATTCCGGAAGGTTCTGATTTCCCATTACAGAATTTTCCATTTGGTATTTTTTCCACATCAGGAACCGAACCACGGGCTTGCACCCGCCTGGGCGATTTTATTATTGACCTGGATGCACTGGCATGGATAGGCTACTTCGATGGCTGTGGAATAAATGACTATTCAGTTTTTTCGCAACCTGTATTAAACGATTTCATTGCGCTGGGCAAACCAACCTGGAAAGCAACAAGGAAACGACTTATTGAATTATTCAGCATTGGAGACAGCAATCTTTCTGCCAATATAGGACATAAGGTTAGGGTCTTGGTTCCACTTTCAAAAGCTACACTTCATCTGCCGCTGCGGATAGGTGATTATACTGATTTTTATTCAAGCATAGAACATGCCACCAATGTTGGCATGATGTTTCGCGACCCGGCAAATGCGCTTTTGCCCAATTGGAGACATCTTCCTGTTGGATATCATGGCCGCTCCTCATCCATCGTAATTTCCGGCTCACCGGTGCTTCGACCAAAAGGGCAGATAAAACCTGCTGATGCTAATGTTCCTGTTTTTTCTCCGACACAACAGCTGGATTTCGAACTGGAAACGGCATTTGTAATAGGAAGGAACACTCAAATGGGGAACAGTATCCCGGTAAATAAAGCCGAGGATTATATCTTTGGGATGCTTTTGTTTAATGATCTTTCTGCCCGGGATATCCAAAGTTGGGAATATGTGCCGCTAGGCCCGTTCCTTTCCAAGAACTTCGCTTCGGCAATTTCTCCATGGATAGTAACGATGGATGCACTGGAACCTTTCCGTATAAAAGGCCCTGCACAGGAACCTGAAGTGATGCCATACCTGGCTTCCGAAGGTGCCCGTAATTTCGACATACAGCTTGAAGTACTCATTGAGCCACCAAACCAGCAAGCTGTGAGTGTTTGCAAGTCAAATTTTAAATATTTATACTGGAATATGAGCCAGCAACTGGCGCATCATACCGTTAACGGATGTAACGTAAGAATTGGCGATCTGTGCGGATCTGGAACCATCAGCGGGCCTGACTCCGGTTCGTTGGGCTCCATGCTCGAGATAACATGGAAAGGCACCAAACCTATTCCGATGCCGGATGGAAGTGAGCGCAGATTCATTAACGATGGCGACACGGTAATTATGCGTGGTTTCTGCCAAAAAGCAGGGCTGCATATAGGATTTGGCGAGGTACGCACAACCATTATACCTTCTATTCAGACATCCCCTATAATTTAAACCCCTTTTGTGCAAAGGATTGGCAAATTATTTAACCTATTATGCAAACAATTGATCCTGATCAAATCCCGTCACTGCAACTTCACCGGTTGCTGCTGGGTGCAATAGCGCCCAGGCCAATAGCCTTTGCCAGCACTATCGACAAGGAGGGAAATCCTAATCTTTCTCCATTCAGTTGTTTTAATGTTTTTGGCGTAAATCCCACAACACTTATTTTTTCGCCATCCAGACGCGGAAGAGACAATACTGTAAAAGATACTTATCTTAATGTTAAAGAAGTACCCGAAGTTGTGATCAACGTTGTAACATTCAATATGGTACACCAAGCAAGCCTTGCAAGCACTGAATATCCGCGAGGAACCAATGAGTTTATCAAATCCGGATTCACACAGGTGCCTTCTGAAAAAATAAGGCCATTCCGTGTAAAAGAATCACCTGTTCAGATTGAATGTAAAGTGCGTCAGGTAATTGAAACCGGCTCAGGAGGAGGTTCTGCTAACCTTATTTTTTGTGAAGTATTGCTGGTTCACATTAACAAAGATGTATTTGACGAATACGGATTGATTGACCCTGATAAGATAAACCTTGTTGGAAGAATGGGAGGGGATTATTATGTGAAAGCTTCCGGAAAGGCCGTATTTACAGTACCCAAACCCAATGAAAAAATGAGTATGGGGATTGATGCACTTCCGGAACAGGTTAGAATGAGCGATGTTTTAACAGGAAATGAACTTTCCAGGTTGGGGAGTCTTGAAAATTTTCCTTCTGCTGTTGAAATAGCCGCTAAATCAAAATCAGATATTGTTCAGCAAATGCACATCAAATATGCCGGAGATCCGGAGATGCTCATTGAAAATATACATCTTCTGGCCAGATATTTGATCGCCAAAGGGGAAATTAATGAAGCAATATTACTATTACTTACTATTTAATAAAATGGAAAAGTCAGGATCAACCAGATCAATTCCATCATTGATAAGCTTCAGAAAATCAGGGGTGCTTTCTGAAATAAGGTATAGCCTGCTCTTCACTACTGCTGCGGACTCCTTTTGGTTATTTAATACCAGGAATTCGTAGATCTCGAGTACAAGCAACCATTCGTCAGGATAATTATTTATTAATTCATTCCACAATTTCTCAATT